>Ga0209490_10002732_pt1 | contig 16626 bp, 15 predicted proteins | sample MAT06_FD_187209 | JGI IMG/M metagenome (GOLD analysis project Ga0209490, IMG submission 187209) | Freshwater microbial communities from Lake Fryxell liftoff mats and glacier meltwater in Antarctica - MAT-06 (SPAdes) (version 2) | ecosystem: Environmental > Aquatic > Freshwater > Ice > Liftoff...
TTTTCAAATCCATCTTTGCGAAGAGCAATACCAGTTTTTAAATGAGTGAAACGTATTTCTATTTCCTTTTCAAGTTCCGTTGTTTTTTGCCGAATAGTGTTATCCTGTGTTAACTCTTTCACTTTATCAAAATGTTCGCTAATACTTCTTTCGGCATTTATGGAAGATTCTAAATGTGAATCATCGCCTGTAATGATATAACCACGATTGCTAGACTCAGCATCAGATATAGTTGATAGAATTTGGCTAAATTCATACAACAACCTGTTGGTTCGATCTACCAAGGTATTGGAATCGATAAATTTTTCACTGTTTTTATAAGAGAAAATTCCAACTCCGAAAAGTATTACAGCGCAAGATATAAAACCAGTTAATATTTTTCTACCTAAGGTCATTTTTATTATATTAGTTAATTAATTTAAATTTGAAATTTGGTTTATCTATTTTTATTAGCAACTGAACTATTTTATCCAGCGGTAAAATATGGTCTGGTAGAATAGCAGCAATTGCTGATGCAGGCATGGTAGAAGATTCAGCTGTTTCAGGATCCTGAATAATGGCTAAACCTCCGTATTCTTTTATTCGTTTTATACCTTTTGTCCCGTCATTATTAGAGCCTGTAAGAATAACCCCAATCAATTTGTTTTTGTATGCGTCAGCTGCCGATTCAAACAACACATCAATGGATGGTCTTGCAAAATTTACGTGTTCATCAATAGTAAGCAAAAAAGTTTTATCTTTTTCAATCATTAAATGATAATTAGCCGGGGCGATATAAACATTTCCACTTTCTATTTTTTCTTTTTCATCCGCTTCTCTAATGGTAAGATTGCTATTGTTATTTAAAAGGTTTATCCATTCGTTATCGGAACGTGCGCTCACATGTTGCACTATAATAATTGGTATGCTAAAATCGGCAGGCAATGCTGAGAAAATAAATTTCAGAGCAGTCATACCACCAGAAGAAACCCCAATTACAATTGCCTCGTACTGCATTTTTAATATTTCTTTTTAAATATTCGCTGCTTTTTATCCAACTCAATATATTTTTCATGAAATTCAGTAAACCGTAAACCTTCTTTTGACCCCAAACATAAAATGCCCCCATTAATAAGGCTATCATAAAAAATTTTTTGCACCTTATTTTGCAAATTATTATCAAAATAAATCAGTACGTTTCTGCATAATATTAAATGTGCCTCTGTGAAAACGCTGTCGGTAACCAAATTATGATTTGCCCAAACGATGTTATTTTTTAGTGATTGATTCATGATAATGTTATCATAATTGGAAGTATAATAACTTGAAAAAGATTCTTTTCCTCCCGACAATTGATAATTGATAGTATATTCCTTCATCATTGTATTAGAAAAGATCCCTTCTTTTGCCCTGTTTAAAGCGTGTTGGTTAAAATCAGTTGCATATATTGTTGCCCTATCATACAATCCTTCTTCCTGCAAGATGATTGCCATTGAATAAGCTTCTTCACCTGTGGCACATCCAGCATGCCATATTTTTATAAAGGGATAGGTTCTTAAAATAGGGATCACATTTTCTCGTAACGACCTGTAAAAATCCTGGTCGCGAAACATTTCAGTTACCGTTATCGACAGGTCCTGAAACAACTCATAAGCAAATGTTTCATTCTTCAGAACTTTTGATTGAATTTGAGAAATATCTTCTAATCCAGACAGCCTCATCCTGTTCATGACCCTTCTATTGATGTGGGCTTTGGAATACTGCCTGAAATCGTATCCGTATTCTTGGTAAATAGCCTCTAATAATAAGGAAATTTCTAATTCTGAGGTGTCTTTCCTTATCATGTTGTTAAACCTACGCAACTTAAAAACGAAAGAGTTACATAATTTAATATAACTGTTACATAAATCACACTTTTCGTCACCCAAAAAAGAATGTTGAGTGTTTTTATTATGGCCTTTAATATTATCTTAATCCGATTAGAATTTCGTCTTCTAGGAACAAAAGTTGAGATTTGAACTAATGTTGGCGATTTCGGAGACGAAAACTGTACGCCACCGCAAAACTTGATAGGAAGCACGAATTGTCCTGTGTAATCGAGAAAACTTTATTTAAACACTGAACCGCCTATTTTGGATAGACATCGTTACTTAACGCACTATGTTTATTAATTGCTTTATTATTCATATTCGCACTTCAATAAGAAAAGTACGCCCCCCGATAAAGCCCTGCATTAATTCTGATACGGGGCTTTGTGGTATACTTTTGTGTTGACTGACCTCGTCGCTAGTTTGCATTAGGGATAAAGTATTAATCAGATCATTTCTTCTTGTTTGTTTTTTGTTGAATTATTAATTTAATAAATAAATAAAATGCTGCCTCAATTGTAAATAAATGCACAGGAACATTTCCACTAAAAATTAAGTTAAAATAAGGCCAAATAATATTGTTTATAATAATTTTATTTTAATTTGTCAATATCGTAGCATTAAATATATTGTCATGAAAAAATGGATACTTCCACTAATTGTAGTTTTCATTATCTCATCCTGCGGCAGCAGTAAAACTTTTTTAGAGAGAAACGATGCAGACCGTGCCTTGCATGATGCAGTAAAGCAACTTGCCAAAAATAAAAACGATGGTGATGCGCTTGCAGCTATCCCTATTTTATACAGCAATATAAAATTAGATCATCTTGCAAAAATAAAAAGCTACAACAGCAGCAAAGACATTAATCGGTTTGATTTGCTCATAAAAGAATACGAAGCTTTGCAAAATGCCTACAATGCTATATTAAACAATACTGCTGCTTTTAAAATTGTTAATCCACAATATTTTGGTACAGAATTGCTTGAGACAAAACAAGTAGCAGCAGAAGCTACTTACACTCTTGGAGAAAGCTATTTAGCAAAACAAAATAGGGATGATGCAAAGCGGGCTTACACTTTATTTAAGCGCTCAGATAAATATGTACCCTCTTTTAAAGACAGCAAATTAAAAATGCAGGAGGCTTACGAAAATGCCATTGTAAATGTTGTCATCAACAGGGTAGAAGACAACTCCTACTTTTTTAATAGTGGTTGGGGCAATACAGGATACAATTATAGCAACCAGTATTTTCAGGAAAGCTTGGTGAGAGAACTACAAAACACCAACGGCTACAAACGTTATGCAGCAAAGTTTTTTACAGATTGGGATGCCCGCAGAAACAATGTGCTACCTGATTGGGTAGTAGATTTGCGATTAAGAGACATGAGCATTCCTTACCCTATCACTTATAATTACCAGCGGCAGGTAAGTGCCAATGTGCAGGAAGGTAGAGACACTTCTGGTAAGGCTGCTTATAAAACGGTGTATGCAACCCTAAACCTTAGTCGCCAAAGTTTTGATGCAAGCGCTGCCATGGAAATGAACATTCGAGATATAAAAACAAACCGCACCATCAGTTACCGCACCTTTAGTAATAACTACCGCTGGCAGGAAGAAAGCGGCAGTTACACCGGTGACAGACGTGCATTGAGTCACAACGATTGGGCTGCCATACACAATAATAATTTCAACAGTCCCCGAAGACAAGATGTGTTGGAAGATTTGTATAGAAGGATTTACCCACAGGTAAAAAATGAAATTACCAATCAGGTTGATTGGTAATTATTTAGACCCTATTTATAATAAATCTAAATCAGGACTTGAAATATTTTTCTTAAGCACCACCTCTCCCTTGCTGTTATAAAAACGCTTTACCATTTTATCATACTTCACTGGGATCACTTCCTTGCCTTTGCTATTAACAAACCCAAATTTATTATTTCTGGAAACAGTTTGAAGTGTGAATGTTACCATTAGCCTCTAAAGAACTGGATACAAAATTAAAAACAACTTTGTCAAGAAAATTAAGGTGGTCAAACGAAAGTGTTAATTGTTCAGCAGTAAGATTATTGAACAGCAGTAAAACCTACTAGCACACTTACAGGGTGTCGCTGAACAACGTATAGCTAAAAGCCCCGGTATACTTAAATACCAGGGTTTCCTTATTATATTAAACTTCCAAAAATTTATCGGGGCTTGCAGCTATGCGTCATAATCTTGCCTGCAGGCCTTTTTATTTTGACAGCAATCAGTTTGTGTCAAAATTCTATGCTGTAGAAATTTAGCGCTTAGTTTATATTCTATCTCATATTTTAGCTAAAAATAAAGTTCTATTTCTTAATTGAAACTTTGTTAACGTATGTTTCATTGGTTTTAATTCTGCCATTCTCACAAACTGAACATTTTTTCAGGCTATAGAAGGTTGTTGGAGCATTTCTTGTAGTACTATATTGTACATAATTATTGCCTAATTCCTTTTTTTCTAATACTACTGCACCACCAGAAGTAGTCACTCCTTTCGATATCATACCTCCACCACCACAAATTGAACATAATTTATAAGTAGCAGATACGTATACATCTCTTTGAATATTAGCAGGATTCACAACCAAGGTTTTTTGTCCATTGACGAATATATATGGATAAAAAAATTGCCCTGTAACTTTATTGCCATCACTTTTTGTAAAAGTGCCATTCCCTTTAAGTTCAAAATATTGATAATAGTGTAAATAAGGAGCGGGATATTCGGATGGCATATTTATAGTGCCTATAAAATTACTCCCATCTTCATAGTCATAACGTGCATACAGAAGCGTATCCATATTAAAAGTTCCGCAAATGGAAAGAATAGGCATGCCATATTTTAGGTTGTCGTTGTTCATGCCTGAACCCCGTGATGAACGATCGTATTCTAATTTTCTTCTTGCTACTTCTGGCCTTCCGTTGCTATAACATCCTTCACCATTTCTTTTTGCCATAGTTAAAGTACCCTTGTATAAACACGCCTCTAACATTAGACCACCTTTACCATTTAAACAAAGGTTGTCAAAACTTCCATAAATATCTGGAATTTTATTCTTAAAGTAGCCGGTATAATGTATAAACTCATGTGTGCCCTTTGGATTTAAATCCATTTGAGAATAACTGAAATATAATACTTCGCTTAAACCGTCCTTACCGCTTTCCCTATATACAAAAGGATAATTAGCTTGTGTTTTCTCAATCCTATCAATAATTACGCCTTGTACAAAGCTTTGAAATGGAAACAAATAGTTTATTTTATTTTTTTCAGTTTTCATAAACCATCCCACCAATGTAAATTCATAATTTTTAAAACCCCTCTTCCTTTTATAGTAGCCATAAGGAAATGGCTGCACATAGGTTATAGAATCGTAAACCAGATGTGGAGGCATAGAATCTGATTTATTAGGGTAAACGACTTCATTTTTAGTAAATAAATCGGTAGTAATTATTTTTATATCTTGTCCTTGTACCATACTCACTGAAACAAAAAGAAGAATTAATGCTGTCTTAAAAATTTTCATAAAGATTGATTTTAGTAAAAATAGTATATTCAATTAGCAATGGAATACCCTTGATTGGGTATATTTATTCTTATAAATTTTGCAATGCATTTTTCTACTATTCGGCGATGGCTTGCAGGCAACGGCAGTTCGTCTAAGAACTCACTTCTTTATTCAAATATATTACAAAAACGACTTCCAGACGTTCGATTTAAGCGGCTTGATTTAATAAAATAGAATTTTTGTTTGCTAAAAATAGGTAGCGTATTTGGGCTTTAATGGCTTTTGATGTGGTCAATATTTCACTATCAAAAAAAGCAAGTTCTTGCAAGAACTTTTTGAACGCTTTTTTATCAATAATGTTCATCAATCGCCTTACATAGAATGCAACAAACATCAAACCAATATCAGCACTGGCGCGTTTCATGCTTCGTTTGGTGGTAATATAATAAAACCCCCATTGACGTTTTATAATTCCATAAGGATGCTCTACTATTGTGTGCAATTTCGGTTGTCATTTTTGCTAAACTAAATTTGAAATATCTGTGTCGGAATTCCTTGGAAAAAAATCACTAATTGGAACTCTTTGAGCATAGAAATCTAATTGTCCTCGTTTTGTTTGGTCAATTATTTGATTCCAGTCATAAGGTGTAACAGAAAATGGAGATTGTGATGCCTCAATAAAATCATTTATTTCATAAATGTCGATTGAAGTTTTAATTTTGTCAATAGATTTGTTGTCGCTGAGGCGAATAACTTTTGTAATTGCTACATAAGTTGAGTTTGCGATTACTTGTCCAGTAAATTCAAATTTGTAGAGTGTAAGAAATTTTTTTAGTGTCATTTTGTTTATTTAGTTATTAATTATAATGATTGTTGTTCTTTTAGTTTAGCGTTTGCAACATTTACAGCAAACTCAAAAAATAATTTCACCGCTTTTGTAAACTTGAATTGGTTGCCTGTCCGTTTCAAAACATTTTTGGTGTGCCAAGTCCCAATGAATTTGTCAAATTCAGCAATTGATGTCTTTTCTAAAATTTCCCACTTTGAAGATTGCCTCAACAGTTTTTCTGTGTCTGATATGTCAAAGGTTGCTAACTCAATAGAATCTCTAAAGTTTTTTCCACTGTAGTCTAACTCTCTGCAAAGCATAGCAAGAAACAAAGTGAAATCTCTTGTCCGTTTTTCGGTCACTTCATTGGAAGATAAGTAAGCAAACTCCGAATCAATGTTTAATTCAAAGCCGTAAGATTCTTTAAAAAACTCTTTGTATTCATCTTCCTGCGTTTGAATAACTGCAAACATTTGGTTTGGGTAAATTATAAATCTACCGTCCAAAAGTTGGCTTACAATTTCTCTATGCTCAATTGGATAACTTCTCATATATTTTGACTTTAGGCATTTTTAGAATTGCGTCTGAAAGTTGTATTTCAAATCGTGAATCGTCCTTATACTCGGCTTCTAAATCTTCCTCCAAAATTAAATTTGAAACGGTGAAAAATTTTGCAAGTGTTATGTTGTCTGTATGTTCTTTCAATGAATCAAAACACCATTGATAGAAGTTGCTAACTTCCTTTTCTTTCAATAGCTGTTCTTTGAAATGGCTTGCATCAGGCAACCATTCTATTTCTTCGTTTTCTTCTTCGTATAAAATTTCAGCCGTTTGATAATTGAACTGGTCAATGTAAAATTCTGCTTCGCTTCCAAAAGTTTTTGATAATACATTTCCTTTTGTCCTACGTAACAAATCAGGTAAAGCAAAAATGTAGCTTTCTCTTTGGTCTATATTTTCTACGAAATGGTAAAATCCGCTTAGAATAATTGAATCCGTTTTTATTCTATCCAATAGCGTCAACAAATCTCTTGTAAGCATCCGAAGCGTTTCATCTAATTCGGCTTTTGCATTTACAACACAAGCGTAAAGTTTTTCAAATTCTCTTCTTAGTTCGTAACCGTCTGCTAAAATTCTTTTCTCACTTGTATAACGTTGCACTTGAATGATTGCATTTACAGCAGAGTTAGGGTGGTCTTTGTCAAGTATGGCGTTTAGCGGAATAATGTATTCGTCAATCCAATAGTTTGCCTTTTTGATTCTTAATGTAAAATCAGAATGATTTTCAGCATTTACTTTTAGGGATTCTGTATCTCTTAAAAGTCGTACAGTTTGCCTTCCTATATCGTTTAGGAAATTTTCAACTTCTTTAATAATCTCTTGAACAAGCAAAATGATTTTCATTTCGCTTGGTTCTACTTGTAAGTTGGTAAAGTGATTGAAAATTGCTTGATACCTATTCTTTAAAGTGTCGGGTAAATCTAAAACAAAATCATCAAAAATAAACTCTAAAAATGATGTGTAGTTGCCGTTTAACTTGTATTCGCCTGTTGAAAGTTGTCGGCAAAATTTCAAGTCTGTTGTAATTCTTGAAATTGAAATCTTGCTTTCGCTGCTTGTGTTGTATTCATTTATTAAGTGATTGAATTTATCGGAATCAATAATGAAATCGGGCTTACTGGAATTGAAAGCCATTTGAACAAACTCATAGTGCCTTAATAAAAAATTGAGTATGTCTTTTCCCGAAAGGTTTAAGTTACTCATTTGAATATTGCTTGTTGTTCAACAAAATGTCCTGTCTTAAAAATATCAGTTCTGATTTTCACAACAATTTCTTCTTCACATTCCAAAACTGTTTTACTTGGTTGTTGTGTTCTGCCTTGCTTTGTTTTGATTGTTCTTGATTTACTTTCCAAAAGTGTTTCGTAATTATTCGGAACGAATAATTGAGTATTCGGAAAAACACTTTTCACAAGTAAGTAATTATGCAACCCTTTGAAATCGTAATCGGGAAAAACTAAAATCTCTTTCGATTTTGTTTTGCTCACTATTGATTTTCCTATTCCTCCGTATGTGTGAATGAAAACAAAACCTTTTTTTATTACTTGCTCTGCCAACAAGTAGGAGTCCAAATTTTCAACAAAGCAAACTTTGTTTGCTTCCAAACTTTTCAGCGTAGCTGAAAATGTTCCGTAAGCATTAGTGTATTTTTTTAAGTCTGTTTCAATTCCATTAAGTAACACTGTTTCTTGTCCTCGTATTAATATTACATTTTGACTTTCTCTTTTCCCTGACTTTGTGTTTCGCATAGAATTTACATTGCCAACTGCTGTAAAAACATTTACGTTTTCACTTGGGAATTTGTCTGCAAAATATTTTTCTAACGCCAGCTTATTTTTTGTGTAGAAACTTCCGCCTCCTGTTTTTGCTGGCAAGTGCTGAATGAAACCGCCATTTATCAAAGTTGTGAAATCGCTTGTCCGCTTTATGGAATTGCCAATTTGCGAAGCACTTATTTTGCCTTCGTCTAAAATTTTCTTTACAAAGTTTTTGAAAGTTTTATTCTGCATTTCTATAAACTACTGGGAATGATTGTAATTCACCGAAAGTAATTTTCGGCTTTTGGTTTTTGTTTTTGTTCAAAGGCTCTTTAATCATATAGTATTTCTGTATGCCTTCAACCTTTCTTGGTGCTGCAAAAATTGGAACGAAATTGTTGTCCTTGCAGAATTGAATTAAATGCTTCACATTTTTTTGTCCTATTGCATCTAATTCATCTACATAAATCACAACTTTATTTTCGTTCGCTGATTGAACTAAGTCTTTTAAGATGTTTAGGAAAAGGTAAAGTTTCAAAACAATGTTTGTTCCTCTTGACTGAACTTGTTTTGATAAATCAATTTCCTCTGATTCGCCAGTAGCCTTGGTTATTTCAACTTTTACAGTGAACAAATCGTAAATTTCAATAGGTTTTCCCTTGCTTTCGGTTAGTTGCCTTTCAAGTGCTTTCTTGCTTTCGGTGTATGTATTGTCAAAATCTAAACCGCTTGAAAATTTTAATTTTGAAATTCTATCCAAATCTTTTATCAATTCTTCGGTTTCATAGATTTTCACTTTGACACTTTGAATATTTGAAACTGGATATTCAGCCAACTTTGAGTTGTAGCTTTTGTAAACAAATGTTTTAAAGTCATTGAACGCTGTTAGAAAGGAAAATGTAGGGCTTCCAATCTCATAGGAAAGTGTATCCAGCAAGTTACTTATTACCTTGTCCATTTGCGGGATGTTGTTTATTTCCTCCTCAACTTCTCTTATAAATTGCTTGATGTCCTGAATGTCTTTTTTAAGTTTTAAGTTTATAGAATCTTTCAAATCCTTTCTTCTTTCCCTTGTGCCTTCAACTCCTGAAAAGGCATTGTAAGTTTTTGAGAACTTCTCGTAAAGTTTTTCAAATGGCTCATCCAAAACTTCTTCTATTTCATAAATATCTTGCCTCTCTTGTAAAAGCTGATACTGCTTTTTATATTTACTTAAATCATCTTCGTATTGCTTTTTTTCTTTATTCTTAAAATCTAAAACTTCTCTCTGTTTTTTTATTTCCTCATCTTTTGCATCTATTTTTATTTGAGTATCATAAACAGATTTTTTGAGAGTTTCATTTATTAAAATATTGTTGTCTGTTTTGTTTTTAACTAATACAGGCTTGTTCCTAACTTTTCCAATTAAGGTGTTGGAAGCTGAAATAGATTTTTTAAGGTTATTAATAGTGCCTTGCAAAGTGTTTTGATTCTTGATAGCATCTAATTGAATTTTCTTTTCCGCTAATTCCTTCTTCTTTGTTTCAACATCGTCTTGAAGTTCTTTAATTGTCGGTAGCTTCTGAATCTCTATTTCACTCGCATCAATTTTTCCGTCAAAAAAAGTAAAAGGAAAATCAGCTTTGCTGATTTCCTTTTTGATTTTTGATTTGTCAAGTTTTGCAACCTTGCTACTTAATAAGGAATATGCTTTGCGAATGATTCCTGGGTCTACCGAAATGTTTTGATAAAGCAAGTTGTCAAATTCTTTAATTGAATTTTCTTCGGATTGAATTTCTCCCTCTAAAGTTTTAATCCCTTTTTCAACTTCATTCAATGTGAATTTGCTTCTTTCTAATTGTGTAAGTTGTGCTTCAAGTTCTATTCGCTGCTTGTCTTCTGTTTCTGATTTAGTAATCAAGCCTTGAAACATTAAGTGGTCGGTTTGAGGTTCGTAATCCTCAACCTCTTTAAGTTGTTTGTCAATCTCAATGTTTTCCTTTTTAGCTGCTTCGATTTGATTACCGAAAGTTGTTTTTTCAGCTATTAATTCATCTCTTTCTTTTTTTAGCGTAACATCAATTTTAGTTTCAAGGGTTCGGATTGAAATTGAAAGCAAACTATCGGTTGCTGTTTTGTCGGACAAATCCTTTTCTACTGCATCAAATTTTTTAAAGAATGTATTTTTTAGTTTTCCTAAAACTTTTTCTTCGGCAATGAAAGTATCATTGAGAATTTTTAATTTTTCAAAATCAAGGGTCACTACTCTTAGATTGTCCAAGTGAGTTTTCTTTTTTTCAAACTCATTTATCTTATCAAAACTTGAACTGGTAAAAACATTGAGTAAAGTATCTTGCTTATTGTCTGCAATAAGTAAAGCGTTCTTAAAAGATTTTTCGTTTATCTCACTTGTCTTAATGAGATGTTTGTAAATATCAGTGAAGCTATTAGAAAGGGCTCTGCCCTTTCTTTTTACTTCTCTTTTAATCCAAACAACTGGATTTTTGTTTTTTTCAGAATTGTAAACAAGGTTGTAAAGCTCTTCGCTTTTTAATAGAGTGGGTGGGTCGGTTGGGTTATCGTTTGTGAGTTCTTGTAAAATATTTTCCCACTTTTTCGCCTTGAAACCGTCTGTGGATGTCTGAATAAAAAAGTTCTCTTTATACTCTCCATTTATTTTGTAATACTCAATTGTGTTTTCTGGTGTCGCCTTTACCAATATGCAGTAGTAGCCGTTTTTGAAAATCTCAAAGACGATAAAGCTGTGTAAACTTGTCCCGTCAAAGTAATGCTTCATTGAATCAGATAACTTGCGGTTGTCTTCAAATCGCATTTGGTCTTTGTCTGTTATGTAAAGAAAATTGAGAGTATTTAAGAATGAACTTTTTCCAACATTGTTCTCGGCTGTTATCTGAATGCTTGCATTGTCGCCAATGTGAATACTGGCTTTAGCATATAGTTCCGAATTTATTATTACAATTCTATTTAGCATTATTAGTCATAAAAAGTGTTAGTCAAATGTAATGATTGCAGTCTGTCACCAAATGCGTTGGCCTTTATAGGTCTGGCATTGAACACACTTCGGTTATTTTTTTCCAATTAAAAGATATTTCAGGTTTTCCACTTGTCTTCACGGTTAATCCTAAAGAATTCCAAAGAATGAATTCATATTTAAGAAATTCAACTTTGCTATCGTCACCTGCTTTACGATTAGGATTCCGTTTAATCATACCTTTTGCCTCATAATCATTAAGCATAATATCCCTGATCTGAAAAATGTTGTATTTGCCTCTGTATTGATTACACAGGTTATCTAAGTCGAAAATGAGGTCTAAATGATGACCAGTTATAAGAACTGTCTGAGTGAAGTAATCAAAGAATATTTTACTATTGGGTCCATTCACTAAACCTAAGTGATACAACTTAAATCCATCTTCTGTCAAATTACCCATTGAGTCAACAACGCCAATGTGTTTCAAGAAAGTAACAAAATTCTTTTTTATAGAATTATAATAATTGTCACCAATAAAAGTAGTGTTTGCATCTTGTTTTAATCTAGCAATTGCCTTTCCTTTTAATGAACCTGAAAGTTTTTTTATTTCAGCAATTTTCTTTTCAAAGAAAATTATGTTTTTTCTACCAGATAGAGTTTCTATGAAATCACCATTTAGGTCTTTAATAGGTGTAGGTATTAATGTTTTTAATACTTCTGACGGAACTAGATACCTGTCCCAACAATATGCAAATGCATCACCTGGAATTTGACCTATCTTTTTTAAGTAGTAGCAGTGAAGAATTAAATGAAACAGCGGTATAGGCATATCTAAATGTTTAGCCCAAAATCTGCCATTAGCAACTGATTTAAATTCTTTAGTCTTTAAAAGAGTATTTACGTTATGAACTAATGATACATTTGTTGGATTGTTGTTTTCATAAAGGATTAATCCAACAGGTAAATTTTCTTCAATTTGATTTTGATATAGGTCAGCCATATATTCGCCTATTCTAAAATCTTCTAAAGTTTGTGGCACAATCAAATAGGATAGATTGCTACTATTCAAATAAGCAATAGATTGACCTAATCCAGTCAATATCCCTCTTTTAGTTTCAGTAGGTGGCTTGAACTCAAAAGTCACCATTAGTTTTTTCGCATCATCATAAAATGCTGCATCAGGTGAAGGAAATGTGCTGTCGCAACCAACACGATAAAAATCAGTTCCCACATCAGTGCAACATTGCCATGCACCAGATTTGAAATTTGCTAAAACTGAATCAGTTGTTGCTTTTGCTAAAAGATGATGATTTACAGACATAATATTATTTTTCTAACATTGAATATTTAGCTAAATGAGTTGCACTTTCCTCGCTCCATTCTTTATTAATTACAGTTCTAAGCCTTTCACCAAAAATTTGAGCAACAATACATGGAAATGCATTTCCAACTTGTAAACATTGATTAATTATAGGGCCGATAAATTCATAGTGGTCAGGAAAAGTTTGAATTCTTGCGGCTTCTCTAACTGTTAAGGTTCTATTTAAAGTTGGATGAATAGGAAAAGCATTATGACCTGGCACAATTGTCCCTGAAGGCTTTTTACGATTCAAACGTTTAAAAACATGGCTGTAATTGGCAATCGGTTTGCCAGTTTTTGTTCCATTTTTTAGATGTTCAGGCAATAAATCAATATCTAATTTTTGACCTTCCTTTATGTATGAAAATCTCTCTACAATAACAGGCGAATGTTTAGGTGCGTAGTGATTTTTAAATTTGCCTAATGTTTTTTCATTTGCTAAGTCAGTTAATACTTCTCCTACTGTTCGATAAGGCAACTGCCAAGATTCAGGCTCCTCAAAATATTTAGGTTTAGGAAATGGAATCATAAGGTCAGTTTTTGTTCCAAATAAAATAAATCTTTTACGAAGTTGTGGAGCACCATAATCTGCTGCATTGATTACTTTGACTTCTGTCTTATATTTATGCTTTAAAAAATATTTTCTTATTTCTTCAACATATGAACCATTATGAGCAGACAATATTCCGGGAACATTTTCCATTATAAACCAATTTGCGTTTGATTTAATTACAATATTTGCATACGCAAAAACTAAGTCGTTCCGTTTATCTGATTTAAGATCATGGTTTTTTGTATTAATAAATCTTCTTTTGCCAAAGATTGAAAAACCTTGGCAAGGAGGACCTCCGACAATAAGGTCAACCTTCTCCTTCTTTAATCTATCAGCTACTAATTTTTGGTTTTTGGGATTTGCTAAATCAATTTTCAAACATTCATGTGAAGTATGATTTCTGCGGTATGCTTCAACTGCATATTCGTCAAAATCTGCCCCTAATACACATTCAAGACCAGCAGCTTCTAATCCTTGGGTAAAGCCGCCAACACCACTAAATAAATCTGCAAATTTTAGTGTTGCCCTACCATTTTTCTTTATTGAATTTATTTTATGCCGTGAAAATTTTGTTCCAACTTTAGCTTGTCCATCAGGACTTATTCCATCATAATCAATAACGTGAATAAAATTAGAAACACATTCTGCAAGTTTTGCAGCTAGCAACGGAGGAACGGCATTACCAACTAAAATACATTGTGAACGTCTATCTCCTCTAAAAATGAAATAATCAGGAAAAGTCTGAATTCTTGCAGCCTCACGAGCAGTTAAACTTCTATTTAGGATTGGATGAACTGGTAATGCGTTATTGCCAGGAACAATAGTTGACGAAACTTCATCTCTATGCAATCTTGTATAGGTATTACCAAAATTTTTTCTTCGAATTTCTACTGGTAAATCTTCTGGTTTAGGAAGTTTGCCACCTTCAGGAATTAACTCATATCGTCTAACAACAATTTCATTATGGTTTAACGGAACATGGTTTGGATACCTATTTTCTAATTTTTCCAAATTATTTATTGCCTCTCCTACATTTTTATAGGATTTTATCTTTCCGAAATCTTTGGAATTGGGCTTAGGGAATTTGAAAGGACGATTAATTTTTGAACCAAAGATTATGATTCTTTCTCTCTTTTGTGGGACACCGTATTTTGAAGTGTCAATCAATGAGTAGGAAATATTATATCCAATCTCTAAAAATGCATTAACAACTTTGTCAAAAAATCGTCCCTCAAACATTGTGAAAAGTCCTTTTACATTTTCGAAAAGAAAACACTTAGGTTGAATTGTTTCTACTATTCTTACATAATTTTCAAAAAGATAATTTCTTGGGTCAGATGAATTTTTATTCCCCATGTTTGAAAAACCTTGGCATGGAGGACCTCCAATAATTACATCAATTTTTTTCTTTCCAATTAACTTTTCAATTTCTTCTTTTGAAAAAAGCCTAATGTCTTTTTTAATAAACGGTGTATTTGGGAAGTTAAAATTGAATGTTGTTTCAGCTTGAGGCATTATGTCCGATGCAAAAACACAATTAAAACCAGCTTCTTTGAAGCCAATATCTATTCCGCCTGCACCAGTAAAAAGGGAAACAACATTTAATTTATTTTTTGTATTTCCATTAATGAGAAATTCGTCATTAATATATTTTGCTAATTCAAGTTCTCGAAACATTTCCAATTGTTGTTCCGAAACCATAGTTAGTGTGTCATCTTCCTCTATAATTTTATATGCTTTAACTTTTTCTGCCATTTGGTTCTCGAGTTTAGGCTTTATTTATTTTCTTGTAATACTTCACTTTTTCTTCCGCCACCTTCAATATGTCCTTAGTGCAATCTTCTTCCATTATTTCATAGGCAATCTTGTCACTAAGAAACGATACAAGAAGTGGTTTTGAATTTATTGAAAAAATTTCTGCGAATTTTTCAATCATTTCTTTATTTGCAGACCTTTCATTCCTTTCAATTTTTCCAAGAGTTGATGGATCTATATCAAGGTGTGCTGCAACTTTTCTTAATGGAAGCCCATTATCTTCTCTGAGTTTTTTAATCACCTCGCCAAATGTTTCTTGCTGTATCATAAGAAATCTGTTTTCAGGACAAATATAGTCCTAATATAAATTGTCCCGATGAAATATTTGCGTTTAATGTCAATATTTTATTAACAGATCTAAAAGCACATTTTTGCCAGGGTGATGGGTGGGTTTTGGGTGAGGTTGGGCAAAATTAAATGTGCTGCAATTTGAGTCGACTTGTGTGTTGTAATTGCAGCTCTTTTAATTTTGTGAAGTGTTAGCATTTTGTCTTTTTTCTTGTCGGTTTACGTTAGCACTCCTACAGGGTGTCGCTGAAAAACCTCGCTATAATCGAGGCAGGCTACTAGCTAAAAGCCCGGGTATACTTAAATATTAGGGATTCCTTATTATATTAAACTTCCAAAAATTTATCGGGGCTTGCAGCAATACGTCGTAATATTAGCGGCTGACGATTAAGATGCGGATATTTCGATTACGTTATGCAAGTTTCCTTTTGCAATTCTTTTTAACATAAAAGGAATGAGTTCTTGGAGAGTGATTAACCTATTGTCTGACGCACATAATACAGCTATTGTAAGTTGAAGCTTTTCAAGATTTTGTTGATACTGAAGATTTCTATCTGCTGTAACAAATAATTCAAACCCATCATCAATCATGAGATCAAGAAGAACTCCATTTTTATTACTCAACCAACCTTTATCACGAACAGTCCAAACTTCATGTTCTTCGTTGAAACTATTTTTTAGTTTTTGGGTAAACTTTCGTCAAGTAAAATTTTCATGAAGTAGTTTCTCGGTGGCAAGTGTTTTTTTAGCCATTTCTAAAACAGCAAGAGCTAATTCTTTGGAAACAGAAGGGAAGTCGTCAAGAAATTCAGCCAAATCTTCTCCACCTTCAATATAGTCGAAAAGAGTTTGAATATGACCCCGTGTTCCTGCAAATACAGGAGCGCCACTCATCACTTCAGGATCTATGCTTATTTCTCCGTATTTCATGGTCAATAATTCTAAAGGTACTAATTTTTTGTCCTGTTTTTAGTTGACTTATCCACTTTTCTGGAGTCAACCTATTTCAGGACTATACAGGCGGCGGTGTCCTAAACCATCAGTGGAAAAAAGAAAAGCGAGAAAATAAAATGTATTTGTTTCCACAAAAGCTAATGCAAACCATATACAAAGCGTA
>Ga0209490_10002735_pt1 | contig 16606 bp, 18 predicted proteins | sample MAT06_FD_187209 | JGI IMG/M metagenome (GOLD analysis project Ga0209490, IMG submission 187209) | Freshwater microbial communities from Lake Fryxell liftoff mats and glacier meltwater in Antarctica - MAT-06 (SPAdes) (version 2) | ecosystem: Environmental > Aquatic > Freshwater > Ice > Liftoff...
AACATCAGGTCATTGTCGGTTAAAGTAGCATACTTTTGTTTCAACTTTCCTTTTTGTTCATCCCAATTTCCTTTTAATTCTGTAGTATTCATTTTGCTTTATTTTTAGTTTGTGAATTAATATTTACGGTACAAATTTGAGTACATTCACCGTTTAAAACAATACACTATTACTAAAATACTTTACATCATTCACATACTTTATAGCAAGCTTTGATAAACGGATGGACAAAAGAACTTTGGTAAGTTTTCAACAGGACATTTGCATTTTATCTGGAACAATTTGAATAAGCGATTACTGAAATGATTAAAATGGGAAAAGCGTCTATTCAAAATGGCGAGTGTAAAATGGATACAGAGAAAGTACAAGGAAACCCCTCAACTTTTTCCGCATTGGGCATTGGTTCATCTGTAGTATTATATTACATTTGTGACTGAACAAAAAGAGCCCCCGATAAATTGGGCAGGTTGTGTGAGGTGAGAATTTCATGCACAGTTCTGTGAGAACGCAGGGGAGAAATTCCCTATCGTGACTCGATTGTGCATATGCTTTGGCGACAGCGCAACATCAAACTGACTGTCAGTTTATACACAGCGAATCGAAAAATAAAAATAAACGGAGAAGCAGAAAACCGAACAGAGTAAGCAGAAATAATTTAAACCAACATATACTATGACAGAAATATTAACTCAATCACAACAGGCGATGCTAGACCTGTTTCAGCAACATGTAAATGCAGAACTTCAGGGGGATATTGAAACCACCATGGCAACAATGTCAGATAACCCCCATCTGACTAATGTACCCAATATAACCGGTGGTGTTGGCAGAGAAGGAGTCCGGTATTTCTACACCAATCATCTTGTAGGAAAGTTTTTTCCTCCCGATGTTATTATGACTAATGTATCTCGCACAATCGGGCACGACCAGATAGTTGATGAATTAGTTATAAGTTTTACTCATACAGTTTCCATTGATTGGATGCTTCCCGGAATTGCGCCAACGGGCAAACCTGTAGAAATTGCTTTTGCGGTTATTGTTGGATTCAAAGACGGTAAAATTTCACATGAACATATTTATTGGGATCAGGCAAGTGTGCTGGTGCAACTGGGCTTACTTAACCCATCAGGGTTGCCTGTAAGCGGGGCTGAAAGCGCCCGCAAAGTTCTTGACCCTAAGTTGCCTATCCGAGTTATCTAATTCATTTTAATAAACCTAAATATTTAATCAAACATTCTCAAAACCAAAACAATTATGAAACAAATATCAACATTCTTTGGAGCAATTTTAATTGCTTCATTCATCTTTTCAGCTTGTGGCAATAAGAATACCGAAGGGCAAAACACCGTTGATTCCCGTCATTCTGAAGATAATAAAATGAAAGCCGAACAGGAACTCCGTGCGGCAAACGATCAGTTTTATGCGGCACTCAACGCGATGTTAATTGGCAACTTGGAACCCACGAATACCATCTGGTCGCATGGCAAAGATGTTACGGATATGGGACCTTTCGGAGGCCGTCTTGAAGGATGGGATGCCGTGGGTGCAGAATTCAAGAAAGAAGCGGGTATGAAACTGGGAGGCAAAGTTGTTTACAAAGACCTGCTTGTTCATGCCGGAACGGATATGGGATATACGGTCTGCACAGAAGAAGGTGAAAATATGAGAGCGGACGGTAAACCTGTATTGGTGCGATTTAGGGCGACAAATATTTTTCGCCTCGAAAATAATCAATGGAAAATGATTCATCACCACACCGACCTTTCGTCTCCGCTACAGGATGTCACAAAAGCAGCGGCGAAATAGGATATTTCAATTGTTACTAAGCACAATCGCATAACATTAAGAGGAGTAGAAGAAATGCCCCATAAAAATGCCCCGAGTAACTTGCTGTTACTGGGGCATTTTTGCTACTCGTTGTTCAGCGCACAAACGATTTTAATACTGTTACGCTTATTAAAAAAAAACGTTATCTTTATCCATTATTAGAAGCCCTATTTACTCAAAGGAAAAACTCCTGATATAAATCTAAATGAATTTTAAAAAATCCTTAACAATATGCTTTTTGTGCTGCCTGGTTATTATCGTTTCATGTAAAAATATGGCAGACACAATTTCCATCAAGCCCACCAATACTTTATGGTTGTCTTATTTTGGATCAGACACAAGCGTAATTTATTATCCTGATTTTAAGGCGAATTATTTTGTTTATTCATTTAAAAAACCGGACAACAACACCGGTATTCGTATAAAGGGATCCTACTCACAAGCACGCTACCTAAGTTTCAATGTGTATGACGTAAGTACCGGCAATACTTCGGCTTCAATATTTGACTTAAATATTATTGCAGACAATAATTCGGTCAACCCCTTTCAGCCCGGCGTTAATTTAAGTAATCCAAATAGGAATTATACCGTAAATGTCCTCCCAACTAATTCGATAACCACTGGTCTAACCAATAAGCTTTTTTATCCTGGTACAATTGACTCGGTTTCTATTTTTCTCCGATACTATCTTCCCGCCGGAAATAATTATGGTAATGTCTCACTTCCAACAGTCGAAGCATTTGACATTAGCACCGGCAAGTCCATCACCCTACCCCGAGATTTCGCATTAGTCAATTCGCCCTCCAATCCGGCATTAATCACACCGTTATACTCTCTTGCCGATGACACCATTAGGTCATATAAATTCAGTTCGGGTACCGGATTGTACGCCAATGCAGATAACCAGTATTTACTTTCTCCAATTGTAATGGACCTTAGCACTAAGGTGGCGCTGGTTAAAATTAAACTCCCCACTTATGCGGCAACAGCAGCTCAAAATGGAACTACCGATGTAAGGTATTTTTCGTTTAATGAAGGAGACAGTTACACCAAAAATTATTGGGGCATTTATGACAGCCAATTGAAAGTAACCAATGCGGATGGATTTACTTATTTAATGATATCATCGCCCGATGTGAATCTGATAAATAAAGCTGCCACAATTGGAGCAAACTTCTTAGAGTGGAAAGTTCCAGACACTACTCGTATGGTATTACTATATCGGAACTTGCTTACAAAGTCCTCATTTAGCGGTAATATTCAAAACGTTACTTTGTTTAATAATGCAAATTTTATGGACTCCAAATATTCGAGCAATGCAAGGAACTTTATTGGCGACTATGCACCAAGAGGTATTTTAGTTACGAAATCAGCTTTTCTTGCCGCTACCGATATTACTAAGTTGATACCGTAGGGGCAGAGGAGAATTTCATCATAATGAGTTTTTACTGAAATAAGACAGTCGAAACGCCCGTTTTTTTGGCGTTCGCTGTTCTTTATTTCTTTTCCCGGCGTTCCCTTATGCAATATTAATTAATACTCAATATTTTATTATCTGCGTCGAATTCATAAACGTCACATGAGGTAGCTTTGGCTACTTCAACTATGATAAAATGAAATTATTTGTGGAAAAGGTTGCTGGAAGCCTTGAAACAGGAGCAAAGTTTATTATTAATTCGGGTATGATAGCCGAGAGCATATTATCAAACATCTCAAATTATAGAAAAAACAATTCATATACTGTTGGAAATATAATAATGGAAGTAACCAACATTTATAATGTTGAAGATAGCTACATGATAAGCAATCTTCTTTATACAAAGGATGGTAAAACAGAGGAACATTCTTTTAAGCACTATGTATTTACTTTAGGAGAAGTGAAACGGCTGCTGAAATCATATGTATTACGTACAATTGCAACATAAAGTTCGACTTCCAAAGCGGATTACAAACTTGGTGACCAACAAGTTTACATTGTGGCTGAAAAAGAATAATTGTAATGATATGCTTAAATTTAAATGGATATAAGTTGGTTGACAAAGAAGCACGAACCGCTATTAACTAACTCCTGTTTACACTGTTAACTTGAAACTTAAATGTATTGAACAAAATTCATTTCACTGTAATTATAACTACAATTTTATGGCATGAATAAGGAAAGACTAAAATCGGACAAAAACGAAAATTAACTTAACTCCATAAAAAAATCGTTCATCAAACATTGATAAACGATTTTTTGTAACAATTCAAATTAAAGGGATGAAATAATTTTATGTAATTCTTCTTTCGTTTTTCCAAGTTTAATTTGAAGTTTGCCCATCATCTCCTCTTTCTTTCCTTCCGCAAACATCAGGTCATTGTCGGTTAAAGTAGCATACTTTTGTTTCAACTTTCCTTTTTGTTCATCCCAATTTCCTTTTAATTCTGTAGTATTCATTTTGCTTTATTTTTAGTTTGTGAATTAATATTTACTGTACAAATTTGAGTACATTCATCATTTAAAACAATACACTATTACTAAAATACTTTACATCATTCACACACTTTATAGCAAAAATTTAAGGCCCACTTTGGGAAACGAGGATGTTCCATGTGCTCACTAATCATGATAAAGGTTACAATAATCATTGCTAAATTATGACCAGCAGGCAAGAGCATTGGGAACAACATCAATGCCCAGCCCGCTCATACACACCATATGCCATGCATTACTCCAAATAAAATTGCATCACGTTTAGCTGCCCATCCAAAATCTGATAATATCCAATGATCATGACCCTTGTTCAGACAGAGCTGTTTTATGGGTGAAGATTGCCAAATTGCTGCAATTATAATTACTCCAAGTTCAGGAATGTACGACATTGGTATGAGCAGATTTTATACAATGATTATTGCTATCATAAAAGCACCAGAAAGCATCCAAATTGCTAAATAACCTAACACAAAAAACAAAGCATTTAAAAAACGATAATGTTTAAAGCTCTCTATGTATATAAGCTGAATTGGGATGATTAATTTAGGAAGCATCATTGCAACCACCATTAACCCCCATCCAATAAACTGTGAAGAGAGTGGATTCATCTCTAGTAACATTTGTAACGATCCCGAAGATGGACCTGAAGTCGAAACATGACAGTGTTCCATTGTCATAATTGCCAAGGATTTATTAATAGCGCCACCCAAAACAGTAAGCTGATACTTATAATTATATCGCTAATGCCAATTCGATTATGCTTTAATAGTTTCATATATCCATTTTAACATTTATTGGCCTAAACGATAAATCCCTACACGTCCTATTGTAATTTCACTACCATCAGGCAGAGGGTTTTTAGTCTTTATCTGAACATTTATTGAAGCAACATCAATATTACCACTAAGATGCAGATCATCAACAATGTCTGTGAAATTGAATTTATAAGTAAGTCCAGAACCGCCGTGAGGTGTGTTTTTCATTGATGCTTCAAGGAGTCCAATAAGTGAAACTGTCTTAACAAATTTTTGATTTACATAAACAGAAAGAAAGTTTGAGTCGCTGCCCCCTTTTATACCTTCTAACTGAAGATAAACTTCATCAGGTATACTGGAAACAGAAGCTTTTAAAAGACTTTTTGAAACTGATTTACATGCACTTGTATAAAGTTGAACAGTAGTTTTCGTTCCACCGCCGGTTAATGAGAGAGGGCCACTGCTTGCCCCAACTAATTCACTATTACTTTTATTGTTCATTTTAATTCCTTTTTCTAAATCTGTTGCATCCAATTTACTTAATCTTTTAGATAAATTTCCACGCACTTCACTCGGTGGAGTTGTGTTATAAGAGGTTAATGAAAGATCGTCATAAGAATAAGAATAGTTAGATCCGTTATATTTCAAATTATTTGTAGTCTGAACATCTGCTGGGGTACAATACCAAGGAGTACCCTTTGAATCCAGAGGTATAGCAAGCCGTGAATTACCATTTGCAGATGGTCCTGCTAGCCAAGTAACATCAGAAGGATTGCTGTTTTGACCTGTTACATTCCAGGCATCCCAAATACGGTCAATATTCGCATGGTGCAGATAAAAAATTGGGTCTAGTGCTGTTGTTGCAGTTACTCCCATTATGCCAATCTGTTCATTTTTAGTGCTTTGGCCCCATACCATGAACGAAATTGTGAGGTTTCTGTTCAATATCCCCGGTTTCCTAACCACCTGAATGCATGAATCCTGTTTCACCTCCGCCATAAAAGTAACCAAATAGATCACCTGGGCCAGGTTGGGCGGGAGGAGATGTTTCACTGTAAATTTTATCCCATTGACATTCATCATTTGCATCTGTCTGTATATCTTGGCCTACTTGTACAAAAATATTGCCTTCACCATTTGGTCCGTATCTTTCTGATACTAACAAGGGATTTTCTGTGTTATCTGGTAAAATGGCAAGTGTAAAAGCAGTATGTATTTTATACTCGGGATATAGAGGCGATTGATCTAGATAATTCCAAAATGGCAATGCCCAGACAGCCGGACCCTTCAATTGATTTATTATTATATCACGAAGAATATTTTCAATTGCAACTAAATATCCTCTGTGCCAAGGTGGAAAAAACCAAGTTGCATACTGACACTGATCCCAAAAAATATCTGTCAAATTTTGAGATGGAAGCGTGCCTAATTGTGCTACTGCTGATATATATTTGATATTTATCCAGTTTAGATATCGATAGTCCGGTGGTGGTGGCGGAATTAACGAACTAGGCAAAAGAAATTCACCATGAATTGCAGCCTAGAACCACCAACTAGTGGGGTCGCTTATTGGGCGGGATTGCATTGCTTGAACAGCTTTTGCATACCAATAAAGGTCAGTGTAAGTTCCATCTGCATTTGTGAATTGCCCACCATTGTTGGCATCCCATATGTTTTTTCTTAAAAATTGAGTCATAATTGGATATTACGGACTATAGTTTACCACTTATTTCAGTGTATAGTTTACCACTCATTTCGGTCCAAAGTTTACCACATGGTATATAGTTGACTGATTTATTTCAGTCCAAAGTTTACCAGTTGTGTAGGATTGGTTCTGTCATTACGGCGCAAAGTTTACCACTTTGAACTTGGAGTTTTTGTTAGCATTTATTCACGGCATTGCTTTGTAATAAAAGCATGGCCAATAAAGTGATTTCAATGCAGCTTATACGCACCCTTATTCAACTACTGGAAAAAGAGTATTCATTAAGGTCCATCTCCACTCAACTTAAGCTATCCCGGCAAACTATTACTTTGTATGCCAACCGGCTTAATAATGCCGTTCAATCTCTTGAGGAACTCCGTCAACTTCCTGACGCTGATTTAGCTGGTATTGTTTATTCGCCCGAAGTGGTTACTAATTTATCAGCCAACACCCGCAAGCAAGAGCTTACTGAACGCATGGGTTATTTTCAGAGCGAACTTAAGCGAACCGGAGTAACCCGATTATTGCTATGGGTAGAGTATCGCAAAGAGTCTCTTGACCCTTATAGTTATACCCAGTTTTGTAACTTATTAAAACATGGTAAAGCAACGACCACTGCCAGTATGCATTTGACTCATACGCCCGGGGATATGGTGATGGTTGATTTTGCCGGTGATAAAATGAGTTATGTAGACCGCACCACAGGTGAAGTGATTTTATGTCCGGTACTCGTTGCGGTATTGCCGTATTGCAAATACAGTTTTGCGATGGCTTTACCCAATGCCACTATACCCCAAGTAATCAAAGCACTCAATGCCTGCCTCAATTATTTTGGCGGTGTTCCCTTAAGTTTAAAGACGGATAACATGAAGCAGGTGGTCACAAAATCCTGCCGCTACGAACCGCTTTTTAGCCAGGCTTTACAGCAGTGGGCTTTGCATTACAATATCATCTTACTGGCCACCAGAGTAGCTAAGCCCAAGGATAAAGCAGCGGTAGAGAATGAAGTAAAAATTGCTTACCAACGTATCTATGCGCCCTTGCGTGATGAGGTGTTTTATCATATCGATCAGTTGAATAATGCGATCAGCGATAAACTCACTTTGCATAATGAAAAACTATTCCAGCTAAAAGACTTTAGCCGGTTACAGCAATTTAATCTGGAAGAAAAATCATTATTGCAACCCTTGCCAGCAGAAGCTTTTGTGATCAAGCATCAGGTATTGGCTAAGGTGCAGAAAAACTATCACATAACACTCGGTGAAAACTACCACCATTACAGTGTTCCGTATCAACACATTGGTAAACAAGTGAGCGTAGTTTATGATACGGATATTATAGAGGTTTACTTCCAGCACCAGCGTATCGCTTTTCATCGGCGTAGTTATAAAAAGCATGGTTTTACTACCATCGGTGATCATATGCCTAATGGCCACCAGCACTTCTTTGAACAACAGGGATGGACACCTGCTTATTTTTTAAATCAGGCTATCCTTATTGGCCCAGCTGTACAACTATATATGGACGAAGTGCTAAAAGCCAAAGTCTTTACCGAACAAACCTATAATGCCTGCAGGGGCCTCTTACGGCTGAACAAGGATTATGGTTCCGCTCGTTTACAGGCCGCTTGCAGCAGGGCATTGGGTGGTAATGTATTTAACTATAGTACGATCCATAATATTTTAATCAGCAACCAAGATCAGCTGCCACAGACCAATCAACAAGATATATTCCGGGTACCCGATCACCCTAATCTTCGCGGACCAGATGCGTATCAATAACAATTTTATTTAACCAACTAAAAACAAAAAAAATGAATCAACAAAGCACACTGGAACAACTACAGGAACTGAAGCTGTCAGGTATGGCAAAGCGGTATGAAGCTATTATGAAACAACCCATACACCAACAGCCAGAACCCCATGAACTAGTCGGCCTGCTTGCCGAAGCAGAATCGGGTTACCGGATCCATCAACGAACCCAATTGTATTTACGCATGTCCAAACTGCGTTACAACGCTTCACCCGAACAGATTAATTGTACACCAGGCCGGGGAATTACTAAAGAAATGCTTACGATCTTATCAGATGGAACCTTTATTGAAAAATCAGAAAATCTGTTAATTACTGGTGCCACTGGATGTGGCAAAAGTTATTTGGCATGTGCCATGGGCAGAAATGCTTGTTTACTGGGACACAGAACCCTTTACTATTCTATGAACCGATTTATCGAAGCACTGGCTGCAGCAAGATTAGATGGAACCTATATCCGATGGATTAATCTCATTGCAAAAATGCCGTTACTGATAATGGATGATTTTGGTTTACAACCTTTAACGCATGATATGCGGTTAACCCTACTACAAATACTGGAAGACCGCTTCGCAAAAGGTTCAACAATCATCACATCACAATTACCGGTAAATAAATGGTACGAATACATTAATGAACCCACTCTTGCAGATGCCATCTGCGACAGGTTGACAGCTAATGCGCATAAAATAGAACTGAAAGGAGAATCATTAAGAAAACAAAAAAATAACTAACTTACATCAGCTACTAAAGCTCCCTTCGGGTGGTAAACTTTGCACCGGAACGCTGGTAAACTTTGGTCGTAATATGCAGCAGTTCTAATGTAACGCGTGAAATGCCCTGGGGACTATTCGAAACATCTTCTGGTGGTAATGCAGAAGTAATTGCAACTAATAATATATTTCGCTCATTGCTAAATGCAGCAGATGTAAGAAAAAATTATATCCAAACTGGAACTACTTGGACCATATTTGGATAAACCTCATCCTCAAATAATCAGGTAGGTACAAATAAACTGGCCAAAACAACAATGGAAACATTTGATAAAGGTACAAATTGCTTCAATTGTCATCATACGAATACAACCGCTGTAAGTCATATTTTTAATGATATTGGGCCATTGTTTTAATAAATTAACCAACTTCAAAATAATTGAGTAGAAGCAAACCTAGAATTCCCAGTAAACAAAAATACTAGGACTTCTTTGTTTTATCAATACTCAGAAAATTTGTATTTTTTTTTGAAATCACGATTCATTATTCAACCTTATGCCTACGCTTCCAAAAAGGTGCTTCTTCCCAACGCCTTTCTGCACAGTAAAAAATATTTCTATGAAGTAAGTATTGTTCCCAAATTTGGGCCATTTGATTGGAATAGCTAGTTTGAAAAGCTTCAATCTTCTTTACATTTGGTGATTGAAAAATGGATGATGCTTCCATTAATTCAGTTAACTGCATGGCACTGGCCATTGCGTTAAACATACCTTGAGAGGAGAGTGGATCAAAACTCATTGCTGCATCACCCAATGCTGCCCATTGCTGCCCTACTACTTGCTGCAAACTGGAGGAATTGGCAGCAACGGTTCCTCGGTAATCAATTGTTCCTTTATTTTTTTCAAGCATTACGGCCATTTGTGGGTTTGACTTTGCAAGTTTAACAAATTCATTCACATTTTTAATGGCAATTCGGTCTACCAAATCTGCATCGGTTTGAAAAGCAAGTACCCGTTGGTTATTGGGCAAAGCTGCTGTGTACCACCAGCCAAATTCACTGGCAGAAATAGTGCTTAATTTATTTTGCTGCTCATTAGGCAATATAGCCCAACAAGCAATCAGTTTATCGAATTGCTTGCGCTGTATATTCAGTTTTTTTGCAAAATGTGATTGGCGGCCACTAGCATCAATTACAAACTTTGCTACATACTCAAAAGCTAAAGTGTTGGAAGTTGTTACCCCGATATGCCATCGAGAACTTTCAAAATGGGCAGTTTGCAATTTTGCAGGCCAACAACCACTTACACCCCTTAGCAATGCAATTTCTCGAAGATAAGTTTCAAATGCTTTGCGGTTTAAATGCCAACCAAAACCATCTGGATTTCGTAATGGATCCACTACTTGCATTTGCTCACTTCCCCAATAAGATTGTGTGCCCATGTTTTTTAAATGAGCAGTTTGCCCGAGAGAAGATGGTATTTCCATCTCCAACCCTTCTAACAGGTTCAGCTTCTTTAAAATTCGCTTGCTGGCAGGTGGGAGGCATTCACCAATCCGATCCACAGGTTCACTTAATTTATCTATCAGTAACACGCTATGCAATGGAGCCAAAGAAATTGCAGCTATGCAACCAGCAACTCCTGCACCAATAATTAAAATATCTACTTCATTACTTGTTGTAACTTCCATAATTTTTTTTGAAGTACATTATTAGAATTATTAAACTTTATGGTTAGGTATAAACCTAGAGAAACGATTTGTTTTTTCTGTAATACCCACGCTTATACCTGTTCTGCCCTCTTGTTCTTTAGACAATGATTTGCCTACTTTTGGTGCTTTAGAACCCAAAAGGTTAAGTAGTTGATGAACCACTGGTGTAAATTTAAAATCAGCCTCTAGTTCTTGCTCAACCAATGTAAACAATTGGTCTTTTGTTGAACCTAGCAAGTCCTGCTCATTAAACAAATCTTTGTGCGACAAATTATCAATAGCAGAACCCAGCAAAAGCTTCAGGTTTTCCTGTAATGGTTTTTTCTCCCTGCTTAATAATTCATTCAATTCTTTAAGGGCTTCATACATCAATACAGCTTCCTGCGCTGCACTTGGTACAATGCCCACTTGCATATTGGTAGGGAAAGAAGGGTCGTTGGGTACTCCAGGTCGTGGCTGCACCACTGCCAGCTTATCAAAATACTTCACCATACTATTGATTTGGTTGGTATATGTAGGATCCTGACCATCCAAAGGCAAATCGTTCAGCCATTCAGAACGGTAAGCAAATGCCTGCTTCCTCGTTTCTTCTGAAAGATTTGGATTGATCACTTCATTATAGCGTTCTTCGTTCAATATATTGTTGGGTACTCTTGCTGGCCAAAAAGTTGGCAAGTATGGGTCGTATGAAGATGTATAACCATCCCTACAACTGGCTGTATCTGTTTGCCATGGAATTGCCATCCATCTGGTAATGCCACCTGCAACCTGTCCGCCTAGAAGTGGTCCTTTAGCCAATGTAAATACATCGCTGTTCATAACTGCTCCATAATAAAAAGAATTTACGGGAGGTGTTTTGGGTGCATGTTTCAAACGGAATGGAGATATGTACATACCTGCAGTTCGCATAGGCCAAGTCATTTCACAACCCGGATGGAAGGCATCTGCTAAACAGAAATCCATTGCTGCTTTCGTTAGCATGCCTGGTTGCTCAGCAACAGATAATTTGTCGATGGTCAACGGAGGTGGAACATGAGGGCAGCCTGTCATATCTATAAAATCAGCATCAAAATTTCCTTTCACCCATTGGTCAATAAACCACAATTGCAATTGAGAAAGTGTTGCATGTTGCCTTACAGACCCTGTTGTTGGAATGCTGATAGCATCACCATATATCCATGGCCATAATTGTGGTGCTTCTGCACCCGATACATCATAACGACGAAAATTATTAGAAATAGTTCTACGCATTTCTATATTTGCTGAAGATGGGTCGTTTAGTTTGGCCATCCATTTATTGGTGGTATAATCAAATTGCCCACCCCAACCAAATGCTGCACCAAAACCTGCGTTTACCCATTGAAGGTTGGTCATACGTTGAAAAATGGGCAGGATATCTTTGGTGAAAGAAGGCCTGCTAGGGCGATGAAGCATTCCTGCATTTACTGCAACATCACGCATTAAGTCCCACATGGTGCGTACAGATTTTTGCATCGGTGCATAGTCTGGTGGTGCACAAATTACCCATGCTGAGTCCACTTTTAAAGCTATGCCTTCGTAATGAACAGTAGCTGTAACTGGACCGTCGGAAATATCATCGTACCAACCTTCGTTGTTTGCAAATGTGATGGCAATATCTCCATCCAAATTGGCTGATACACCATGGCCGCCTAGCATAATCAAACGTCCTTCATTATCGGTACGCATTTCACCAAGATAAACAGGATGCTCCTTAAATTTCCCCACAAACGAATAACCGCTATTGATATCTTTTCCACTTACAGTTTTTTCGCCTCCATCAATAATCAATGAGTTTCTATCGGGCACATTAACATTACGCAACATTGAAGCTGGTGCTGTTGCTGCATCGGGAATATCCAAAGCCATTTGAAATTGATACCAAGAAGATTTTTGGTTTGCTAAATGCGAATGCCAAACAATTTTGGCATTTTCAGCAGTTAATTCCTTTATTGCTTTTCCGGCAGCATTAAATCCATAAATTCTAAACTGTGCAGCTTGTCGTTTTAAAGCCCCTGTTTTATCTCTATAGGCATATTCATCCATCTTGGGTTCAGGTTCGTCTACTAGTGGACCAATAAAAAATTCATCACTGTTGCCTACTCGCATTACACCAATGGGAGGGTAGATGCCAGCTTTTACGATGCAGTTACTATCTTCATCTGTATTGCCTACAAATTTTGGGTTAATGGCGGTTGGTTCCTCCAATTGCTCGCCATTTGCTTGGTGGCGTGCTTCGGCACTAGCTTCATAAACTGTTTTTCTAACTTCTGCAATTGAACCCAATGGTTCATTGGCGGCCAATGTTCGCCAAATATTGAATGCGAGGCTTGTTCCAAATTGTTCTTGTCCTACGACTGAAATATCCTGCTGAGGAAATTCTAATTCTGCAATACATATAAATGGACTCTCTTCAACGCTCCACACGGCCTGTGCATCATCCAAAGGCATAGTAGCTTCATTAGTGCGTAACTGTATTTCGAAACGGAATTTGGCTGACTTGTTACGCAGTCGTTGATTTAGGTCTAATGCCAAATAATTATTGTCATCGAAAGGTGCTCCCAAATCAGTTTCATCAGGTGTTAGGCGGTACTTCACTATATTCTTATCGCCCATCTTAAAAGGAAGTATGGCCCAGTAGCTAGCACTTAAGCAACTGGCTTCCACTTTGTTCATTGCATTGAGTATGCTTGCTAGTTTGGGATGTTTGTTTATATAGCTATCATAGTCTTTATCAATTACACCAGCTGTTGTGAAAGTGCACATTTGCTTTGCATCACGAGCAAAGAAGCGGTCAATATTTTGGAAGATAAAATCTGCATTGGTACTGTTGCCCATTAATTTAGGACCTTCCACGCCAAACAATTTTAGGGCAAGCCCCAATGTACTATGAAGGTCTGGGAAAGTAGGTGCGGTATCACTAGAAAAACGCACAGCACATTCGTAGGAATTGCCAGCAAAAACGCCCATTTTAAATTCGGGATTAATGTCTTGTTTTATATTGAAAGTTCCATAAGCAATACCATGTTGTTTTCGGAAAACGGCACGTTCGGCAGGTTTTTGTCCAATTTCAATCCTTGTTTTCTGACCCATTTCCACAAACATTTCCTTAAGTCGTTCTGTAACTACATTAATATTGCCGTGGCTGTCCCAGCAAGGAACTTTATTGGCAGTGGGTTCAGATGTGTTGGCAAATAGTTTTTCTTCATCGTTAGGTTGTTGGCTCATAAGATTTTTTTTGATGATGGGTTTTAAAAAGATTCTTATTTCAAATTTACATTTTAAAGTTAATTATAATTAAAGTTTATAATAAAATAATTAGCAACTTATTAATTACCTAATAATTCCAAATAAAGTATCTAGTTTTGAATTTATCAAATCACTATTTAACTCAGTAGATTTTATATAGTGTAGTTTACCTTTTACGCAGAAGTTTGGTTTTGTCCAGCTGCTGATTGCTGCTCTGTCTGCCCACTTTAATAAAGCAACTATTAGTAGCTAGCCTCTTGTTATGAAACTTTAAGCTGTCTTTTTTTTCAAAAGAATTTTAAATTCAAGTTCTATTTTTTCATCAACTTTTTTTAATAAATAGTCATCTTTATTCCATTTAATATTTAATTCTGAGAGAATCGGTTGGAGATAAAGTTAATACATATATGATTTAACGACTTTATTTTTAGTGATAGTTTTTAACTTTTCAATTTCGTATACAAGTATTGATGCGGTTATAAGATTATTTAAAACAAGTTTTCTAACAAAATCTTCTTTCCGTTTATATATACCAGATTAGTCAAATTCTGGGTTACACCAAATTTCGTATAAGTCAATCCAGTCATTAAAACTTATACATTTGGGCTTATATTGTTCAGTTGTTTTATTATCAGAAATATTTCCAATGTAAATATCTTGATTTTTATCAAATTGCTTTATGGTTGCATCGATAATTATATCATCATAATCTATTAAATTCAACCAAAAGTGAACAGTGTTATTCATTTTGCCCACACTTATAAAATTTCGTATTTCTTGACTATTGAAATAGACTGAGAGAGCAAAACTTGTAGAAAAACAAAAGCCTTTTGGACATTGATTTCCAATACTTCGTTTTGTTATCGTTTCAACTAGTAATTTTATTTTTTGTTTGATATGGTCAGTAAATTCATTCATATTCTATTTTTAAACGGATTACTACTATCCACACTATAAAGTAGGTTTTCTTTTGGTCTTCGCTAAGATTTGTACTTCCATTTAAGATTTATAGCGGCCAAATCAACATTTTTCTTAGTCCCTTTTACTTTTATAAAGTATGGTATAGTTGGCTAGGTCGATTTTTCTAATTATTATAAGTCAAAAATTAATCTACACCAATTCTTTGCATTGTAATAGTGAATTGCTCTCCATCTTTATCGTCCTTAAAGCTAGTACTTGCGTGGTTTTGCAATATTCTTGGAATACCAGATCCAATGCCAGAGTATGGCAGTATTTTAGTTGCATGAGAAACTATAATTGGATTTCTAATTACAGAATTGCCATTTAATATATGTTCTACGGTTAAATGATTGGGTAAACTACCTAGGCTTATAATTTCTACCCTATCACTAAAAACAAACAATCTAATCACTGCATTTTTTGAATAATCTCGGTGTAGCAAAGTGTTCACCACAGCTTCTTCCAATGCTTTTTCACTAATTTCTAAACTACCATTTTGATTAAAACTACCTTGTTGTTGAATATGCTTCAAATTATTTTTTAAGAAATTCATTGCAGCTTTAAACTGATCATCCAATGTGCCAATGCAATCTAGTTTATCTATAAAAGTATCATCACTAATTGAATTGTTATAATAGCTAACACAGCGAATAATGCAATACGGTTTATAAAATTGTGGATTGTTTGAAAATAGCAGTAAACCTGCAAAATTAAATTTGCCATTACCTGCCAAATTCATATTCTCTAAAGCCTTTTCTACAGGAATACCAGTTTGTAAAAATTCACTACCTCTGCTCTTTTCATAATAGCTATAAAACTTTGCCAAGTTAATTCCATTGCCTTTTTCATTCTCAGTTAGTAATGCTTCTGTAGGCGATTCATCTACATAAAGCATATTACTTTCTTGAAACATTCTCAATAATTCTTCGGTAGATGCAACCCTTTTATCACTACCTACTTTTACATAATATAAGTTTGACTTTTTAGTGTTATAAGGTTTTCTAATTCCTTTTAATACAGTAATTATTAGAACTAATTTTTCATCAACTTTAATCGTTTGAGTAACTGGGTATACTTGTGGATGAATATTATTACTTGCTGCATTGGAAATAAGTTGATTGTAATGTGCCAATTGCTCTTTAGAAATACCTACAACCTCATTTGCATCATTTATTCCCACAAAAATATTACCTCCAAAACTGTTACTAAATGCACACAAATCTTTCGCTAGTTCATTTGCATCGGTTAACTGCACTTTAAACTGACGAGAAGAATCTTCTCCCAACTCAATTTCAGCTTTAATATTTGTGTAGTCTAAATTCATTTGGCAATATTACAAACTTGTTTATAGTTTATTTTAATCTATCAATTATGTCACTAATATT
>Ga0209490_10002737_pt1 | contig 16606 bp, 14 predicted proteins | sample MAT06_FD_187209 | JGI IMG/M metagenome (GOLD analysis project Ga0209490, IMG submission 187209) | Freshwater microbial communities from Lake Fryxell liftoff mats and glacier meltwater in Antarctica - MAT-06 (SPAdes) (version 2) | ecosystem: Environmental > Aquatic > Freshwater > Ice > Liftoff...
GTTAAGAATTATGAGTTAAGAATTATGAGTTAAGAATTAGGAATTATGAGTTATGAATTATGAATTATGAATTATATGTGCAAAGTTAATTCTTTCAAATAAAAATTAAACTTGAAATACGCCAGTATTAAAAGATGCCATATTTGGATTGCTATTTGCAGCTTTAATTCCTTCCGAAATTACTTGTCTTGTTGTTGATGGATCAATAATTGCATCAACCCACAAACGAGCAGCAGCATAGTATGGGGTAGTTTGTTTAAAGTATCGATCTTTAATGGTATCTAATAAATGTTTTTCTTCTTCAGGAGTTACTTCTTTTCCTTTTGATTTCATTGTAGCAACTTGTATCTGCGCCAATGTTTTAGCAGCTTGATCTCCACCCATAACTGCAATTTTTGCAGTAGGCCATGCATAAATAAATCTTGGATCGTAAGCTTTACCACACATAGCATAATTTCCTGCACCATAACTATTGCCAATAACAATCGTAATTTTTGGAACAACAGAATTAGCAACTGCATTCACCATCTTTGCACCGTCTTTAATTATTCCACTATGTTCACTTCTACTGCCCACCATAAATCCGGTTACATCTTGTAAAAAAATTAGTGGAATTTTTTTCTGATTACAATTCATGATAAACCTTGCAGATTTATCTGCACTATCATTATAAATTACACCACCTAATTGCATTTCCCCTTTTTTATTTTTGCAGGTTAATCGTTGATTAGCAACAATACCAACGGCCCATCCATCAATTCTTGCATAGCCACATAGAATAGTTTTGCCGTAATCTTTTTTAAATTGATCAAATTCACCATTATCAACCAATCGCTCAATTATTTCGAGCATATCATATGGTTTCAAATTTCCTTCAGGAATAATATTATAAATAGAATCTATTGTTTTAATTGGATTAGTAGGAGCTATTCTATTGAAACCAGCATTTGCAGAAGCGCCTAATTTGTTCATTATTTTTTTTATATGATCTAGGCAATCTTGCTCGGTTTTAAATTTATAATCTGCTATTCCACTTATTTCTGTATGTGTTGTTGCGCCGCCTAATTGCTCATTATCAATTTCTTCGCCAATAGCTGCTTTCACTAAATAAGAACCTGCTAAAAAAATACTTCCATTTCCTTCAACCATCAATGTTTCATCACTCATTATTGGTAAATATGCACCCCCAGCAACACAAGCTCCCATCACCGCGGCAATTTGGGTAATTCCCATTGCACTCATTCTTGCATTATTTCTAAAAATTCTACCAAAATGCTCTTTGTCGGGAAAAATCTCATCTTGCATTGGTAAAAAAACTCCTGCACTATCAACTAAATAAATAATCGGTAGCATATTCTCCATCGCAATTTCTTGCATTCGTAAATTCTTTTTTCCAGTAATAGGAAACCATGCTCCTGCTTTAACTGTTTGATCATTGGCAACTATTACGCATTGTCTTCCGCTTATATATCCAACTCCCGCAACCGTTCCTCCAGCAGGGCATCCTCCTTCGGCATCATACATTTCGTATCCGGCAAATGCGCCAATTTCAATAAATGGTTTATGCTGATCACATAAATATTCTATGCGTTCTCTTGCAGTTAATTTATTACGTTCTTTTTGCTTTTCTAACGACTTTTTACCACCACCCAGTTTAATTTTTTCGAACTGTTGACTTACATTACTCATCAACATTTTCATCCAATCTTCATTGCGGTTTGCTTCTAAATTCATATACGAACAGTTGTTAGTATACAAATATAGGTTAGTTGATCATTTTTTACTAAAAATCCATTTATTATCAAATATTATCCTTCAACCAAATCCACTATATTTATCCCATGACTTATGATTACATCATTATTGGTGCCGGATCGGCTGGCTGTGTTTTGGCTAACAGATTATCTGAAGATGCAACCAAAAAAGTTTTGTTGATAGAAGCAGGCGGACCAGACACTAAACAAGAAATTCATATTCCTGGAGCTTATACTAAATTGAATAGAACAGAAGTTGACTGGCAATTTTGGTCCGAACCTCAAAAACATATAGATAATCGCAAGCTCTATGTTCCAAGAGGAAAAACACTTGGTGGAAGTAGTGCAACAAATGCAATGGCTTATGTTAGAGGAAATAAAGCCGATTTTGACGAATGGGATGCGCTGGGAAATAAAGGATGGAGTTTTGATGAAATATTACCTTATTTCAAAAAGTCGGAAAACAACCAAGATTTTGATACTGAATACCATGGTACTGATGGACTACTTTCTGTTACTCTTGCAAAAGAACATAGTCCATTTGCAGAAGCATTTGTAGAAGCTTGTGTGCAAACCGGAATGGAAAAAAATGGCGACTGTAATGGTGCCGTACAAGAGGGTGCACATTTATTGCAGTTCACCATCAAAAACAATAAAAGACATAGCACTGCAGATGCGTTTTTAAAGCCTGCAATGAAAAGATCAAACCTTACTGTAAAAACCAAGGCTTTGGTTAAAAGAGTAATTATTGAAAATGGACAAGCTACTGGAGTTGAAGTAGTAACAACATATTCAAATTCTGAAAGAATAAATTGTAGTGGAGAAGTTATTGTATCAGCCGGTACAATACAATCACCACAAATTTTAATGCTTTCTGGTATTGGTGATCCAAATGAATTAAAAAGAGTTGGAATTGATGTGCTGAATCCATTGCCTGGTGTTGGTAAAAATTTACAAGACCATGTTTGGTCAGGTGTTAGCGCCGAAACAGTTGTGCAAACAGGTAACTCTTTGTTGAAGCCTTGGAATATGTTCAAATCACTAACTCGATATTTATTATTTAAAAAAGGACCTTTTTGTAATAGTCCACTTGAAGCCAATGCTTTTTATAAATCTAATCCAGTTTTAGAACGCCCTGATATTCAATTTCATTTTGTGCCTTTGGGTATTGCTAGTGATTATTCTACGGATATATATGATATAAATACATTTACTAAAACTGATGGTGTTGGAATTCTAGCCATATTAATAAGACCAGAAAGTAAAGGAACTATTACACTAAAATCTACCAATCCAAAAGACAATCCAGTTATTAATTTTAATGTATTGTCTGCAGAAAAAGATGCTCAAACACTAATTCTTGCATTGAAAAAATCAATAGAAATATTAACTGCTGACGCGCTAAAAGTATATACAAAAGGAGGAATTGATTTTCCTGTTGATTGTAGTTCCGATGAAGCATTATTGCTTCATATTAAAAAAAGTTTAGAGACATTGTATCATCCTGTAGGAACTTGCAAAATGGGTACAGATGCTATGGCAGTTGTTGATGAACAGCTAAAAGTAAAAAAGATAAAAGGATTAAGAGTGGTAGATGCATCAATTATGCCAACAATTGTTTCTGGAAATACCAATGCTGCGGTGATTATGATTGCCGAAAAAGCGGCTGATATGATCTTGACCAAACTATAGTTGAACAAATTATGCACCATTTAAAGGCTTTGCGTGCTTTTTACACATTGTTTTACTAATTTGCACATCTAAAATTTTTACGTTGGCTACTATAAAGAAAACGATTGCGATAAAGGAAAAAAAAGCTGCTGAACAATCTCCTGCAAAGGAGCTCAAAACTAAAGCAGCTAAAAAAATTAATGTTGAGGCTGTAAACGAAGTTGACTTGGTTGCTGATAAAGTAGTAGCAAAGAAAACAGTAATTAAGAAAACAGATAAACCATCGGCTAAAAAAAATGAAAAACCGATTGTTGAAAAAGAAATTGTAAAAAAAGCTACCAAGACTAAAAGCGAAATTACGAAAATTGTTTTTCAGTTAAAATTCAATACTCAAAAAGGTCAAAATTTATTCATATTAGGAGATCATTTTTTATTAGGTAATGGTATTTTAGAAAATGCCGTTCCTATGCAATATTTTAATGAAGAATTTTGGGTTGCAACTATAGAGCTTCCAACTAACGATATATCAACTAAAATTATAACGTATAATTATGTATTAAAAAATGCTGATGGATCAACAATTATTGATTGGGGAAAAGACAAAAGTTTTGCAATAAGTAAAAATCAACTAGAAGAATTAATATTGGTTGATAGTTGGAATTATGCTGGTTATTATGAGAACACTTTTTATGCTGATGCTTTTCAGCAAGTATTATTAAAGAATAATTTTACGGAAGTTAAGTCTCAAACTCCAAAATCATTTACACACACTTTTAAAATTAAAAGTCCATTATTAGCTAAAGGGCAAACACTCTGCATTGTTGGTTCTGGTAAAGAATTAAATAATTGGTCAACTGATACTCCAATTATATTGAGCAGAAATATTGATGAAAATTTTTTTACAGTTTCAATTGATTTAACTAAAACTGATTTTCCTCTTTCCTATAAATATGGTGTGTATGATATTGCAACACAAAAACTAGTTTCATTCGAAAATGGGAATAACCGAATTTTATATGATGCAATTGCTAAAAAGAAGAAAACAATTGTAAATGATGGATATACTTATTTATCTAATAATTCATGGAAAGGAGCTGGTGTAGCAATTCCGGTATTTAGTTTGCGATCAGAAAAAAGCTTTGGAATAGGAGAGTTCACCGATATTAAATTATTGGCCGACTGGTCTGCGACAGTTGGATTAAAAATGATTCAGATTCTTCCTATCAATGATACAACTGCTACACATAGTTTTAAAGATTCCTATCCATATGCTGCCATATCAGCATTTGCGTTACATCCTGTATACTTAAATATTAATCAAATTGCTGGTGAAAAACATTCGAAGCAATTAAAAAAGTTAGAAACAGAACGAGTTAAGTTGAACGAGCTTGCAGATGTTGATTATGATGCGGTAATTAAATTAAAAACCCATTTCATCAAAGAAGTTTATAAAGATGAAGGTGCAAAGGTTCTGCAATCCAAAGAGTTTCAACTATTTTTTGAGCAAAATAAAGAATGGCTTACTGCTTATGCAGTTTTCTGTTATTTAAGAGACGAATATGGGGTAGTTGATTTTAATAAATGGCCAGCCTATAAAAATTACAATGCAAACGATATTGAAGAATTAGCGAGTCCTAATTCAGCTGCATACAATGATATTGCATTGCATTATTTTATTCAATTCCAATTACATGTTCAATTAAAAGAAGCTGCAACCTATGCGCATAGTAAGGGTGTAATTTTAAAGGGAGATATAGCAATAGGTGTTTACCGCTTTGGTGCTGATACATGGCAAAACCCTGCATTGTTCAACATGGATTTTCAAGCCGGTGCACCACCAGATGATTTTGCTGTAAAGGGTCAAAACTGGGGCTTCCCAACTTATAATTGGCAGAAAATGCAAGAAGATGGCTTTAGATGGTGGAAACAACGATTTGCACAAATGAGTCATTATTTTGATGCATTTAGAATTGATCATATACTCGGATTTTTTAGAATTTGGAGTATTCCAATTGATGCTGTTGAAGGAATTATGGGGCATTTTGTTCCGGCAATTCCAGTGCATGTTAGCGAGTTTGATCAAAACGGTATTTGGTTCAATATCGAAAGATATACATCACCATATATTACTGAAGATGTACTTTGGTCTGTTTTTGGTTATGATAATGAATTGGTAAAAAGTTTGTTTCTCTTAAAAATAAATGAAACTAGCTATCAAATTAAACCAGCGTTCTCTTCACAAAGATTAGTAGAAGTTCATTTTGCAGCTTTGGAAACGGATGATCAACACAGTAAAATAAAATCTGGGTTATTTAATTTATTAAGTAATGTAATTTTATTTGATGCTGATGGAGATGGTCAAAACTTTCATTTTAGGTTCGGAATGGAAAATACAACTTCATTTAAAAACCTAGATCATAACACGCAATTGCAATTAAAAGAATTGTACGTAAATTATTTCTTTAGACGACAAGATGAGTTTTGGAAGAAAGAAGGGTTGAACAAACTGCCAGCACTCAAAAGAGTTACCAATATGATTGTATGTGGCGAAGATCTTGGATTAGTGCCTGCATGCGTTCCAGATGTAATGAAAGATCTTGGACTATTGAGCTTAGAAATTCAAAGAATGCCAAAAGATAATACAAGAGAATTTTTTCATCCAAATGATGCACCTTATTTAAGCGTTGTAACTCCATCTACCCATGATATGAGCACTATACGTGGATGGTGGGAAGAAGATAAAGAGCAAATTCAAAGATTCTATAATAATGAACTAGGACAATGGGGTAATGCTCCATTTTATTGTGAAGCTTGGATTAATAAATCTGTCGTTTTGCAGCATTTATATTCTCCTGCAATGTGGAGTGTTTTTCAATTGCAAGATTTATTAGGTATAAGTGAACAATTAAGGAGAGTTAGTCCAATTGAAGAACAAATAAATGTACCAGCAAATCCAAATCATTATTGGCGATACCGCATGCACATCACTTTAGAAGAATTGGAAAATTCTACTGAATTTAATAATGAACTTTCGGAATACATAACATCTTCTGGAAGATAAAAACAAGCTAATTGATACTTCAATATAAACAATCCAATCTTCCATTTGAGTACCCATTTACTATTTCAAATGGAAGAACTAAAACCAATCAACCTGCATTAATTGTAGAGTTGTCAATCGGACCGTTTAGAGGCTTTGGAGAAGCTCCATCAATTGTTTACTACAATATTACGGTAGATCAAATGATTGCTGATTTAGAACGCAATAAAAAACTAGTAGAAAAATTTGCATTAACCGATCCTGAAAGGTACTGGCATTATTTGCATCACCTATTTCCTAATAATCCTTTTTTAGTTTGTGCATTAGATATTGCTGCCTGGGACTTGTTCGGTCAAATGAAAGCGAAGCCTTTATATGAATTGTGGGATACTAAATGGACGAATGATTTACCCTTAACTGATTATACTATAGGGATTGACACAATTGAAAAAATGGTTGCTAAAATGAAAGCAAAGCCATGGCCTATTTATAAAATCAAATTGGGTACAAGTGAAGATATTGCCATCGTTAAAGCATTAAGAGAACATACTGAAGCTATAATTAGGATTGATGCAAATGCTGGTTGGACTTTAGAAGAAGCGCAAGAAAAAATTCCACAATTGGCAAAAATGGGAGTGGAGTTTATTGAACAACCTTTAGCGAAAGACAATTGGGATGGTATGAAAATTCTTTATAAAGAATCGGAATTGCCTTTAATTGCAGATGAAAGCTGTGTATCAGAAGCTGATGTAAAAAAATGCTTCGAACATTTTCATGGCATTAATATAAAACTTACAAAATGCAGTGGAATTACTCCCGCATTAAGAATGATTAAAGAAGCTAGATTGCTTAATATGAAAGTAATGATGGGTAGTATGAACGAATGCACAATTGGATCTGCTGCCATTGCTCATTTTCTACCACAGTTAGATTATGTAGATTTAGATGGTCCACTTTTACTTTCTGAAGACCTTGCAACAGGCATTAATTTTGATTTTGGAAAAGTTACAATTTCTGGAAAACCTGGATTAGGAATTCAGCTTCAATAATTGTATTACTGCTTTATCAATTGGTAACGACATAGTATCTTCCGATAATTCATTCCATTCAACCCAACGAAAAACTTCCGATTCAATATTAATATTATCAATTTGATCGGGTTCAAAATCAAAAGGCTTATTTTTTGTTACCAAACCAGAAATGTCGGTTGCATTGACCCAATAGTATATTGAAACTATTTGATCTTTATTATTAAATGTAGATATCTGAAAAAAGTCTGTTGTGTAAATATGATCTCCAATTTCTACATCAAGTCCGGTCTCTTCTTTAAATTCTCTTTTTAAACAGTCCCTAGTACCCTCACCAATTTCTAAACCGCCACCAGGTAGTTTAGTATAAAAATTGCCTCTTATAAATTCATCACTTACAAGAACCCTTTTATTTTGATCCATTAAAATTCCATATACCCTAATATTAAATAACGCCATTTGTTAAAACCATTTCTTTTTATAAAAATAACCGCTAATAATTACAGATACTGCTAGCGATAAAATGAGGGGTATATAAAAAGCATGAGTGGAATGTTGATAGGGGAGATCAACGTTCATTCCATAAACACTTGTTACTAAAATTGGGAGTGATAAAATAATTGTAATTGAAGTAAGTCGCTTCATTACATTGTTCAAGTTATTACTAATAATACTTGCAAATGCATCTAAAGTGCTACTTAAAATATTGGTATAAATATTGGCCATTTCTAAAGCCTGACTAGTATCAACAATTAAGTCTTGTAGAAACTCTCTTTCTTCTTCATTCAGCCCTAAGAAATTTGTTCTATCCATTTTCATCATTAGCATTTCATTGCTTCTCAAAGCCGTAACAAAATAAACAAGACTTTTTTGTACACGCATTAATTTTAACAAATCTACATTGCTGTTACTGTCATACAAGCTTTGCTCATATTGATTTCTGTTATGATTGATTTCTTTTAAGTAATCTAGAAAAGTTTGAACAACTTTTTCGAAAACTTTTAAAACCATCATATTTCTTTTATCGGGGTGACTTTTTTGAAAAGAGTTTAAAAACTTTTTTATAGCACCATTATCGAAAGAATTTACTGTGATAATTTGATTGTGCGTGAGAATGATACAGATAGGGATCGTTATATAAAATGCATCACTATCATTAAAAGAATTGTTTTCAGTTGGAGTTTTAATGATTATCAATTTTACATTATCCTCAGTTTCATATCTTGGGCGTTCGTCTATATCTAAGGAGTCGCGTAAAAATTCTATTGGAATTTCTAAATCTTTACTCAATTCAATAAATTCTTCTTCTTTAAATGGAGGAACTAGGTTGACCCAAACTTCTTGATCAGATTTATTAATCTCAGTTGTATGTCCATTTATATTTTTAAAGTACTGAATCATTTTACTCTTTTAATATATTATTTATTGTAATAGATAATTGCTATGCTAATTAATCAGTTTAATTCAACAGAGCCTTTATAAACGAATACTGCTGGTCCGCATAGCCAAATATTATTAAATTCCTGATCACCTTTTTTATCGAATTCAACAGCTAATTGTCCTCCTTTTGTTTCAACTTCAATTCTATTGAATCCTGTTTCGTTTTTTGCAAAAACAAGCGAGGCTGCAGTAACACCAGTTCCACAACTGTAGGTTTCATCTTCAACACCTCTTTCGTATGTTCTTACAATTATTTTATTGGCTTCTTTTTGAATAAAATTTACATTAATGCCTTTTTCTTTAAAGTTATTGCTATACCTAATAGCTTGACCTTCTTTTACAACATTGAGGTTGTTGATATTAGAAACTTCTGTTATATAATGAGGTGAACCGGTGTTTAAAACATAATCGTTGTGTATTTTATTGATGCTAGAAACGTTGATCATTTTTAAATGAATCCAATTATTTGTTCCAAAAAAAGCATCATGAGGGCCATCAGTAGCTATAAAATGATATTGCTCTTTTTTAATGCCAATATCATACGCAAATTGCGTAATGCATCTTCCTCCATTGCCGCACATGCTTCCTTCTGCTCCATCTGCATTATAGTATTTCATTTCAAAGTCAAAATCAGCAATGCTGTTCAAAAGCAATAATCCATCAGCTCCAATGCCAAATCTTCTATCGCACAGATGATTTATTTGATTAATAGATAAATTGATTGAACCATCTCTATTATCTATGATTATAAAATCATTACCGGTTCCATGGTATTTAGAGAAGCTAATTTGCATTGTGCAATTTAACTTGAAAAAGGGAATTAAACAGATGAAATAATTAGAGTTACTGAAGATCACATTTGCACGAGAGCAAAATTTGATCAAGGCACTGCTCTAAGTTTACGAGTTCGGAATTATTAAAGTGACCAAGATTTTGTGACATTTTAATTTGTGTTTTTGTTTCCGCATACACTTTAATGAACATTTCAATGTTTCGCTTTAGTAATTGCTTGGTTTCGCTGGTTGTAACAGCATATAAGCGATTACAAATTAGAATAATTGACCTCTTTAATTGGTTATTGAGAACAAATCGTTGCTCCAAAGGTAATTTGTCGGTAAATGTAAATACATTTTCCGCTGCTTTAATAGCATGCTTGTATACGGCAGTATTTGGACCTAGGGTCACGGACATAAATCTAAAGTATAATACAACCGACAAAGAAAAAAATATTTATTGCATTTTACTCAATATTTCTAACGTTTTTACGATCAAATTTTCAACTGCTTTAGAGCCGTCTTTACTAAAAGTTTGAAGCACTCTGTTTGCTACTATAGCATTGAGGCTCAGGCAATAATGATTTAACATTTTTCCTAATCCATAAATACCACTTGTTTCCATTTCAAAGTTAGAAATACGATGATTGCCGTACCTGAAGGTTGGTAGGAGGTTTACGAGGTCTGGATACTTAAGTGCTAGTCTCAGCACTCTACCTTGCGGTCCGTAAAAACCCGGACAAGTAACAGTAATTCCTTGGTGAAAACCATCAACAAAATATTTTTGTAAAGAAGGCGCTGCTGATGCTATATATGGAGCTGCAGCATGTTTCCCCATCTTTGTATGGTTTATGAATTCTTGCAGAATTGCAAATTCTTCATCATTGTTTTCTTGTCTATAAAAATTCAGCAAATTATCAATTCCTAAACCATGGGTACTTGCAACGAAACTATCTACAGGAATATTTGTTTGTAAAGAGCCAGAAGTTCCAACCCTAACTATTTTTAAACGTTTTAAAACAGGCTTGATAGTTCTTGTTGTAAAATCAATATTTGCTAAAGCATCTAATTCATTTAATACAATATCAATATTATCTGTCCCAATTCCAGTTGAAACCACTGAAATACGCTTGTTTCCAATAAATCCTGTATGAGTGATAAATTCACGATGTTCAAATTTGCCTTCAATACTATCAAAGTGCTTACTAACAGTTGCAACCCTATCAGGATCTCCAACAGTAATGATTGTATCTGCTAATTCTTCTGGTTTAAGATTTAAGTGATAAACTGCACCACGATCGTTGATAATTAGTTCACTTTCAGCTATTCTATTCATATTCAAGCAATTTAAGAAGTAAATTTCGGGAAATACTATTTAGAATTTTAAAATTAGTTGCTTTCCGCTATTTTTGCCATCCAAATATTGGTCCTGTGGCCGAGTGGCTAGGCAAAGCTCTGCAAAAGCTTCTACAGCGGTTCGAATCCGCTCGGGACCTCAACTAAAAGGATTACCAAATGGTGGTCCTTTTTTTTTAAAATAGTAATTGTATGAAAAATTCTCAAGTTGTTGGAATCTTAATGGTAATCATAGTAATAGCTACTTGCTTTTTTCCTTGGGTATTTATTGAGAGCAAACAGTTATCTGTTTCTGGTTTAAATGCTGTTGGAACCAATTTTGGGAAACCTGGTAAAATGATTCTTTATTTAGCGTCAATTAGTATTGTACTTTTTTTAGTAAATAAAATATGGGCTAAGAGAATCAATGTTTTTGTAACTTCTTTTTGTTTTGCTTGGGCAATTAGAAATTATTTAATTCTCTCAGCATGTTTTGCTGGGGAATGTCCAGAAAAGAAATTGGCATTATATATATTAGTTGTAGCATCAGCCATAATGATGGTGATGAGTTTTCTACCTAAAATAAAAATCCAAGATAATTAATAGTTTAGAGTTCGTTTAAAGCATTGCTGATTATTCCAACACATTCCATTATCTGTTCTTTGTTAATGATTAATGGAGGTGCAAAACGAATTTTATCTCCATGCGTAGGCTTAGCAAGCAATCCTTTTTCTTTTAAAATCAAACATAAATCCCAAGCTGCTTCAGGCTTTTTATGATTGATTACTATTGCATTTAAAAGCCCCTTGCCTCTAATTGTTTTAATATATGGAGATTGAAGATCATTTAACTCAGTCCTCAATAAAATTCCCATTTCATGGGCATTTTCAGCCATTTTCTCATCCTTTAAAACAGACAATGCACTTATTGCTACAGCGCATGCTAAAGGGTTACCACCATAGGTTGATCCGTGTTCTCCTGGTTTAATGGTCATCATAATTTCATCATCTGCAAGTATTGCAGAAACTGGTAAAACTCCTCCACTCAAAGCTTTTCCTAATATTAAAATATCAGGCCTTACATTTTCATGATCGCATGCAAGCATCTTTCCTGTTCTTGCTAATCCGGTTTGAATTTCATCTGCAATAAATAGTACATTGTATTCATTGCAAAGGGCTCTTACTTTTTGTAAATAACCTTCATCAGGAATTACTACTCCAGCTTCTCCCTGAATAGGCTCTACCATAAATGCACAAACATTTTTATCTTGAAATGCTTTTTCTAAAGCAATGGTATCGTTGTAAGGAACTATTTCGAAACCTGGCATAAATGGTCCAAAATTAGTATAGCAACTAGGGTCTGTAGATGATGAAACAGCTGCCAATGTTCTTCCCCAAAAATTACCTTCTGCAAAAATTACTTTTGCTTTATTTTGTTCAACACCTTTTACTGTGTAACCCCATCTGCGTGCTAATTTAATAGCTGTTTCTCCACCTTCAACTCCAGTATTCATTGGCAATACTTTATCAAACCCAAAATATGCAGTGATGAATTTTTCGTATTCTCCTAATAAATTATTGTGAAAAGCCCTTGAAGTAAGTGTTAGTTTTTTTGCTTGATCTATTAAACTTTTAATAATAATAGGGTGGCAGTGGCCTTGGTTTACTGCAGAGTACCCGCTTAAAAAGTCGTAATATCTTTTGCCTTCAACATCCCAAACAAATACACCTTCTCCTTTTTCTAAAACAACCGGTATTGGATGATAATTATGAGCGCCATATTGATCTTCTAAATCTAAAAATGATTTACTTAATGCAGAAATGATTGTAGTATCCATGTAAAAGGATTAATAAGTGTAAAAGAAATAAAGTAGAAAATGGTAAATTAAAATGTATCAATTATAGATGATACGATAGCACTGATTATAAGAAACAGGGGTGATTGAGTAGGTCTAAATTAGAACGTAGAAAAGGCATATAATTAATTACGAGTGCAAGATACAAATAATTTCCACTTTCAATTGAATTTGTTATTTTCATAACCACAATTATAATTTATGAAATTTCTTAAAAAGGCACTATACGTTTTTATCATATTAGTTATTGTTTTTTCTGCATTAGCTGTAATTACGGGCAAAACCTATTTGTTTAGATCAGTCATCTACAATTTTTCAAATATTGATGATTATAAAATCTTCGATAACAATAAAGTAACAGCTTCAAAATCAATACCATGGTCTGTTTCAAGTAATTATAATAAAATTGAATACCCAGATTCACTTAACTCATTATTAGAAAAATTAAGTACGGTTGGATTGTTGATGGTAAAAAATGATTCCATTATAATGGAAAAATATTGGGATGGATATAATGATAGTTCATTATCCGGTTCTTTCTCTATGGCCAAAAGCATTACGAGTATTTTAATAGGAGTTGCAATAAAAGAGGGGTTAATAAAATCGGTAGAACAACTAGTTGGAGATTTTCTTCCAGAATTTAAGGAAGGCGAAAAGGCCAAATTGCGTATTGTAGATTTATTAACCATGAGTAGCGGAACCAATTGGGATGAATCATATTGGAATCCGCTTTCTGTTACAGCTGAAATTTATTATGGAACAGATGCTTATAAAACGGCAACTGGTGTTAGCATGATTCATCAACCTGGTACTTTACATGATTACAAAAGTGGCGATACGCAATTGCTAGGATTGATCTTGCTAAAAGCAACTGGCAAAACGCTCAGCGAGTATGCTTCCCAAAAATTATGGCAACCATTAGGCGCTTCTCATACTGCTTTATGGAGTACTGATACTGAAAATGGAAAAGAAAAAGCCTATTGTTGTTTTAATTCTAATACCAGAGATTTTGCAAGAATTGGGAAACTAATGTTAGACAGTGGTAAAATAGGAGGGGTGAGAATTTTTGATAGTAGTTTTTATATACAATCAATTACACCTTGCGGAATAAAAGATACAAAAGGGCTTGCATGTGATTATTATGGATATCAATGGTGGGTAGATCCTGAGCACAAAGAAATTTTTTATGCAAGAGGCATATTAGGGCAATATATTATTATAATTCCTTCCAAAAAAATAATCATAGTAAGGTTAGCCAAAAAAGCAGATAGTAAAAGGGTTCATACGGTACCTACAGAAGTTCGTTATCTCATAAATTGGGGATTGGCCAATTGATTGTACTTTAGCAAAAAATAATTAGTTGAATTCCTCTGTAGCAATCGTTATTCTTAATTACAACGGTAAAAAGCATCTATCGGTTTTTCTTCCTTCTGTGTTGGCTACCGAATATGCCAATTTGCAAATTATTGTTGCAGATAACGGATCAACTGATGATTCAATACCATTTTTGCAATCTAATTATCCATCTGTAAAAATTCTCCAAAATAATACCAATCTAGGTTTTGCTGGAGGGTATAATTGGGCATTAAAACAAGTAAAGGCCGATTATTTTATTTTACTTAATTCTGATGTTGAGGTAACGCCTAATTGGATTACTCCAATTATAGAATTGATGGAAGCTAACCCATTGGTAGTTGCTTGTCAACCTAAAATTTTGTCTTACAACAACAAGCATTTGTTTGAATATGCAGGTGCTTCTGGTGGCTGGATAGATTATTTGGGCTATCCATTTTCGCGAGGAAGGGTTTTTGATGTTTGTGAGCAAGATAATGGCCAATATGATGATGCTAGTCCTATTTTTTGGGCATCAGGTGCTTCTTTATTTATAAAATCGAGTGTTTTTCATGAGATGAATGGTTTTGATACTTACTTTTTTGCACACCAAGAAGAAATTGATCTGTGTTGGAGAATGCAATTAAAGGGTTATCAGGTTATGGCATGTCCATCTTCGGTTGTTTACCATTTAGGAGCGGGTACATTGCCGCGGGGGGGGCAGAAAGTTTTCCTTAATTTCAGAAATAATTTGATCATGCTTTGGAAGAATCTTCCATTTAGAGAGCTATGGTGGAAATTGCCTTTTAGGTTCTTATTAGATGCTATTTCGGCTTGGAAGGGGTTATTTACAGGCGATATTTGGTTTTTCACTGCAATTGTAAAGGCTCATTTTGGTTTTTTTTATTGGATAATTACATCCTATAAGTCCGTTAAAAGAACCAATATACCTATGCTATCATTAGGTGGGGTATACAATGATTCCGTAGTTTGGAATTATTTTGTGAATCAAAAAAGGCGTTTTTTAGAAATTATTCCAAAGAAGCAACAATAGTTTTATCATCATACCTTATTTTTGCATTGCAATAACACATTATGTCACAGGAAATAATAGAACACGAACAAAAAGACTTTTCAAAAAATTGGGTAAATTCGTCCCGTTTTTTATTTTATCTACAAGTATTCTGTATTCTAGCTTTTGTATTAGGCGGATGCTTCAGTATGTACAATCATCGATATAAAGGAAAACCCGAAGTTGAGGTTCAAGGGAGCTCTAAATTCAAGCCTGAATATAAGTAAATAAAAAAAATTTTGTCAAGAACTTGAGTTGGCTATTTTTGCACTCCTAATTTAGTTCTTACAATACGCGAAAGTAGCTCATTTGGTAGAGCACGACCTTGCCAAGGTCGGGGTGGCCAGTTCGAGCCTGGTCTTTCGCTCCAAGAATCCCGCTCTTTTATGACGGGATTTTTTATGGCAGCCCCGGTGGTGGAATTGGTAGACACGCAGGACTTAAAATCCTGTTCGCCGCAACGCGAGTAACGGTTCAATTCCGTTCCGGGGCACAAAGCCTTTTCAACGAAGTTGAAGAGGCTTTTTTATTTGGGAGCGCAGCGAACTAATCCGTTCTGGGGCACAAAAAAAGGTGAAATCAGAATTTAATTTGGTTTCACCTTTTTTTAAAGTTTGTATTTACTTATTCGAACGTCTTATAACCATATATAGCATAGAGAAATTCGTTATCGCCAATAAAAACATTGGAATTCTTCTGTATATCATATCAGTTGATATAAGCTTTTCAATTAAGTCAAGAGAAAATGCTTGATCTAATTTTGTCTGAATAGGAATTTGAATAGCTATAGTTGAAATCAACGTGATCAAATTAAATAGCAATAGTAACCTACAGCAGTTTAGTGGAACAACATCGCAATAATCGAAGCAGGCGCATAGCTAAAAGCTATGGAATACTTAAATATCATGGTTTCCTTATTTAATCTCCTCTATAGTTTTATGCCCGGAAGTTTCATTCCTCCTGCTATCCACTTTCACTCCATCGCCAATAATGGTGCTAAATATTTTCCCATTTTTTAGTGTTCCATCTGCTGCTATTTTGTAACGACGCAACAATTCCTTATGATCGTAACTGCACACGTAAAGATATTTATCGTTGGGCCAGAAAGAAATTCCATTAGGTTAGCGATAGTCTGTGGAAAGCATGGTGAGACTGCCATTATTATACCGATAAATACCGCTTTGCTCTTGAGCTTTGTGTTCGTCTTTGTCACCGTTTTTAAAGCCGTATGGTGGATCGGTGAAATAAATAGAGCCGTCGCGTTTCACAGCTAAATCCAAAGGATATGTTTCATTTAAATTATGTT
>Ga0209490_10002738_pt1 | contig 16600 bp, 19 predicted proteins | sample MAT06_FD_187209 | JGI IMG/M metagenome (GOLD analysis project Ga0209490, IMG submission 187209) | Freshwater microbial communities from Lake Fryxell liftoff mats and glacier meltwater in Antarctica - MAT-06 (SPAdes) (version 2) | ecosystem: Environmental > Aquatic > Freshwater > Ice > Liftoff...
TTGGGGAAGCCAAGTTCCCTACTTCGGATCGATCGGTGCCTCAAGCACTTCGGAGGATGAACCTCCATAGGCTCTTCATCGCTTCTTCGTTTCGGCTGCTAGCCCTCGCGACGAAACGAAGAAGCGCTGTCGAAGCCGCGCGACCGGACTGTCGTCTTGCCGCGACCCCCGGGGTCGGCTATCTTCCGCGTTCGTCGCCCGCGAACACCAAAGAGCGACGAGACGGGCCATTGGCGCAGTTGGCTAGCGCGCTTGCATGACACGCAAGAGGTCACTGGTTCAAGTCCAGTATGGCTCATTTCAGGTAACCAACGCTGAGTCCGCGGGCTGCGGACACCTGCTCGCCCACACTTGGGGTCGGCAGTCGAGATATTCGTTCTCAAACTGTTGACGAGCGTCTTCAGCGAAGTCCCAGCGCTGATTTGTGTACGTCTCGATTTCCGGCTTCACGTTCCGAATGATCCGAAAGTAGTGTTCGAGCGATCTCACCTTCGGAGCGAGCCGCTCGAGAGTGGTCTGCAGCTCCCACGATGCATTCGCCTGACCAAGGTAAAGCATCTCCGAAACATGCGTGCTGCCGTCCCGTTGCGTTTGTGCGCGGCGACCATCTTCGATGCGATCAATCTCAACCAAGAATTCAGCCCAAGTGCCGACGTTGGTTTCTTCCATAGGTGCTCGATTGTTACTGTTCGCCACGTAACTCGCATCCCACTTGCCGCGATGGATCGTACTCCGGAGACGACGGCATCAACACCATGCCGTCGCGGAACTCAGCGGCCGAACGACGACGTCGCGTCGCGCGCAACGCACGAGGGCGATTGATGGTCGCGAGAGTTCGCCATCCCGACACCTTGACGTTTACACCTAACAACGTGGAACAGCAGTTTCCGCGGGGCAGCTATGTCTCAACTGGACGACCGCTGGTCCATCGCCGAACGCGCTCGATAGCCGCTGTCTCTGGCTAACACCTACGCGCAGCTCATCCTGTCCAGTTCCCAAGCAAGATCGCGAGATCCGCCGCGTCGACGATGCCGTCTCCGTCGATGTCGCCGAGGCACGCGCCCGAGCACGAGCCCCAGAAGCCGAGCAGGATCGAGAGGTCGGCTGCGTTGACGTGTCCGTCTCTGTTGATGTCGGAGGCAGTGCATGCGACGCCAAGGTCGTAGGCATAGGCGGCACCAGCGCCCGTACCCTTCGCGGGATCGTACGGCGCTCCCACCACAAGCGCGTTCCCTTCCATGCCGAGAGAGACACCGAGGCCCTGACCGGGAACGCCATCGGCAGAAGTCAGCTTGCGGTCCTCGACCCAAGCGCCCGCGATGGAACGGAACACGTAAGCCGATCCGGCATACTTGCCATTCTCGTTGGTGTCGAAGGGAGAGCCGACGACGATCGCGTCGGAACTCACAGCCACGGCATTGCCAAATACGTCGTTCATCGCGCCGTCGCTTGCGAGAAGCTTCTGCTCTTCGACCCATCGCGAGTCAACGCGCCTGAAAGCGTACGCCGCGCCAGATGAGATCCCATTGTCATCGGCGCTCACAGCACCGACGGCGATCACGTCGGAGTGCACAGCTACGGGAAAACCAAACGAGTCCCCAGCGGCACCGTCGGTTGGAACGAGTTTCGCCTCTTCGATCCATGTCGAGCTTTGCTGCCGGAAGACGTACGCCGCCCCGGATTCGACCCCTCGGGGATCCGCGCCGTACGCGTCGAGCACCAGCGCATCACCGCTGAGCGCGATCGCCGCTCCGAAAATGTCGCCGCTCAGCGCATCCGAGGCAACCAGCTTCTGCGCCTCAATCCAAGCAGCGCCGTTCCATTCAAAGACGTAGGCAGCACCAGCGTTGATTCCGCGCGCATCGTTGGCGGGCGAGCCGATCGCGACCAGTCCCGGTCGAGCGGCGACGGAGCTTCCTAAGCCGTCATTCGTCTGTACGTCGGCCGGGGCTAACTTCGTTACCAAGTTCCATTCGCCACGATTCCGATGGAACACGTAGACCGAACCGTGCTCTTGGTCGTTGATTGAGCCGACGAACAGATCATCGCCGCCAATCGCGAGCGCGTATCCGAACCCGGCGTTGTCAACTCCGTCGAACGGGACAAGCTTCGCTTCCTCGATCCAGAGCGGTCCGTCGCGATGGAAGACGTACACCGCGCCGATCCCGTCGGCGTCGTTCTGCGCGGTGACCGCGAGCAGGTTGCCGCCCATCGCGATTCGCCTTCCGAAGAAGGGTTGGTATCCGACGCGCTAAGGCACGAGTTTCTGCTCGCCGCAATCGCCCGCGAACATTTGCGCTGTGATCCAGACGGTTGCGCCGAAGCCCACTACAAACGAGTTCATGCTTGCTCCTCTCCTTATGACCGGCGCACGCCAGTCGAACGCCGACGTTAACAAAGGAGAGTCGCAAGGGAGCGCACAAACTCGCAATTGACTGCAACTTCCATCAGCCAGCAAGGCCCGGCTTCCGAAGCGCGCGTGAGCGATCCGGCAGCGAGCGGCGCACCATGCGCACCGGGGACACCGTGCGTCGCTGTCCCCGTTGCCGCCGCTCTGCATGACGCAGTGAGGGTGATTCTCTAACAGTGCAGTGCACTGCTCGACAATCAAAAAGCAACGAGCGCAGCGACGTTTTGTGTCCTTTTCTGGCTGAATTCCGCGCGTTGTCGTATCCAAATTGGCGCGATCCTTTGGACCGGCCGCAACGCGTCTGATCGCATCAGCGAGCGGGCTTTCACAAGAAACGCCTTAGCGATGCGGGCAGTCGCATCGGTATGCTTGCCCGCACGCCCGCAACGGGCGCACGGAGTTCACCATGAAGCTAAGCGTCTCAACTGGAACAGGACTCGTAATGCTCGCCGGTGCCGTGGTCGTTCACGCCTTTGTCGCCGGACCGCGACTTGAATCGACTGCTCACGCTGCATCGGACGCGAAGGGGCCGCCCGCAGATCTGCCGCGCCAGGTCGTCTGGCTGGACCAGCAGACAGGGACGAATGACCCTTCTAGCATGTCTGGGTATGCGATTCTCTTTCGAGGATGGAGCGACGGAACCATTGAGGTGAAGCGCTTCTACTGGAGCGCGATGTACAACGGCTCGTCGTGGCCGATGGTGTACAGCGGCGCGACCGAATGGGCCCCGATCCCCGGCACGCAGTTCGGAATGGCTTGCGCGCCCGACGTGAACCACGATTCGGTAGTCGATGGCGCGGACTTGGCCACGCTGCTCGCCGCGTGGGGACCGGCGACGTGCGAGCCAGTTCCGCCGATACCGTGTCCGTTGAATCAGATCCAGATTCCGACGACGCGAGCGAAACGCTCGCTCGCGATCGTCGCAAACTTTCCTTCGACAGAATTCACCGCTCCAAATCGGCTGGTCCAGTTGGCGGCTTAGTGAGTTCGTTCGTGTCCCCGCCGCTAAGAGATCCTAGCTCTACAGCGCCCCTTCTTCGCTGGCGCTTCAGGTTTTCGCGTGGGTAGCGGCGCAAGGCCTTCGTTCGCGCGTGCCGAGTATCAGAGACCGGCTTGCTCCGCTCCGACGGGAGATCGTAGATCTTGCGTACGGCCGCTGCCGCTTGAAAGAGTCAGGATGCGACGCGCGCTCGACGAGCAGGGCGCGTCCCGCCGAAGCGGAGCAATCCTCAGCGTGATCGGGGCGCCTTGACGACGGTGTCCGCTGCGATCTCCCACACAGCCGCGCCGTCGAATGCAGCGAAACTGATCGCCTGCTGTAATGAAACCAAGGCCGCCGTCGCCTTCACATCGCCGCCGCAATGATGAACGGCGATGTGAAGGCGACGGCGGGCGATGGAACACCAACCGACGCAACGAGCGCGCCAGAGCTCGAGCTGAGCCGCCCGAAAACGAGTCTTCCTTATTCTCGTGCCCACACGAAAGCCTGAAGACCCAGACTTTGCATCCTGCTATTCGCCGATCGGGGTGTCGCTCGGGGAATCGCTCGGGCGACTCATCGCGGATCAACTGCGACGACGAAGCTTCGGGATGAGCGGGACGATTTCGACGATCTTTGGGCCGTGAATGCGCTCGCGCAGTCGTTCTGCCTCTTGCCGAAATTGAGCGGCTGGCTGCGCATGGCCCTGGCTGCCGTAGCCCGCCGCAAGTTCGTCGAGATGGCGCACGAGAACGCCGAGCGCCTGAGGCGCGTCGAAATCGCTATCGATCGCTCGAATTCCGCGCGTGCTTCCGCCGCGTGGCTTGATTCGCGCGGCGCGCGACCTAATCCTGAAAGCACCATTGCGAGTTCGGAATCGCGCCCAAGCTTCTTAGCCTGCGCGATCGCCGTGCGCAGCATGGGGACCGCGCCGGCCGCGCGACCCATGTCGACCATAACCTGCGCCTGATTCGCGACGGTCTTGATGCGATTCGGATCGTCGCCTAACCGCGCGAAGACCGCGATGATCTTGTCGTAGGTGCGGGCTGCGGCCGGAAGGTCTCCGCGCCCACTCTGAACTTGAGCTAGGTTTCCCAACGTGAGCGCGCGTCCGCGATCGTTGCCGAGGCGCTCGCGGATACGTAGCGCCTCCGTCAGCGCCGCGACCGCGGCGTCGTAGCGCGACGTCTTGCCCAGCATCTCGCCGAGATCGTTGAGGGCGATGGCTTTGCTTGGCTCGTCGCCAAGTCGCTCCAAGATCTCCAACTCGTCGCCGAAGCAACGTTCAGTCAAATCGAATTCGCCGCGACAGCCATGAACCAATGCGAGATTGTGCAGCGCGATGCCGCGCTGCTCATCGTCTCCTGACTTCGTTGCCAACTCGAGGACCGTCTCGAACGCTTCGCGCGCTGGCTCCCAATCGCCGCGAGCGAGGTAGATAAGTCCCGCGTTGCAACGAGCACCGACCGAGAGCTGAGGCGCGGCGGCAGCCATGAACGCAGTCGCGGCGTGCTCAAATAGTTGAAGCGCTTCGGAGTCTCGACCTGCGGTGGTGTAAAGCGATCCGAGTTCGCAATCGAGCATGGGCGCGTCGTTGCTCTCGCGCTCGTTCCGCGTCATGGTCGCACGCGCGGACTCGACAAGTGTCGTCGCAATTCCAGGCTCGCCGACTGCGACGAGTAGGCTCGCAAGCGACGTCGTGCACTGTGTGGCGCCGAGGTCGGCCGCCCAACTGCGGGCGTACGACTCGACCTTCTCGCGCGCCAGTTGCCTGAGCGAAACTTCATCGACTTGGTCTGGTGTACTGGGCTCGCCGCCGAGCAGATCGATGGTCGCCTCTGTGAGCCAGCTCGGCAATTCGCACGGCACGATCTGGCCGCGGTCGCCATAGAGCTTCTGGAGTCTGACCACCTCGGCGCGGGGCGTGTCGCCCGTCCGGCAGAGCCAAGTGAAGCCGCGTGCCCGCGGCGACTCGCCTCGCAATCCGAGATAGCTCTCATTGCCCGCGAGGTCGCCACCCGACCAGCCAAGGAAGATCCAATGACAGCGGCGAAGCAGATGGAGAACGCATGTCAACGCGTCGCGCTGCACGCCTCGCTTGCGCTGCGCCAGTGTGTCGATGAGCGTGTTGGGATCCTCCGCCGATCCGTGTAGCTTCAGGAGAAGGCACCTGCCGTCACTCCGCTCGCCGTGATCAAGCTCTTGGGCGAGCGCCGTGAAGTCGTCACGGCGCGAGCACGTGCGCGGCGAAATGCCAGACTCGCGAAACGCGGCATCGGGTCCGCGATCGAAATTCGTGCTAACGATCGCGGCGAGGTGACCTCCGGCAGCGAGCCGGGCCAATCGTCGATGAACCACATTGGGCTGATCAGTGTCGAGGCATTGAAGGACGCGGAAATGGCTCGATCGCAGGCTCCCCGCCAAGAGTTCCGCTTGATACTCAGGCGGAAAACGGTCCGCCTTCCGACGCGCGTTGATCGCATCGGCAGCGCGCCGCGCCAGAGCTTCGCCAACGATCGGCTTCACCGCATCGGCCAGCGCGATCGCCACGCGCTCATTCACGTCCCATCACGAGGGAAGGCACGTCGGAGCGATCGTCGACACGCCCGCACCGACGAACGCGACCAGCCGACCTTCGGTGGCTTCAGCAAGGAGGGGAGTCTTCGCGCTGTCCATCGCCATTGTGGTGCCTCCGTTCCCGTCGCGCGCGGCGCTGTGGTGTCTGGTCGGCAGGCGTTGCGGAATAGCAACCGGCGACGAACCCGACCGAAATGCGATTGCTGGTTCGCGCGGGAATGTACAACCGGCTGCACCGTGACGATGGACACACGACGTCGATAGGAGGACGAAGTCTAAAACGGCATGCAACGCTGAAAGAGATTGAGGCGACACCGACTCTCCACGCGCGGTAGCATTTCGCACGTGCCGCCTGCTGAGCTTTACGTCGTCATCGCCACCGGATTCGTCGGCGCGATCGTTCTGCTCATTGCAATCGTGGGCCGACAGGACCTAACACGAGCGATGTGCGCGAAGTGTCGGCGAGATGCAGCTCCCTTCGTCTGGCGCGATCCCCGTCGTTGCGACTGCGGGGCAGACCTCGCGGCGCCGCGCGCGATTCGATCGCGCGGGCGCGTTCGACGTCGCTGGGCGGTCGTGAACGGCGCGCTTCTTATCGCGCTCTCGATTGCGATCGTGATCGTTGGTGCGTGGATGCGGACGACGAAGCGCGGATGGTCGGACGCGTTGCCGACCTCGGTACTCATGTACGGATTGGAACGTGGCGATGATTGGGCTGCGGAATCGCTGTGGCGGCGCATGTCGCGCAACGCGCTGCGCGAAGACGAAGCCGAAGAAATCCTCGGACAGTTCGCGGGAGCCCCACCGGTGAGGTCGCGCTCGTTCCAGAATGAACAAATGCTCGGCCACTTGGCGCTCGCCGCTCCGGCCATCAGCCCGGCGCGCAACGCGGCGCTTGCGTCGATGGTGGCGAACTTGATTTCAGTCCCGCTTCCCGTCCGACCCGGTCAGCGCGTTGCGTTGGCAATTACGCGGGCTTCTCCGATGTTGGTCGGCTACGACTATTTCCTTCGACTCGATAGCGCGACGCTCGACGGTGCGCCGATCGGGTTGCATCGCGGAGTTTCTCCGTATTTTCCGTCAGGTACGACGGCGTTCATTACCTTCAATATGCACATCGAGTTTGATCCTCCGGCGAATCTCGCGGCAGGTAAACATGAGATTCGCTTGCGGTGCGTCGGCGGTTGGGCGACTCCAAGTCCCATCTCGCTCGTCGGACACTCTCGCGCGGAGACCGCCCCGATCGAAGAGTGGCAACTGATCGCCAGCGGCGGCCCGCTCGAAATCGTCGTTCCATTTGTGAGTGGCGATGATGAAGTCGGCGCGACTGAGGCACCTCAACGATGACGCCGACTATGTCCGTGCAAAGCGTCGTCGCTGTCGTGCCTGACGACTCGCTCTTCGAGGCGAAGGCGCTCGCGATTGCACTGACGGTCGGCGTGGTGACCGCCGTCGCAGCGCTCGTCGCGCGCCGTGTCGCACACCGGCGGCTGTCGCTGACTGCTGAATGCGCTCGATGCCGAGCCACCGCGCGCGGTGCTGGCAAAGCGATACCTGGGCGATGCTCCGAGTGCGGCGCGGATCTCACAACGGCGCGATCGGTTCGTCTCGTCAACTATGAGCGCCGGTCAGCTGGGCGCCTCTTCGGCGTAGCGGTGACCTTCGTGTGTGTCCTGGGCGTCGGCGCCGTCGCGCTCTGGTTCGCAATTCCCAGATTCGACGCAGCGATCTCACGGCGCCACGAGCGCCTTGCCGTAGAGGAAGCGATCGCGCAGGTCGGTCGTCCGGGAGACGAAGGAGCAGACGGTATCACTGCGCTGCGTCGCTGGTGCGATCTGCGCGATACGAGAGGCCGAGTGGTGAATGCCGCGGCGAATCGCGAAATGGTGGCTGAATGGCTCCGCCACGTCGACATCGACGTTGTGTTAGGCGGAGATGCGGAACTTGATCGTCCGCGCCGGAAGGAAGGTCTGCTCGCTCTTACGGGAATGCTCGTGTCATCTGGCTTGTTCGATCGTGAGGATGCGATTCGACTATTCAACCGGATTGTCGAACCGAGTGTCGCTGTCGTGCCCAAGCGCGTGCGCGGCGGCAGCGAGATTCCCATCGCGATCATCGCGCCACCGTCCGACGAGGGACGCGAGATTGCAGCCATCACCGTGCTCATCAACGGCACTTCGGTCTTGAAGGCACCGTTGACGCCGCAGTCGAGGGTCGAGGTGCCCGGCCTTCTCGCGCCACTGGTCGGACCGCTCTTGATCGAATTGCACTGGCAGGTGAGTTTGCTGGCCTCGAGCTGGTCTGGAACGACCGAGGTGTTTCCGGTTGAGAATCGTCACGAACGGTTCGTGGTTGAAGTGCTCCCCGTCGATGGATCGCGTCCCGAGAGCGTTGACCGAACCACGGATCGCGCGCTGGATCCGTTCATATCAGGCAGCGAACCAGCCATGGTCGGATTCACGTCCGCTCCATCTCGGCCGGGAACGCGATCGTGGGTCTCACTCGGCCCGTGTGCGCGGCCCGGCTTGATGGTCAGCGGAACGTTCGCATTTCGCGCACCGGGCTCGGGCGGTGACAAGTGGAGCAGAGCCGAACGAAGCAGTTGGAGTGTTTTCGGCGGCCTAGCTGCTTGGTGCGCAGCGCCGGAAGGCGGGTGGGCCGACGCGCTCGACTTCGCATTCTTGCCGAACGCAGCGCCGACACTTCGCGAAACCATGCCAGCGCGCTCGGCAGTTCGCGATGCATGGGCAGTTCCGCGCGTCTATCGCCTTCGTTTTATGCGCGAGTCGCCGGCGCAAGCTGGAATGACCACGCGTCTCTACGGCTTCGATCGTGCGCTCGACGACGAAGCGTTGCCGCCGTGATGACCGGAATCGACGCGCGGCGGGATCGCCGACTCAAGCAACTTCGTTCGATCGCTCTCGTCATAAATCCCATTGCGGACACACCCATCCCGCGCGCGATGTTAGCCGTGGCATCAGTGGTTCGCGTGTATCGGCAAAGCCAGCTCGTGCTGGAAAGTGGGGGGGGCCATCGGTTGCCGGATCACAGGCCAAAGATGTGAGTTATGAAAGGATTCGCGGAGCAGACGCGATTCTTGTGCATCTCATAAGGGCGATCCACGAGTAGCGTTTCTCTAGCTTCGGTCAGCGAGTGGGGCATTGCCGCGGAGCGTCGCATGGTGACACACCATGCCGCCCAAAGCCTTGCGACGCGACGAGTTGGGCGGCTTGTTGATTGTGTTCGGATCATCATCGACTCGCACTGGCTCGACTGCGTTCGCGTCGTCCGGAGCGGCGACTGCTGACGTTGCTACTGACGTCTGAGCTGACGTTGGGGGTCCTCCAGCAAGTTGAACTACAGAGGTCGGCGCGAGACCAGGCACGCCGCCAAGCGCCGCCGTCATCTCACTCATCCGCGTGTGCGAGTAGCGTCCGATCGTCAGGGTCGGTGTCGAGTGGCGGGCCAACTCCTGCGCAGTTCGCGCGCTCGCACCGCTCGCGACGACCCACGACATAGAGGTCTTGCGGAGTCCGTGAGAATCGGCGACGCGATAGAGGCCGCGGGCGACGCGCTCGTCGTGTAGGTCGTGCCGCGATGCTCGCCCTTCCCGCCGCTGTCAGGATCGACCTCGCCGACGGCACTGCGACATTCGCAAGGGATTCGACTCGCTCGCGGCGAGGGTCTACGGCCATTTCGGCGACGACTCGCGGCCACTTCGCCAGCGAGACGGCGGCGGGGTTCGAGGGTCGACTCTGGCAAGAACTCAAGGACGGGCGAGTATCTCGGTACTGCAGTCCTGTTGACTTAGACGCGTTCCTCACTGGTAAGCGCCGACTCCTGCCGTCACGGCCGGACGGGCAACATACTCGCGAGTTGAAGATGCTCGAATTCCGGTATCGCATTCTCATGGCGCCGCCCGCTCCAAAGGAGGATTGCCTCGCACTCGAAGGTGCCCTCGTCGATCTCCTTCGCAGGTCCGACGCTACGCTTCAGTACCTCGCGAACGGCGACAACGGACGAGGTTACTCGCGCGGGGGAGATCTCGATGTTGAGGTGGTACCAAGCTCAAGTCTCGTCGGACTGTACGTGCCGCCGGAGTAGGCGTCGGTGAGTGCGGAGACCTCGCACTGCGGCGGATCGAAGAGTGGGCGGCGCTTGACGACTCGGTTCCGCGCCAGCGAACGCTCGATGGACTTCATCGAAGTGGTGACAAGACCTGCAAAGGAACAACCGTCATGGCAGTGAAACCACGTCCGAGTAGGCGACTTTCGCTCTCCAAGAAGCAGCTTCAAGGAGGCATCGGCGCAGAGCTGTTCACACTCTGCAAAGGCATGACGGCTGACGGAGCGCTCACCAAAGCGGAGATCCTCGCGCTTCGTGACTGGCTGCGGGAGAATCGGGACGCAGACATCGAGGGAGTTGCGTTCCTCTCGGAGACGCTGAGCCGAATCATCGCGGACGGCGTCGTGAGCGCGGACGAGCAGCGGGATCTGCTGTAAGCAATCGAGCGCGTGCTACCTCCAGACACGAGGAAGGCCGCGAAGAACGCCCGCCGTGGCGTGGAGTCGAAACGAGAGGAGGCGGAACGTGTCCGAACTCGTGGGCCGCAGAGCAAGGCTCCACGTCCCGAGGAACCGGGTTGGACTGAAGTTGACTTCGAGTTCCAGGTCGCGGGCGCTCAGTACGAGGGGCGAGACCAGATCGTTGCGCGCTTCGTGACGACCGGAATGAGCGTGCGACTCGTACCCGAGCCCCGCAACCCATTCGACCCCAACGCCGTCCAAGTCAATACCGCCGACGGCCGAATGTTCGGCTACGTTCCGAAGCGAATCTCCAGCGCTGTCGCGCATCACATTGGCACCGGCTGGTTCTACTCGGCGAGAGTAACGGAGATCCTTGCTGACGGCGGCGCGCCCGTGCCGCTCATCGCCCTTCCATGCGTTCGCGCGGACCAGGGAGGTTCGCGGACTGGGACCGCTACGAACCGATCGTCGGGAGCACACGGCAGCGCCGCAATCGAACTGCTTCGTGATGCGGCATCAGCCGAGCTCACCCCTCGCACTCGATGTGAACGGGTCAACAGCGAAGAGGCGGACGAGGCCGTTGCGCAGATGGGGCACGGCGAGCCACTCTACACGGGGACAATTGACGTCGACCCGACCCTGTACGTCGCGACAGCGGACGGACTCATCGTGGGCCGGATGCCCGAGCCCTATGCGGGCGTCTGCACGAAGTGGACAAGGGAAGGCGGCACCGTGCAACTGCAGCTTTTCGAGTTTCCGGAACCGGCAGGCGCCAAGATCTACTGCGGCATCTACCTGCGATAGCGCGGCGAGCGTCTACGGAATCGGCGTCCCCCTAGATGGATCCGAGTGAACCGCCCTCACCTAGCTTCTCTTCGCGACTCATGATACTTTTCGTCGGTCGAACCGCGGAATAGCCGACATTTAGGATCTTATGGCGAAGAAGGTCCCGTCCAAGGTCAGTGTTGTGCTCAAGCTCGCGAAGGCCGGCCCGCTTCGGACTCGCGATCTCGATCGGAAGGGAATCCCGCGGACCTACCTTCGACGGCTCGCCGACCGTGGCGCGATCGAGCGTGTCGCCCGCGGCCTCTACCGCGTCGCCGATGCGAATCTGACCGAGCAGGCCACACTGGCGGAGGTGGCGAAGCGGCATCCCGAAAGCACACTCTGCCTTCTCAGTGCGCTGCAGGTGCACGGACTCACGACGCAGCTCCCGCACGAGGTCTGGCTGCTCATCGACCGCAAGGACCGCGCCCCGAGCGGCAAGCGGCCGAAGCTCCATGTTGTTCGTGCCAGCGGCATCTCGCTCAGCCACGGCGTCACAACAAAGTCAATGGACGGCGTCGCCGTCCGTATCACGAACCCGCCAAGACCGTCGCCGACTGCTTCCGATACCGGAGTCATATTGGATTGGATGTCGCGCTCGAAGCGCTGCGAGAATATCTGCGGACGCGGGCTGGCTCGGTTGATGCGCTGCTCAAGGCGGCGCAAGCGGATCGTGTGACGTCGGTCATAAGGCCATACGTCGAGGCGCTGGTGTGACGAAGCCACTCACGAATATCGCCGCATCGGCGCGCGTGCGATTGAAGCGCATCGCCGACGCTCAGGGCGCGGACTTGCGAACAGCAGGATGAAGGACTATTTCGACCTCGTCGTCCTCTCGCGGATCTTCGAGTTCGACGGCGCGGTGCTTTCCCGCGCTATCCGGGCCACCTTTGACCGCCGGGGCACGGCGCTGCCGACGACGCTGCCGATCGGACCAAGAACGTGCAATGGAAGGGATTTCTAGCGCGGTCTGCTGCGGCACAGCAGTTCGACTTTGCAAGCGCCATCGAGACGATCGCGTCGGTCGCGTGGCCTGCGATGGCGCATGCACCGCACCGCGACGAATGGAGCACCATGTGGTGGCCTAGCGTAGCGTGGGCTGACCACGGTTGAAGTCCGAGCGACTCAAGCTCGTGTTCCCCAGTACGCTCCAAGACCATTTCTTGGCGGGCTGCGGAGGTCGTAAACCGATTTGGCGGCGTCGAGGTACAGCAGCTTCTTGAGCGCTGTCCGCTGGAGGTCCGGGAGAGAACAAGAAGCGGCGGAGCGTAACGAAGGCGCGGCATAGCGGCGCCCGTTCCTTCGTCCGTCGACGTCCAATCGTCGATAGCTGATAAAAGATTGTCGCGTTGACAAGACCTCCCTCCAAGCGATGTTCTCACTTCGCGTTACTTGCGATCGTCGGTGCCGTCGCCGCGACAGTCGCGTCGAGCACCGCCACCGCGCGCCAGTCCATTCCCGAGGCCGATCTCATCGTTCGAAGAAGCACGCTTCGCGAAGCGGCGGCCATGCTCGCGGGCAACGGTGTCGGAGACGAGGTGAGCGCTGCGCTCTTCGACGACTACCGCCGGCAGTTCAAGAGCGCACTCTTGGCGAAGAGTCGCTCGCTTGAGTGGATGTACGCGCAAGGTGAACTGGCTAACAACACGGACATTGGCTCGGACCTCGCGCACCACGACCGCTCGATCGAGCTTCGCTGGCAAGTCGGGGCTCGTGATGCTTCCGACGCCTTGTTCGACCGCATGCGGTCGTTGTCGCGCTCCGAACAATCAACCATCGACTCGTTACGCCGCGCGCATCTTCGCGTCGGCATGGTGAAGCATCAGTCGTCGTCACCTGAGTTCGGTCGCGTCCCCGATCTCTCCGAGCGTCTTCGCACGATCGACTCCGCTGCTTCCGTGCGTCCGGAGGTCGCAGAGGTCTTGGAGCAGTACAACCGAGAGCTTGATCCCTGCTTGCGCCGCCTCGACTTCGCCCAATACACATTCAGGCGTGATTTCGAGTCGCTCCAGAAGATTATTCTTGACGCGCGCGGCGCAGACATTCCCGATCCACTGAAGCTCGAGCCGATCGCGCAGTTTTATGTGCGTCTCGATGCCGAGTATCCGGCCATCCGCGCCGCCTGTCGGAAGTCGCTGGCGCAGTTGCAAACGTTGCTCGCGGAAGAGACGTTCGTCGCGCTCCGCACCGCAGCCGATCGCACGCTTTTTCCGTTCGTTTTCGCGGAAGCTGGAGCTGTCGATCCTTTGATCCGCGGTGCGGCCGCATCTGCTGACTTGACCGCCGAACAACGGGCGAGCTTGCGGGACGTGCAGGTCAACTTCGATCGCGCCACGACCAAGGCGATTGCGAAGCTCGCGTCGCTGTACGACCGAATGCTCAAGCCATCTCATCGTGAGCTCGAGTATCGCGAATGGGCATACGCGGTGACGAGGAGGAAGGAACTGACGGACCTCACCGCGACGGTTCGCGAAGCGATCGCAAGAACCACCGATCCCTTCAACGAAGCGCTGCAACGGTGGTACGGCGAAGCGGGCGCGTTTACCAAAGCCATTGACCGGATCATGGGTCGCGCGATCGAGCCTGATGCGCAAGCGGCCAGCGCTCCGCTCAATGCAGACGATGCGGAGGACGCGACCGACGCGACCGTTCCAGCGCCCGCGGATGTCATAATGACGGAGTTCGCGACTATCGTTCTTCCCTTCGTGAGCCGACCGGCGCTCGATGAGCGCATCGCGCCACTCTCTCCGTCGACACAAGCCGCAATTCGGTGGTTACATGACGACTCTGTCGCGGTGTACGAAACGGAACATAAGCAATGCGACGTAGACCAAGAACGCTTCAGAGACGCAGAGCGCAGGTTTGCCGCAGCCAATCCCGGCGTCAATCCTTGGATGGCCTTCGGGAATGACTTTGGCGCGTTCGATGCGTACGCCCGCTGGGCGAAGACGCGTCAACTGCTGGAGCGCCAGTTCGATGCAGACGTCACGGCACTCCTCGAGCCCGCCGAAGTAAAGCGATGGCTCGAACAAAGTCGAGCATCGCGGCGCGCCCGCGATCTCCCGCAGATCCGCGCCCGCTGGCGCGAAGGTTCGACGATGGACTTGGCGCAGCTTCTCGGGCCATTGCCGCTCAGTGACAACGAGCGGTCGGCGCTCGACGAGTCCGTCGTCGGCTATCTGACAGAGTTGAACGACGCGCTCGTTGCCTATGAAGACAGCGTGGAAGTGATCACTCAAGCGATGCACGCCAATGCGCAGGCGCAGGTCAAGCCCCAAACGGCGCGAGAAGCGGAGCTGTCGGCGGAAGCCAATCGCGACTGGGCTCGGCTTGGGCGAACGGTTCCCGTTCTCAATGAGCGCGCGATCGCCACGTTCGCAGCGCTTCTCACACCGGACAATCGCGAGCGGCTCTTCGCGGCGTTCAATCGCGAGAAGTATCCGACGGTGTTTACCCCGACTCCGCTGGAGTGGGCGTATGACGAACTGCAATCATCGCGCTCGGCCGGGTTGATGACGGAAGAGCAGTTGCGCGAGTTGGGTGCACTCCGCGCCGCGTATGCCCTAACGCAATCCGACGTCCAGCACCGCACTGTCGTCGCGCTGGATCAGTGGCAATCGCCAGAGCAAATCGCCCGGCGCGGCCCGCTTCGCGATGCGTACATGCGCGAGCACGAAGACGTGAGCCCCTTCGACAGCGACAACCCCATCGCGCCGCTGATCCGGACTCGCTATGACCTCGTGCGCAGGGGTGCCGACAGCGTCCGGCAGCTGATCGGCGAATCGCTTTTCGAGCGCATGCCGCTCGACGTGCAGATCTATCTCTGCGCGGCCGACTACGCGATCGGCGTCAAGGTGCCGCGCGCTCGGGAACATTGAGGCTGCAACCTTGCCTCGGCTGAGCGGCGACGCAAGCGCTAAGTAGGCTTGCACAATTCGTGCGCGTCTTGGCGTGAAGCGAGAAGCGCTCAGCTCGACGCAACGCAGCGCACGAATCACGCAAGGCTATTCGGCACGTCACTCAATTTCCGAGCGCGAGAGGAATGGTGGATCGCCACCCACGAGGTCGAGTCGATCACTGAAGACGTTGAGGAAGCAGACGCGGGCGATCGGAGAGCCAGATCGCCGTGTGTTGAACTCGAAGTTTGCGGACGGGTTTGCGCCGAGTCCTCCGTGCCAGGGACAGGTGAGCACGACTTCGTCGCATCCGAACGCTGTGGCGTAAGCGAGCAGTTGGTACATGTCGGCGTTTGAACGACTCGGCATTCCGTCTCGCGTGGTATCGACTCGCTTCCATTTCGCGTCAATGATGGTGCGCACACGCTTGGACTCGCGAACCACCAGATCGGGACGTAGCTCGATCATTCGCCTTGAGCCGGGCCCGGCGGTTCGCGTCAAATGAGTTCCCCGTTCTTGAACGGACGCTTCAATGCCATCGCGCCGCGACATTCGGCGCTTGACCACGCGCGCCACCACTGATTCGAAGAGGACGTTCATGTCGAACAACAACGATGGCGCGTCATCCAAGCCGCCGCGCAGGCTTGGGACCAAGAGCTCGACCAGCCGTCGTACCCAAACAATGGCGTCGCGATATCGCTCAGCATGCCGGTCGAAAACCAAGCGCCTCCACATCGTTCGGTATGGCTCGATGTTGCTAACACATTCAAAAACGCTCATGAGTTCCGACCACCGGGCCTGCAGATGGATACTCGTGATCCAAGGTCGCACGGTTCGCAGACCAAGCTTCAGCATCTGATTCCAGATATTGTCGATCGACAACTCATCGAACTGGCATGCGACGACATCCGACCGACTGGCAAGTCGCGTCCACTGCCTTGCGGCATGCACCCTTCCACGAACAACGCTGAGATCCTCTCTGCGCACCACGTATGACTGACGCACACCGCCGCGGATTACAGTCGCGACTGAATCTAGAAAGCTGGCGACAAAGGACTCGATGAGCGGCGCCCGGCGTAAGTGGTAGTTGTCAACAATTCTGAGACACCCAACGAAGAAAGATTACTGAGCGACGACGGTGACAGCCGTCGTCGGCTTGTTGATCCAGACGGCTAACGGAAGCGGAATCGGAGCCAGAGCCTTGCGGACAAAGCGTTCCGGGTGACACATGTACGCCGCGTCGAGCGTGATCGCGCGCCGCGACTGCACCGCTTCGGCCCGTCCGTGATCCACGTCCGCGGGCCTCATCAGCGCGGTGCCGCTGTGACGGTGTTCCGTGTCCGCTCCACCAAAGCCATCTTCCATCCTGATTTCATCGCCGCCACAC
>Ga0209490_10002746_pt1 | contig 16589 bp, 10 predicted proteins | sample MAT06_FD_187209 | JGI IMG/M metagenome (GOLD analysis project Ga0209490, IMG submission 187209) | Freshwater microbial communities from Lake Fryxell liftoff mats and glacier meltwater in Antarctica - MAT-06 (SPAdes) (version 2) | ecosystem: Environmental > Aquatic > Freshwater > Ice > Liftoff...
CCGAAGTATACAAGTACACTAAGTTTTTATCTTTATCTGTTTGGTTAGGCTTAACTTTTTCTTCGTATTCTTTCAATGTAAAATATTTCTTTTCAGTATTTTTTAGCAAGGCAAATTCTTTTGCTTTTTCAGCAAACTTCTCATCGCTTACAATGCCATATTTTACAAATACACTGATATCGTCCCACTTCTTCTCAAACTCTGCGCGATCTTTAAGGAACATATCCACCAGTTTGTCGGCCACTTTCTTTGTGATGTGAGCGCTTATCTTTTTAACGTTGGCATCACTTTGTAAGTAACTACGGGATACGTTCAATGGAATATCCGGTGAATCTAATACACCATGCAACATCATGAGGAAATCGGGAACCACATCTTTCACCTCATCTGTAATGAATACTTGCCGTGAGTACAACTGAATTTTATTTCGTTGCATCTCAAAATCATTTTTGATTTTCGGAAAGTATAAAACCCCCGTCAGGTTAAAAGGATAATCAACGTTCAGGTGAATCCAAAAAAGCGGATCTTCAGAGAATGGATATAACTCTTTATAGAATGCCAAGTAATCTTCGTCCTTTAAGTCAATAGGTGCTTTTGCCCAGATGGGCGAAGTGTTATTGATAATTCGGTCAGACGTTACCGTTTTGTACTTAGGTTTGTCGTCTTTATCAACACCATCCTCAACGCTATCTTCTTTTGTGCCGAACTTAATTTCAACCGGTAAAAACTTGCAATACTTTTCAAGAATGCCTTTCAAACGAAACTCATCTAAAAATTCTTCAGAGTCTGCATTGATGTGGAGGATAACATCCGTTCCGCGAGTCGTTTTAGCAGCAGGGCTTAGTTCAAACTCAGTAGAACCATCGCATTCCCACTTGGCGCCTTCGGTTCCTTCTTTAAAAGATTTTGAAATTATTTCTACGTTGTCGGCAACCATAAAGGCGGAGTAGAATCCTAAACCGAACTTACCGATGATGTCTTTTGCATCACCTTTATCTTTAAACTTCTCTACAAATTCAGTGGCTCCGGAAAAGGCAATTTGGTTGATGTACTTTTTTATTTCTTCGCCCGTCATGCCGAGCCCTTTGTCGGTTACCGTTATCGTCTTTGCTTTTTTATCGAATGATACTTCGATTTTTAGGTCACCCAAATCACCATTAAACTCGCCTATTGAAGCCAGTTTTTTTAGTTTTTGAGTAGCATCAACAGCGTTACTAACCAATTCACGCAAGAAAATTTCATGATCGGAATAAAGAAACTTCTTTATGATTGGGAAAATGTTCTCTGTATGGATTGAAATGGAACCCTTTTCGGTTGTAGTAGTCATATTTGTCAGGTTTTTATAAGAAAATTATTCATAAAACTTCAACTCAAATGATGTTCCAAACCAGTGTGGGTGACAGGTTGACAGAATGTAAATAAAAAAAGCCCCCGTGAAGAGGGCTTAAAGTTATAGTGGAAATCTTCTTTAAGCTTCTTCCAATACCGTTGTATGAGCAGCCTGCGCTAACTCAATCTCTTCACCATCTTTATTCAGGAAGTGAAATTCAGTAATACCCAGTGAACTGTCTTTTACAAGATTGATCCACTTTTTGTATTTGAAGAAAAACTTAACACGCTTAGAGACGATTCCTTTTGTATAGTAAGCAAACAAAAACGGATGCAACGCTAACACAAGATTGCTCTCGTTCTGGGTTACAAATAGATGCTCTAAGTGTTGTTCAATCAGATCGGTAATTAAAATGCTTGCCATGATTGTTCCGCTACCATTACAAGTAGGACAAACTTCTTTGGTGGCAATATTCATTTGCGGGCGCACGCGCTCGCGGGTAATCTGCATCAATCCAAACTTAGAAAGCGGAAGTACTGTGTGCTTGGCACGATCCAGTTCCATTTGATCTTTAATGGATTGAAAGATCGCCTTCTTGTTATCAGCACTGCGCATATCAATGAAGTCCACCACAATGATGCCGCCCATATCGCGCAAGCGCAATTGACGAGCTACCTCTTTGGCTGCTTCAATATTTACCGAAAGTGCAGTTGTCTCCTGGTTCTCTTCCCGATTCGATTTGTTACCGCTGTTCACATCAATAACATGTAACGCCTCGGTATGCTCAATTATCAGATAACCGCCACCCCGTAGACTAACGGTTTGGCCAAAAGCTGATTTTATCTGCTTCTCAATGCCGAAATGCTCGAATATCTTGGATTTACCGGTGTACAGTTTGGTTATTTTTTCCTTGTCAGGAGCGATTGTACGGATATACGCCTTTACTTCCTCGTAAATTTTCTTGTCATCTACCTGCACGTTGTCAAATGACTCATTGAGTACATCGCGGAGAACAGAAGAGGTTTTGCTTAGCTCACCGATGATTTTATCGCGTGGATTGCCATCAATCATACGAGTGATTCCGTCTTCCCACGTTTTAACTAAACTGCGAAGGTCTTTATCCAACTCGGCTACTTCCTTGCCCTCGGCCACTGTGCGAATGATAACGCCAAAGTTTTCGGGTTTGATAGATTGAATGAGGCGCTGCAAGCGCTTTCGCTCATCGCTACTGGAAATGCGTTTGGAAACATTTACGCCAGAGCCAAAAGGTACTAGTACCAAATATCGGCCGGCAATGGAGATCTCACACGAAAGTCGCGGGCCTTTGGTGGATATAGGTTCTTTAACCACCTGCACCGGAATCAATTGGTTGCGAGAAAGTTGATTGGCTATTTTGCCATGCTTATCAATATCTTTCTCCAATTGGAATTTATCCAATCGCCCTCCGGTAATCTTCTTAGCTCGAACAAGTTTTGTGAATTTTTGTAATGATCCGAACTGGGCGCCAAGGTCCAAGTAGTGAAGGAATGCATCCTTTTCGTACCCGATATCAATAAACGCTGCGTTCAATCCCTGCACTACCTTTTTAACAGTGCCCAGGTAAATATCACCAACTACAAACTTGCTTCCTTGCTGGTCTTCATGAAACTCAACAAGTTGTTTATCCTTAAGAAGTGCTATGCGACATCCGTCTTGAGCTGCACTAATTATTAGTTCGTTACTCAAAACTTAAAAATTTAGACCTTAAGCCCCTCTCTTTTGGAGTGGGGTTTGGGGTGAGGTTTTACTTCTTCTTATGTCTATTCTTTCTCAAACGCTTCTTGCGCTTGTGAGTAGCCATTTTGTGCTTCTTTCTTTTCTTACCACTTGGCATAATTTTTTTGGTTTTGTGCTGACGATACCGTCAGTGCGGGTTAAAAATAATTTATTCTAAATCTTTCAAATATGAATCTACTGTAGCTAATACAGCCGGATCCTTATCCAACTTCTTTACGCGTTCAAATTGCAGTCGCGCTTTATCCTTATTGCCCTTTTTCATGTACGCAACTCCTAATAATAATAGGCCTTGCGTGTGATCAGGGTTAACTGCTTTAAGTTCCTCAAGTCGTTCTACCGCCCTGTCGTATTGACCCGACTGAATCGATAACATCCCCATATTATAAAGGGCAAATTCATTTTTTGGGTCTTCCGCTAGCACCTCTCGCATTATGGTAATTCCCTGCATGGGCGATTTCGAACTCAGGTAAGTCATAGCCATTTTGGTTTTGACTTCTAAGTTTTTAGGATCGGCTGCTAATACTTTGCCTAACCATTCACGAGTTTTTTCTGCCAATTGCTCCTGCTTGGCCGGCTCCATAGAAAATGTGTAGGCCTCGTAAAAACTATTGCCAGTCTTTAAGAAACTTTCAGTTGTGTTAAAGAACGTTGCTGCTTGCTCTGCGAACCATGCTGCACTATCAAATTGACCTGATTGTGTGTATAGGGTTCTCAAAGAGTCGGCAAAGATAGCATTTTTTTGACTTGTGGCACTCTTAATAAACTGAGCCCGAACTGACTTGATATTGGCTGAGAGGGTGGCTGGAACTTCACTATGACCAGCAGCAGATACTGGTTGGGCAGATGCATCCTCTTTCAATTGGTTCTCATTTTCCACCACTGCTTTTGGCAACAAGAAGATTAACCACACAACAAGTGCAGCGGCAAGAACTAAAATGATTCGGGTTCTTAACATGTAAAGTTCGTTGTTCGTTGATAGTTATTTGTTGGTAGGGGCGAATAACCAATAACGAGTAACCAGCAACTATTTTTCAGCTAGTTGTTTTACCTTTTCGCTGTTCTTTATTTTATTAATAAAAATTTTAGCAGGCTTAAAGCTTGGTATGTAGTGCTCATCTATGATGATGGCGGTATTGCGAGAAATGTTACGGGCAATTTTTTTCTTTCGCTTCTTATTAATAAAGCTTCCAAATCCGCGCACGTAAATATTGTTGCCACTGGCCATGTTTGATTTTACAATATTGAAGAATGCTTCTACCGATGCCGATACATCGGCTTTATCGATTCCAGTTTTTTCAGCGATTTGGTTGATTACGTCTGCTTTCGTCACGTTGGTTATATTTATGGGTATTCAAAAAATTCAAGGGGTGCAAATTTAACCGCAGTTTGGTCATTCGCAAAATGAATTTACTGATTATCACACAGATGTGAACATAATTACTACTAAAAAGCAGAGCCGCCCGTTAGATTGATGTGTTTTTTATGACATTCGCGCGGGAATATTTAAAAAATGAGCGCTAATAACTTTTCAAAAAAAATAATTGACTGGTACGAAGAAAATAAGCGTTCACTCCCTTGGCGGCTCACACGTGATCCGTATAAGGTCTGGCTTTCAGAAATAATTTTACAACAAACTCGCATTGTCCAGGGCTTGCCCTATTACTTAAGTTTTGAAAAGAATTTTCCGGATGTAAAATCCCTTGCCCGCGCACCTGAGGATAAAGTTCTGCGTTTGTGGCAAGGACTTGGATATTATAGTCGTGCACGAAACCTGCACGCATGCGCGAAAAAAATTGTGGCTGATTATAATGGGCAGTTTCCGGCTTCGTATGAAGCGTTGAAAGAACTTCCGGGTATTGGAAGCTATACAGCGGCAGCCATTGCTTCAATTTCCTTTCGTGAACCTGTTGCGGTTGTTGATGGAAATGTGTTTCGGGTATTGGCGCGGGTATTTGGTATTGATAAAGATATTGCAAGCAATGAAGGCAAGAAATATTTTTTTGCGAAAGCCAATGAATTGATTCCTTCCGATCAACCGGATGTGTTCAATCAGGCGGTGATGGAGTTTGGAGCGCTTCATTGTACTCCACAAAATCCAAAATGCGAAAGTTGTCCCTTTAATCGCAGTTGCGTTGCCAATCAAAGGAATTTGCAAAAACTATTACCCGTAAAGTCTCCAAAGCAAAAAGTAAAGAAGCGATACTTCACGTATTTGGTAATTGGCCATGAAGGAAAGTTTCTGATGCGTAAGCGCAAGCCTGGCGACATCTGGAATGGGCTGTATGATTTTTATTTGATTGAATCGAAGAAGCAACAAAAACCAACTGATATAATTAGATCGCGAAAAGAATTAGCGAAGTTAATTGTAGAGGCGGTGAGCGATAATTACAAACATGTTTTATCGCACCAGCAGTTGAATACCCGATTTGTTTCGTGTTCAATTAAAACACTGAAATCTATCCAATCAATTTTAAAAACTGACGAGTTAAAATTATATTCAAAAAAACAGATTGAGAAACTCCCCAAGCCTATTTTAATTAATCGATTTCTGAAAGAGTCCGGGGTGCTGGAGTAAAGGGGAAAATTGATAATTTTGTCTATTCAATTCTGTAATTAAAATAATAATTATATGGCAGGCGTAAACAAAGTAATTTTAGTTGGCAACTTGGGAAAAGATCCTGAAGTAAGAAATCTTGAGAATGGGGCCATGGTTGCAAATTTCTCGATGGCAACGTCAGAGACCTATAAGGACAAGACAACAGGTGAGAAAAAAGTGATCACCGAATGGCATAACATTGTGCTGTGGCGCGGGCTGGCAGAGATCGCATCAAAATATTTACACAAAGGTGATCAGGTTTATATTGAAGGTAAACTTCGCACCCGTAGTTGGGAGAAAGATAATGTAACGCGTTATACAACCGAAGTTGTTGGTGATAACCTTACATTACTAGGCTCAAAACCTGGTAGTGGCGGAGGCGATCGATCGACACAGCCACCATACCCTAATGTTTCAGATGAAAAAGGTTCGGTAGATAATTCTACTGATGACCTTCCGTTTTGATGTGGATTTTCCAAATTTGGGTGTTGAATAGTATTTACTCAAAGGCGCAAATTTTATTCACGCAAAGGCGCATAGGCGCAAAGACTTTCGCAAAGTTGGGTTCGTTACTTTTTTTGTTGATTCTCCTCATCACTTCTTGTACAAAAGATTACCAACCTAAACCGAAAGGCTACAACAGATTAGTTCTGCCCAAGCAAGAGTATCAGCTTTCGCCAGATAGTTTGCCATATAAGTTTGAGTATTCCAAACATGCGCGCTTGCTGCGCGATTCATCGTGGATGAGTGAGCGATATTGGGTTGAAATATATTATCCGGAATTAAAAGCCAACGTTCACATCACATACAAAAAATTAGATAACAAAGATCAGTTTTTAAAGGAGCTACTTAACGATGCTTACAACCTTACTTCGAAGCAACAGATAAAAGCTTCGGCTATTGATGAAATAATTGTTGTTACGCCCAGTGGTAAAACTGCTGTAATAGCTGAGATAGCCGGTGAAGTACCGAGCCAGTTTCAATTTACGATGACAGACTCGTCACAAAATTTTTTACGCGGTGCATTATACTTTAATACCCGCGTACAAAACGATTCCTTAGCGCCAGCTATTGATTTTATGAAGAAAGAGACGCTTCATTTTATAAATACACTAGAGTGGAAAAATAAATAGGCTATTAGTTGATACCGGAATTTGAAAATATTTCAGTCCATGCCTTGAATTGTCTAATTTTCAAATCTACTAATTGATCAATTGTCTAATTACTTCAACACTTCTCTTGAATTTTTAAAAGGCGTTGGACCCCAACGCGCTGCAATTCTGCAAAAGGAACTGCGACTCTTCACATTTGGTGATCTGATTCAATATTTTCCCTTTCGCCATGAAGACAGAACTAAGTTTTACTCAATCTCTGAAATCAATGCGGAGATGCCTTATGTGCAATTGAAAGGAAAGATTACCGACTTTGAAATAATTGGCGTTGGTTTTAAGAAAAGGTTGGTCGGTCATTTTGAAGACGAAACCGGAACTGTAGAACTGGTTTGGTTTCAGGGAATCAACTTCGTAACAAAAAAGATAAAGCCAAATACAATCTATGTTGTGTTTGGTAAACCAAATCGATTTGGAAATAAATTTTCGATTGCCCATCCTGAAATAGAACCATTAATTATTGGAAATGAGCAAAGCGGATTTCTTCAGCCCGTTTATTCAATAACCGAAAAACTTAAAAGCCGGTATGTTGACAGCAAGTTCATTACAAAATTAATTAGAGAAATCTTAGCAGGTTCGCAGAATCAAATTCGTGAAACACTGCCGCAAGGATTATTGCAGCAGAAAAATTTAATCTCTAAGAAAGAGTCTCTACAGGCAATTCACTTTCCTGCTAGTCATGAACAATTAGCGGCAGCGCGCGCCCGGCTTAAGTTCGAGGAGCTTTTTTATATTCAACTGCGCCTTATAAAAATGAAGCTGGTTCGCCAGGAGAAGTTCAGAGGCATGGTCTTTAGCGATACGGCTATACTTACTCAGTTTTACAAAGAGCAACTTCCATTTGCACTTACTGATGCGCAAAAAAAAGTGATTCGTGAAATCTATGCGGATATGAAAAGTGGAAAACAAATGAATCGATTGCTTCAAGGCGATGTAGGCAGTGGAAAAACCATTGTAGGATTTATTTGCATGTTGCTTGTAGTGGGAAGCGGAGCTCAAGCTGCCTTGATGGCGCCCACCGAAATTCTGGCACAACAACATTATGCAAATCTGAAGAAGTATGCCGATGCCATGCAAATTTCAATTGCACTCCTTACGGGATCGGTAAAGAAAAGTCAGCGCAAACCAATCCATGAAGGCTTGGAAAATGGTGCGTTAAAGATATTGGTTGGTACACATGCACTTTTGGAAGAAGGAGTAAAATTTAACCGACTCGGTTTAGCGATTGTTGATGAGCAGCATCGCTTTGGTGTTGCACAGCGATCGAAACTCTGGCAAAAAAATGCCGATGTGTATCCGCATGTATTGGTAATGACGGCCACACCAATCCCGCGTACGTTAGCCATGACTCTTTATGGGGATTTAGAAATTTCTGTTATTGATGAATTGCCAAAAGGAAGAAAGCCAATTATAACCACGCATCGGTTTGACTCGCATCGGTTGCTGGTAAATGGCTTTTTGAAAACTCAAATTGATACCGGCCGTCAAGTATATATTGTTTACCCACTCATTGAAGAATCGGAAAAGTTAGACCTAAAACATTTGATGGATGGGTATGAAAGTATCACGCGAGCATTTCCTGAAATACCGATTAGTATCCTTCATGGCAAAATGAAATCGGAAGCGAAGGATTATGAAATGGCGCGCTTTGTAAAAGGCGAAACTAAAATTATGGTTGCCACTACCGTGATTGAAGTAGGTGTGGATGTGCCTAATGCATCTGTAATGGTTATTGAAAGTGCCGAACGTTTTGGTCTTTCTCAACTACATCAACTGCGCGGCCGCGTAGGGCGCGGAGCAGAGCAATCGTATTGCATTTTAATGTCGGGCAATAAGCTAAGTGCCGATTCTAAAACCCGCATTCAAACTATGGTAAAAACAAACAACGGGTTTGAGATTTCAGAAACAGATTTGCAATTGCGCGGGCCAGGCGATTTAATGGGCACACAACAAAGTGGGGCGTTGGATTTACTAATTGCGGATTTAGGAAAGGATGGTGAAATTTTAAAGGAGGCGCGAGAAGCTGCACAACAGTTACTTGAAACCGACCCCACTTTAGAAAAGCCCGAAAATAGGTTAGTTAAGATTCAAATTGAATCCATAAAGAAAACAACTGTTAATTGGAGCCGGATAAGCTAATTTACCTAATTGGATATACAATCGGGTTACATAATAGTTGCTTGGGCGATGTAAGATTGAGGTGGTTTTTGCTTAACTTGTGCCCTCTAAACCCTTAATTATGAGAGGACTTCTACTTTTCAGCATCTTTGTTTCTTTTTTTGCAACCTCTGCGCAAACAATTGCTATTAAAAAAGTAGAATTAGCTGGCGAAAAAATCGTTGTCCACTACGATTTGGAAGATGGCAATCCAAACAATGAATATAAGTTGGATTTATATGCCTCTCGTGATAATTACGCAACCCCACTCACTAAAGTAAAAGGTGATGTTGGTTTGGAGGTGAAACCTGGTTTAGGGCGAAGGATAGAGTGGAGTGTTAGAGAGGAGTTTGGTTCATTTAAAGGAAAGCTAGCACTTGAAATCAGGGGTAAAGTATATATCCCCTTTGTAAAGATTCAGAATTTTGATTCGGAGAAATCATATAAGCGCGGTAATAGTTATGGCATAGCCTGGAAGCCAGGTAGCACCAATTCAATAAACATTGATTTGTATAAAGGGGGTCAACGAATAAGTGGCGAGTCAAACTTACAAAACAACGGGAGCCACACCTTTTATATTCCTGGTCATGCTAAAAAAGGGAGTGACTATCGGCTAAAAATTACGGATACAAAAAACTCAGAAGATGTTTTGTATACGTCAGAGTTTAAGATTAAACCAAAAGTACCTTTGTTAGTGAAGATTTTGCCCGTGCTGGCTGTTGGTGGGGCAGCGGCATTTCTTGGAGGAGCAGGTGATCCAAAAGACCCGTCTAATCCAACCAATAGTGATTTACCACTCCCGGGTTTTCCAACAAATTGATTTGTATGACCATGTTTGAAAATATGTCTAAGCGATTTACCTCTTTCCTGTTTTTTATATTCCTTAGTTCTGCACTTTGGGCGCAGACCTTTACATCTCTTAATGGTCCTCATCTCGGTAATGTAAATGATTTGGTTCGCGCAACTAGTGGCACTTTGATAGCTGCAACGGACAATGGTCTTTACCGCTCAACCGATGGCGGAACCACATGGACACGATTTACTGTATCGATTATTCCATCCGGCACAGCTACTAATTTTCAAGTCTTAACGATCAGTGCCAGTGGGCTGATTTACGCTGCTTCTGTTCAAAATATTTTCACTTCATCCGATGATGGCGCCTCTTGGGCTTTTCTTTCGACAACGGGTTTAACCACTGGAAGCGTAAGAAAAATTAAAGTGGCCCCCAACGGAAACGTGTGGGTTGTCCTATCAAATAATACTTTGTATAGAGCTAATGCGGCTGCACCCACCACCTTCAATACAATCAACACGTTCAGTTCCACAATTAGTGATCTCGATATTGGTCCGGCCAATCAAATTGTAGTTTCCACACAGGGAAATTCCGCGCAGGTTTCTACCAACAACGGACTTAGTTTTTCAGCTCCCGCATCAGGTTTGGAGCCAACCTCTTTTGTCTATTCAGTTGCTATCAACGCAACAGGAGTCATCTTTGCTTTGGCGTCTAACACAATTTACAGGTCAACTAACAATGGGGTAAACTATACAGATATAAAAAACAACATTACCGATGGCTTCTTTTTTGGATTCATAGAGACCGATGCGGCCGGAGATATGTTTGTTGCCAATAACAGTTCCAGTAAGATTTATTCAGTATCCGCGGCAGGGTCTTTATTGGCAGCTCCGGTTTGGAGCTCAGCCAATTATCCAGCCGGCACTAATATATCAGCCCGTGCCGGTGTTTTTCAATCATTAGTTAATTGGAGGCTGGGATTTTTTGCCTATGCAGTAGCGAGCACTACCGATGGTGGAGTATCGTGGACACAAACCGCTTCGGGCATCAAGGCTTACTTTGGATCAGCCGTTACACCTCGGCTTTTCAGATCTGCTACAAATCGGTTATTTATGGGCTGGCCCGGCAGCGGATATTTTGTTTCGATCGATGATGGCGCTACCTGGGATTTATTAAACAGCAGTGGCGCTAATCTCGATCGGAATATCAATGGTTTTGTGCCCGGAGCTAGCAACTCAATTATAGGCTATGGAAGCGGTGGTATAGTGCGATCGACAGACAATGGCCAGACCTGGACCAATCAAAGTATTTCCTCTAGCCATGCATATTTGACCATCATTGGAACAACACTTTATTCGTTGAATACAACTTTTGCTCCATCGTCTCTTCAAAGATCAACAGATAATGGTATTACGTGGACCAATTTAACTCTAACAGGCTTGCCAGTCAGTCCGTCAATACTAAAGCTTGTTTCAACCACCTCAGCATTATTTGTTGTAATTGCAAATGCAGGTGCAGATAATGGGATTTACTCAATCAACATAACTACGGGTGCTTGTGCCAAGAACACAACCATACCCATTACCCCGACAGATGCTGCCGTATTCGGTGATAATATAGTTGCCATTTCAGGTGCCTCGATGGCTGTCTCAGCTAACGCGGGAACAAGCTGGGTATTAAGAACTATTTCTCAAAACGTCAACCGTATCTGGATTGCCGATGAACTTAATTTTTATGCACAAGCATCCGTTGCTGGTACTTTTCTGATTTCTAATACTGCAGGAGCAACCTGGTCTGCTTCAGCATTGGGAGATGCAACAGGTTCGGCTACAGATGCCATTTTTACCCCACAAGGTTTTGCTTATTTGGCTGGCAGCAACATGGCAGTTCAAAAGAGCACGAATATTATTGTAACTCCGAAAGCGCCAACAAACCTACTCCTTCAAAGCAAAAGCTCTGCGTTTGCCTGGGTTACCTGGGATGATAACACAACCTTAGAATCCGGGTATCAGGTGGAAACCTCGGTAGGGGATAACACAAATTACCAACTATTATTTACGACAAGTAGTTTTAATAGTGTCCAGAACAAGGCCTCAACAACGGTAACGGCTAATCCGGTTACGCCAACTTTTGTTCGGGTTCGGGCTTTCAATGCTGCCGGCAATTCGGCTTACTCAAATGAAATCAGCATAACCGCTATTGATAACGCTTGCTCTCCGCCTGCGGCAGATATGGTTCCTAATAATCGAAGTTGGACTGCAACGGCTGTTGCTGATCCTGGATTTACACCCACTAATTCAGGACCCTTCACCTCCGCAAACGCCACAATTTCAATTTCAAGCAACGGAAATTTAACGTCTGCCAGCACCCCAGACATCCGCTATGGCATGGGGATTTCTGGTTTCGGGCCGTTTGCAAACCAAGCCGGATTTGTTGAGCGGTGTGGTCAGACTTCAATGTCAAGTACTGGGCAATTTCAAAGCAATGGAAATGGAACCTGGAATCCCGCAACCAAAACGTTAACACTTAAATGGCAATCAGCATTTTTCTTCCAACCCTTTAAGGGCACAACAACTTTTGTTCTTAACGTAAGTGATCCAATACCAGCAGTTCCTACACTGTCTGGTAATATTTATTCAACAACTGAAATTTTACTAAGTTGGACCGCTCCATCTTTTGCTGCTTCTTACGATTTGGAACGAAGCCTGACTTCAGGAAGCGGATTTGTGCCGGTTATAACTGTAAATTTTCCCGCTACTACACATAGAAATGCCTCCCTGACTCCCGGCCAAACTTACTATTACCGCATTCGCTCAAAGAATGCAACCGGTAATTCTGCCTACTCCGCAGAACTTGCCATTGCGCCAAGTTCAGCAACCGTGTTTAGGCCGGTGGTCAATTCAATTTCCGATAATACAGAGTCGCAACAGGGTGCTGCCTGGGGCGATTTAGATGGCGATGGCGATGATGATTTGGCCATGCCGTCATTTACTAACACATTAGGGTTTCCCGTACCGCCAGTATTTTATGAGAATCAGGGTAATGATGTTTTCCTCAGACGTGACTTGACAGTATTGGCCGATGAGATTACATCCGTTAGCCGGGGGGTAGGTATTTTTGATTTTGACAATGATAATGATCTGGACATTATTATCCCTCGCAGCGGATCAGGGTCTGGTGCAAGCTCAATTCTGCTTGTAAATAATGGCAATTGGAATTTCACAAAAACGCTGTTAACAGAAACTACTCCACCAGGAACCGGAAGTATTTTCCGAGGCTACGCTATTTCAGATTTTGACCAAGATGGATTTGCGGATGTGTTTCTAGGAAGTCCTACTACCTTTGCCGCTAGTGAATATCCGTTAGTGGTATTGAAGAAAAGTGGATCAAGTTTGTTAGTATCAACTGCACCTACTCTGTCCTCAGATCTAAATTCAGGTATGACCATACTGCCTGCCGATTATGATAATGACGGGGATCAGGATGTGTATATAATCAATATGTTGAATCCGCCCGGAGCAAACAGGCTTTATAGAAATAATAGCAATGGCACTTTTTCTCTTGTTACAGGATTGGTCTTTGATTCTGATCTATTCACTTGGAGTAGAACAGGAAGCTGGGGTGACATTGACAATGATGGAGATTTGGATTTGTATGTTGGTAATCAGTTTACCGCAGGCAATAGATTATACCGTAATAACAGCGATGGCACATTCACAAGTTTAACAAGTTCATTGCAAGAAGGAATTCAAGCCACAGGCAGCGCCTTTGGTGATCTTGATAACGATGGAGACTTGGATTTAGTGGTAACTGTTCTAGGGGCAAATGCAATTTACTTTAATAATGGCAGTGGTGTGTTCACGAAATCAGTCACTCCTGAAATTTTTACCAGTGCACTTATTTCAAACGTAGGCGGAGCTTTTAGTGATTATGACGCAGATGGGTTCCTTGATTTTTATATGGCCATTGCTTCACCAGCAATTCTGCCAAATCTATTGTACAAGAATACCCTCACCGCATCGGCATCCCGCAATTGGGTTGAGGTAAAATTAAAAGGAACCGTGTCTAATAGAGCTGCTATAGGAGCACGAGTAACGGTGACCACAACCTCACCTAACAGGACGCAGATTAGGGAAGTGATGGCCGCTACAGGTTACAGCAGTCAGAGCAGCTTGACGCAACATTTTGGATTAGGTACCGCAACAGCGATAAGTCAAATTCAGATACGCTGGCCTAATGGCGGAACTCAAACAATTGCAAATCCTGCTATTAATCAAGTTATAACGATAACCGAAGACGTTGTTGGGCCAGTACTCTCACTTACACCGGCCAATGGTTCTGCCGGGGTCAACACAGGTAACACACTAAAGGTAACTCTTAGCGAACTCGGGTCACCCGTTGCTGCCAAAAACATAGTCGTGCGCAGAGATACTGGAGCAGGCACTGTAGTTCAAACGCTGGCGGCAACGGCTGGCGTTGCCACAGGCAATGAATATACCTACACCCTAGCCTCAAATTTATTGCCGCTGACCACTTACTTTATAAGTATTGATGCCGGAGCTTTTATTGATGTTTTCGGCAACCCCTCGCTCACAGTTGCCCCCGCTAATTGGACCTTCAGCACATTGGATAATGTAGCTCCAGTAGTAACATTTACTCCGCCAGCTACCATTTCGAAAGCCGATCTGGCCTCGCAAGTGTTTACTGTAACGGCCACGGATAACATTGCCATTAGTTCGGTAGTGATGAGTTATCGTAAGATTACTGCTACGCAATTCCAAACGCTCACGGGCACGTTCAATGCATCCACTGGAAGGTATGACTTTTCTCTACAAGCATCTATGTTTAATGACATGGGTCTGGAGTATTATTTTGTGGCAACGGATGCACAGCCAAACACCACGCGCAATCCTACTACGGGCAATTATTTTACGCGGTTAACCATCTCAGAGTCATTACTAACCTTGTCCATCAGCGCTGGATCAACGTTATCAGCTTATAAGATCATTTCAGTTCCACTTGACCTTAGTACCAACGCAGTTGGATCCTTGTTCGAGGAGCTGGGAGCGCCCGATCCGAAAGAATGGCGTCTGTTGAAATACGTCAATTCACCGCCAACATGGAATGAGACCTTTCAAAATATTGCCCGGGGCGAGGGGTACTTTATTATTTCAAAAGGCGGTGCCAACATCAAGTTTGGCGAAGCAACATCGCCCAACTACACCCAGGCAAGTCCATTTGTTCTGAACTTGACGCAAGGCTTCAACCTTATCGGAAATCCTTATTTAGTTCCCATTAATTGGAATGAGGTTAGATCAGGTATTGCAGGTGTAGGCGAGCTAAAGATTTTTCAGGGCGGAGTGTATGCCAATATTGGAGCGAGCACAGACTTGGGTACATTCGAAGGCGGCTTTGTTTTTGCGAATGCCGCGGTATCTGTTCCTATAAAGTTTAAAACCTCTACAGGCGGACGAGTTTCGGACAAAACTATTGGGTCAGACATTAGCAGCGAAGAATGGATTGTGCCGATTGAACTCCATCAAGGAAACAATATCTTCAGGTTTGGGGGCATCGGCATGAGTAAGGATGCATCTTTATCGTATGATGGGTTTGATGATTTTGCGCCTCCGGCTTTATTCGAAAATCAGGAACTGAAGTTTGCCCACCCCGAACACTTTATGAAACATTTTTCGCGAGATGTAGTGCCAACAATACTAGAATATCAATGGGAGTTTACTGTAGATACAGAAGTAGCGGGAACAGCAGAATTGAAGTGGGATAACACTTTGTTTGGCGATAACGCAAATGAACTATACTTGGTGGATGTTACCAGACAGGTTGTTACCGATATGCGCACAACAAATCAGTTCAGTTTTGATCCTGAGAAGTCAACAATGTTCAAAATATATTTTGGAAAAGATCTCCGATCAAAAGTAAAACCAGAAGGTGTGTTTTTAGGAAAACCATTCCCCAATCCAACGAATACCAGCGCAACAATTGGATTTACCTTGCCAGAAAATAATTCATCTTACCGGGTTCAGCTTGAGATTTTTAATTCTGTTGGACAACGTACGGCAATTCTTACTAATGGAAATTTCCTGGGGGGCTTCTATACCTCTGTTTGGGATATAGAAAATAATAAAAACGGACTTTACTTCTATCGTCTGACAGTTTCTTCAAGCGAAACTCAGAAGGTGTTAACGGAAAAGATCATCATTAACCGATAAAATATGAAAAGCAAGAATTGGATTTTAGTTGTTCTCTTACTTCTTAGTTCATGGAGTATAGCCCAAACTGTAACCACCCGTACCAACGAATTTGAGGTCGATTTCAGCGACCCCAATAAGTTGGTTACCTCGGTAATACCTGTTATCACCTGGATTACTCCGGTTCCGGAAACAAGTTATGCACAGGAGAACAAGTTCAAAATCAAAGTTGAAATTGAGTCGACCACCCCGCTGAAAAATATTACTATTTCTATTAAAGAGAATGCAGAAACAGCCTCACGTGGCTCTATGAGCATTTTGCCGGAAGGCAATGAACGCTTCAACTCCACCATAGAAAAATCGCTTACTCTTATGGACGGAGAAAACTTGCTTGAAGTGGTGGCTGAAAACATGGATGGAACCAAAACGGTTAGTTATAAAAAAGTGCACGTGGGCAGTGCATCCTTGGCTGATGCAACTAAATTAAATCGCACAGACTATGCATTAATTTTTGCAACGGATCAATATGATAATTGGTCGGATCTGGTAAACCCAATTTTTG
>Ga0209490_10002754_pt1 | contig 16564 bp, 14 predicted proteins | sample MAT06_FD_187209 | JGI IMG/M metagenome (GOLD analysis project Ga0209490, IMG submission 187209) | Freshwater microbial communities from Lake Fryxell liftoff mats and glacier meltwater in Antarctica - MAT-06 (SPAdes) (version 2) | ecosystem: Environmental > Aquatic > Freshwater > Ice > Liftoff...
GGGTCTTGAGTGGCTCTGCGTGATAAACAGTTTGTCGTACAGTGTACTGACGCTACCCGATCCATCGTGCCATTGACAACGATTGCTTCGGTCTTCATCTTGCCTCCTGTACGCCCTCAATTAGTAGCCTAAATTACACTACGAATTGTGTCCACAGTATCGTTGGCAGAGAGGGAAATTGATGTAAGAAAAATAGCCCCGTTGTAATCAATAACTAACCGTTTAAGCTCTAGTGGAAAACTTGAGTAACAAGACGGCATTCAAGGTAGATTTTTCAACAAGAAACGCCCCGATTCTATAAGACCCGAGGCGCGGTTTTGGTTGCGATGTTTAGGATGTTGAACGGCGCTTTACGCTGCATTTACATATATGGGAGCGTCTGGCAAGTGGAGACCACAGCCGCGCTCGATGATGGTAACTATTTCACGCCTACGTTTGGGCTCGGCCTGGGGCATGAGGAAGACGTCAAAACGGACCTGGTCATGGCTTCCAGCTAGGCTGACCCATTGACTAAACTTTTCGTGTCGCGCAAGATCACTTGCACTAGGAATGGTGTCACAGTCAAATGCGTCAACGAGCTCAAACTGACCCGTTGCGCCCTTGCGAAGGATGCCTACCACACCAGGAACGTCATAAGACTTCCAGTCGGCAAGTGAAACTGGCATCAAGAAATGTAGACAGTTTTGTACGGGCATTGCATGTAACATAGGGTGACTCGTTGTAATTGTTTGTGTATAGGTAAGGGGCTTAGTTTTCTTCGCCACGGTCGATCGAGTATGGGTTTTGGCGGTTTGTGCGCATGATGTTTTCCTTAAAGACGGTTGTTGTTGTGAATATGAGAATCTGTTGCTGATTAGTCTTCTCGAGACTGTTCATCGACCACTTCGGCCGTCTTCTGCACGGTCGAATGTGTTTCTAGCAGCAACAAGCTGATCTGTGTTCTGATAGTAGTACTCAACAGTTGTCTGGTTGCCCATGATTATCTGATTTACCTGCTCTGGAGTCATGCCGGCGTTCTGATAGGTCAACATGTTGAAGTAGCAAAGGATTGCGATGAGGATTTCCATGGTGTTGTCTTTGTGATTTTTGTAGAAGGTTTGAAAAAAAAAAATGGATTCAATCAGGTGGAGTGCGAATTAGTTCTCTTCGCCACGGTCGATGGAATAAGGATTTTGTTTCCTGGTACGCATGATGCGCCCTTTCATGAAAAGTTGGAATAAGTTGCTATAAAGCTTGGGAAAGTTCGGACTTGAGAACCCCGAGTTTCTTACCTTTCTCACCTGTTTAATGATGAATCTACAAACCAAAACGTCTATGGTCTGTGATACGGAGGCGAAAATGAAACACGTTGGAATTTAACGATGTTACATAGTACATCAAATTGTTACATCCACTTTCGGGCAATATGGGACCCGCAAAGTGAGATAATATCCCGATTATTAACAACTTAACACAAAATTTGACATGGAAATACTGAGTGAAATTCTTCGAATTGTTACATTGTTGGATAGCCAATCGAAGGTGTTGCCTTTACTCAAGGCTCAAAATGGCACCAGTTCACTCTCAGATCGGTATTTAGCTGGCTTGGCAAGTGACCAGTATACCTCAGATGAGGCTGCAGCCCAAGATTTGTACGGATCAAGCCCTAATGATCAACGATTCCGAACGCTAAAGTCAAGAACGTTTGATCGATTGATTCACATACTCCTTTTGCTTGAACCTAGTCAGACGGATTCATCTGAGTATGCAAGGTATTACTTCAAATGCTATCGGTACCTTACTGGGGCTCAAATATTAATGCGTTTTGCATCTAGGAAAGCTGGTTATATCGTTGCCCAGAAGACACTTACTACGGCCGAGCGTTATGAGTTCACAGACCTTTGCCTCACGCTATCTGTCTTACAACGAGATACTGCCGCACTCTGGGAAGACTACGCTTTGTTTACGGCCTTAAGTGCCAAGGTTAAAAAGTATTCCTTACTCCTAACTCTCTGAGCACGAATCTGATTATTTACTGGACGAGACAAATTTCCAATCCAAGTTTACTCGTCAGACGCAGAGCCAGTTGGAGAAGAACCATCATGAGATACTATTACGCATCGATGAGATGAATGTCAATACTCCGTCCTATAAACTTCACTTAAACTGTGCTCGCGCGCGAATTTTGTTCTACGAAACATCTAAGCAGTTTGGAGAGATGCGTAGGGTGTGCCTTGAAACACTCTCGTTTTTGCAGTCCCAACCACACCTTGCGCACCGTGCACGATTGGGAGAATTCCGCCTACGTCTGCTAGAAGCTGATGTAATTACGAGACAGACAGACATCAGCCCAAACGCAGATGCGGACTGCCTTTCACTGTTTCGGCAGCCCGGAGTGAACTGGTGTTCCGCGCAGAATCTCATCTTTGTGAAATATCTACATCGGCTGGATTATGCACGAGCGTATGAAGTCTATAATTGCGTGGTGAATCATCGGTCCTATCATTTGACAGGTGATAACGTAAAAGAACGATGGAGCTTGAACGAAGTCTTTTTGATCCTGTGCAGTCGGTTGAACCTTTGGGCAGCTCCCACGTCATCAATCGAACATTTTAGATTGTCTCGCTTTCTAAATTCAATGCCCTTGGAGTCTAAATCAAAACAAGGATCTAACATCCTCATTCTTGTTTTTGAAACGATGTATCTGCTTCTTTCACATAAATACGAACAAGCAGAATCTCGTATCCTTTACCTCAATGTGTATTGCACACGCTACCTTCGTGAGGAAGGACATATTCGGGTGCAACTATTTATCAAAGCCTTGCAATACGTGCCTCGGTACAGAAGTGACGCTGCATCACTGAAGAACGCAATTTCTCCATTCATAACCATGATACGTGAGGCGGGTACAGTTCCGATGCCTGGGGAAATCAATGAGCTACTACCGTATGAAGTAATCCTAGAAGCGTACATCCGGTTATTGGAAGACGCCCCCTACACCAGAGTATAAAAATCGTGGGCGCCGTCGGTGTTGATGTGGATTACGCCGGCACGGACGAGTTTTACCATGATCTGGGCGGCGCGGCGCTTGGAGATGTTGGTGAGGCGGGCAAAGTCTGCTACGCTGGCTCTGCCGTGACTTTCCAGGTAGGTAAAGAGCCTACGTTCTCGGTCGCCGATGCTGAGGGTTATAGGTGCCGCCAATGCGCTCTGGCCAGCCAACACCTTAGTCATTTCTTTACTTGCGGCAACAGAGCTTTCCCCTTGACGAATATATGCCTTACGTGCGTGTATGGGCTCGTTAGGGTCGTCAGAAACATAGCGGTGTGGCTTGTTGCTGCTGTTAGGAACCGATACAACAACTACGTCCATGTTGGCGATCTCAACAATCTCTATCCCAACCTCTAACACGGGTACAATGGCTGAAGTGGCAACCTCGAGCTGACCCACCTGCTCTTTTTCTGACTTGACGCCACAGATGCTGCCGTCATCATCTACGCCGATGATAAGGAAGCCCCCTACCGTATTGGCAAAGGCAATGATCTCCCGTGCGATCTTCTCCGGTGTTGTGAACTTGCGCTTGAACTCTACCGTAGATGACTCTCCGCCGGCTATGATCTCGCGTAATTCGTGTCTTCTCATTGGACAGGGGCGTATTTCCATTCGTTCTTGGCTACCCACCATTGCGTGGGAAGGTATCCCGGGCGGACCATGGAATATCTAACGTTTTGTAGACGGGTGTTGTAGACGCTTGGGTAGAGTGGACTCCACAAGAACACGTAAGGCTGTTCTTTTGCAACTATTTGCTGAAATTCCTTCATGTATTCGATACGTTTTGTTTCGTCAAATTCGTTACGGTTCATCTCCAACAACTGGTCAGCCCGGCTGTTACGGAATCCCACGTAGTTACTCCCCTTGTTACCTATTTGCGACGAGTGCCAAATCTGATACGGGTCGCTCGGAATAGGGTCATTCACCCACCCGCCGATATACATATCAAACTGTCTCGAGCGTAGATTTTCCAAGAACACGCTCCACTCAAGCTTACGGATCTCCATCTTTACACCCACCTTGCGAAGGTCCTCGGCCAAGGTAATAGCAATGGCCTCGCGCATTTCATTGCCAGCATTTATCATAAAGGTAAAGGCAAGGGGCATCTTCTTGCCCCCTATCACCTTGTCTAAAACTCCATCGCCATCGGAATCTCCCCAGCCAGCTTCAACAAACAGTTTCTTGGCCTCAACGATATCAAAGCCGATGTTGGGGATAGTAGCGTCGTATTCAGGTCTTTGCTGATAGATTGGAGAGTTTACCGTTACGGCCAAGCCACGCACCACCTGTTTGATGAGGGCATCTCTGTCTAGACAATGCGCAACGGCCTTGCGTACGCGTGCATCTGAAAGTACGGTGCGGTCCATGTTAAAGCCGATGTAGCTATAGGCCTGTGTTTCAAACGCATACTTGCGCAAAAACGGTGTGGCTAGCGTGTCTACCTCTTCCGTGTATTTAGCTGCGGGCACATATTCCATAAAGTCCATCTCGCCATTCTTGAGCGCTACAACGGCCGATGAACGGTCATTCACAACCTTGTAGATCAGCTTCTCTGGATAAGCCGGGTTCCACGGGTCTTTGCCATCGTTCCAGAACTTTGTGTTCCTCCGTAGTACAACCTGTTCTCCAGTTTTCCATTCGTCGTAGACGTATGGGCCCGACCCAATGTTAAGCTTAGGGTCGCGCTTTACATCAGCGGTGTTATACCAGTTTGCAAATTCTTTGAGTGCAACATTCTTCTGTGCCAGCTCCATGGCATCAGTTTCTGCAAACGTGTATCTGTCTGTAAGCCCCTTAGGATCGAAGATATGTTTAGGTACAATCCATAATCCACCAAGGAAATACTCAGCAAGGAAATATTGCTTCGTCATTGTGACTACAACCGTTCGGTCGTCGGGAGACGTAACGTCCTTCACCGACTCGTAATAATTGCGCAGGGCAGCCGCATCGGCGATGAGTGGGTTCTTCACCACCTTATAACTAAAGATCACATCTTTTGCTGTAAGGGGCTTACCATCGCTAAACGTAATACCTTCACGCAGGGTAAACGTATATGTAAGATGATCATCGCTTATGGTTGGCAGTGCTTCTGCCAGAACTGGGTACAGTTCCGTAGTGGTAAAATCTTGCTCGAGCATTTTTTCATACACACGATTAAAGATTGCACTTGCCGATGCATCATTCGTGATGAGTGGGTTGAGTCCTTCTGGGTCGGAAAGTTCATGTATTACAATCCATTCCCCCTTCACTGGCTCACCTGCATTTCCCCCATCAGCATTCCTTTTTTGTCCACCACACGAGATAACTAGCACTGAACACAGCAGTGCTGCAAAGAATTGTATTCTGATGGTTGTCATAGGAGTAGACTTCATGTTATTCATCATCACCCTGAAAATAGGTGATGGTGCGTTGATCAATAGCGCCTCTTTTGCTGCCCTTGCGTTTAGCGATTTCTTCTTGGAGCAGGTCTGAGAACACCTTGGATGCATTATAGCCGTAGGTGCGTAAGAGATAGTTTAATGCAATTGTCTCAGAGATAACCGTTACGTTTTTTCCGGGAAAGATTGGGAGCTTTACAGAAGGGATACTAACGCCGTTGATCTCCATCGTAGACTCGTCTAGACCGGTGCGGTTGTACTCGCGTTTTTCATCATACACTTCGAGTTCAACAATCAGCTCGCAGCGTTTTTGAAAACGAATGCTACGGATGCCAAACATTTCGCGCACATCGATAACACCAAGCCCCCTAATCTCCATGAAATGTTTCACAAGAGATGTACCCGTGCCCATCAAGATGCTCTCACGTTTTTTTGTGAGCACTACAATGTCATCTGCCACCAGGCGGTGTCCGCGTTCTACAAGGTCTAGTGCAATCTCGCTTTTGCCAATACCACTGCTGCCCGTAAACAACATGCCTACGCCATAAACATCTACAAACGAGCCATGAACAGATACTTGAGATGCGAACTGATCGTCGAGATATTCACTGAGCAAATAAATCGTTTTTGTAGTGTCGAACGGAGTTGCAAGCACCGAGATACCCTTTGCTTCGGCCATCGCTAACAAGTCCGGCTCTAGTTCATGATCGTTTACACAAACGATAACCGGCACATCAAAAGAACAAATCCGCGCAAATGCATCTCTACGCCGCTCGGGCGAAAGAGACTTGAGATAGAAAAACTCGGTGTTACCAAAGAGCTGTACCCGGTAATACGTGAAGAACTCAGTGTAACCTGCTAGAGCAAGCTGCGGACGGTGTAGACTCTTGTCTGTGATGGTATTATCGAGCCCCACCTCTGCCGTGAGTGGACGCAGATGCACCGGACCCGCGAGCAACTCACGAACCGTGATACATTCTTTTGCAATTGGTGGCGCCGCACGTAATCCCATGTTTGCTTTCCCGTAACTAGTAACCAGTAACTAGTAATTATCTGCCCCTGTCTTTAACATGTTTCTCGTGAATCTTCATCAGTTGATGGCTAATCTTTTGGCCCGCGTCGTGGATTGCTTTTCCGAAGTCTGATGCAGATTCTTTGGAGACGATGAGGTGACCTGGGATTTTGACCGTGAATTCGCACGACATAGTGTGCGAGCTATCTTCTATGATTGCATCAACCCGAACGATTTCTGAATTGTACTTACCAAAATGCTCTGCCATGTGTACGGCGGATTGGTGCTCAAGGTCTGTGAGTGTGCAGTGTCTTGTGGTTACATGAATATCCACGATGAACTCCTTCTTGATACGTCGATGAACAAAATACGTCGTTTCTTACTTTGCACCCGGTTGACGGATGAAGAGCACAAATCCTATACGCAACTGAAAACCACCTGCCTGGATTTTGTAATCCGACCGAAGGCGTGCCGGTGTAGGCGCAACAAACGAATCGGCAGTAGTAGCAAATATCGGGGCTGAGAACGGCATATACAGGTAGGATGTTTCCACAGTGAGTGCTGCGCACGTATTACTCCCAAGTTCTTTGTCGAACCCCAGTGAAATACCCGTCCTAAACAGGAAGGCAGGCACAAAATGGGAGTTGTCGTACCGCACACCTCCTGCGCGCGCGCCTATTGCCTGAGATGGTGATATTGACTCTGCCCAGCTAAACGCAACCGACCCCAATCCTATGCCGGCCCCAACATATCCAGTAAACTGACGTTGGAACGGATAATAGTCGATGGTTGCCAGTACAGGCACACATGTGAGCGTCATTTCTTGACTAATCGTTTGAGGCGGTCCAAACGACGTATCGCTAGCCCGCGGTGCATATTCATAGGTCTCATTCATACGGGCCTTGTAGAACGCCCCAGAAAGACCAATGCTGGCATTGCCAAGTTGGTACGTACCCAGATTTAATGCCACACCAATGGGAACTGCAAAACCACTAGCTTTTCCACCTGCAACCAACTTATAGTCTTTGAAGAAGTCGTCGGCATCTATGCCAAACGTCCAAAACGCTTGAAGCTCCGCACGTACAGGTTTGATATTGCCCTTGTACGTGTTGTTTGAAACAGTAAGAGCAGGTTCGTCTACCGCCTTGGCAGTTCCGATTAACACGAACAATACACCACAATACCGTACGAGATATTTCACAGAATTCGTTTTCCCATGGAAGACGCAATGATATCTGCGGCAAACTCAGCGGTCTTGTTTCTATCGTCAAGTATCGGATTTACTTCCGCCACTTCAAGCGATGCGTATGCGTCAACTTGAGAGATCATTTCCATAAACACATGTGCTTCACGCAATGTTAAGCCCCCTGCCACTGGTGTACCAACACCTGGAGCAACTGAAGGGTCAACCCCATCAACATCAAACGATATATGAAGATGGTCCACGCTTCTGCTCATATCCTCCAGCACACGTGAGGCAATCTCGTACATACCAAGCCGGTCCACATCAAACATCGTAAACGCCGCAACGCCAAGTTCCTTGATGAGTTCACGTTCACCAGCGTCGATACTTCGCAGACCAATCATCGCAAGGTTATGCGGATCGAGTTTTGTGAAGTTACCCCCAATGTTTAACAGTGATGGGTGACCATAACCCATGGCAACGGCAAGGGGCATACCGTGGATGTTACCACTTGGTGTAGTATCGGCCGTATTCATATCTGCGTGGGCATCAATCCAAATCACGCCAAGTGTTTTGTTTTGTTCCTTGCAGTGGGCAGCTATGCCAGCAACGGAACCAACCGACATTGAATGATCGCCACCAAAAAGCAACGGGAAGTGCCCATCATCGAGGATCCCCTTAACACGTGCAGCAAGCACGGTGCTCATTGCTGCTACTTCTGGCAGGTACTTAAGCTTAGCATCTTGCAGCTCTTGCACCTCGATGTTGCGGATTTGGATGTCGCCCTCATCAACAACCGTATAGCCTAGCGACTCAAGCTTCAGATCAACATCTGCAATACGCAGTGCCGACGGTCCCATATCCACCCCTCGCCTATCGGCACCAAGGTCGATTGGAAAACCTAGAACACGAATAATCTGAGAGCGCCGCATGTGAAGCCTAATGACGAGATGACAAGATGACGCAAAATACGTCATCGCCGCGAAGGCGAGGATCCATATCTGTCATGGGCTCTCGCCCCTGTCCTGCCTTCGGCATTACAGGCTTAGGCGGGGCAGGCGCCGCGAGAGCGACGAGGGACCGTATTTCGTCATTTCGTCATTAGCTGCCGCATTATCTGCGTACGAGCACAGAAGATGACACCGACCACTCTCCGCCAGCCCCCTGAACAAGGTACCAGCCTGATGGTACGGGCACACCATTTGCGTCAAGGCTACTCCATCTGACAACGTTGTTACCTGCCTCATAATCTCGTGTGCTAAATGTGTGTATGAGTTTGCCCTCTACCGTGCAAATATTTAGAGACACGTTGGAGGCATAATGTGGAAGAGAGATTGTTATCAATGCGCTGGCCGAAGTTGGATTGAGAGCGCTAAGGACTTCGCTGCTTGCGTTGGCGGACTGGCCTTGGTTAACAGATGTAACCACAAGCGTAGGCGTAACTCCAGAGGTCTGTGCGCCATTCTTATCCGCAAGATAAAGGCGAGTCAAAAAAGGTCTGTCATCGGAGCCCTCTACTAGGCATTGTGTCAAATGGAAACTCTCGTCATCACTCGTGCGCCACCATGTATGGTCGCGAACGTGAGGTGGTGTTTAAAGGCAAAATCGTTGGTACATGTGGCATGCAGACTCTATGAGTGCCATTACTACAATCAAATGTTTCGGGGGTTTGATATGGTCTCTCCGTGATGCCAGTGATCTATAGCTTCTTGCGAACAAAGGGAATACAGTGGCCAGTAATTGTCTCTTGGAAATCATATCGTCTATGCGTTATTGGTGGAATTTCCATACTAGGTGCCTCCGAGCCGGCCCCTCAACAACCTTCCGTGGCCCCCTAGCTTCTACTTTGCACATCGCACGTCGCCTACCGAATGGCTCATCGGCTCCAATAGCGGCATATTCTTCCTTGAGATAGATGTAGCTACCTCGTTAGATGAAGCACCAGATTTGATACAGCAAAGTGGCCTAGCAACAACAAATCGATATCTTGCTCTCACACGTTACACTACTACGACTGCTTTTCCTGCGTGGACGGTGCTCAATGCCCTTGATCGGGTATTTATATAGGGTTCTGGTCCTGTTATTACTTTACCCCAACCTCCGGGACTCTACATTGTGAAGCTTGATACGGGGCTAATCACGGTTCTTGCGATGTAGCACAGAGGCGATCTTCAATATAGTATTCACGATCTTTGTGTATTCACGGGGTTCAAACCTGACGAAATGCCTACACCTAAGGTAACGTAACTCCGTAACTCCGTAACTCCGTAACTCTCCTATGAAGAACTACATCGCTGGTCAATGGCTTGAATCGTCAACTGGACGCACCTTTACCAATCTCAATCCTGCAGATACTACGGATGTCATTGGCGCATTCCCTCTGTCAAACGCAGATGATGTAAACACTGCTGTCCAAGCAGCTTCTGATGCTTACAAAAAATGGCGCCTGTTGCCGGCCCCTAAACGTGGAGATATTCTACGTGTTGCGGGTGATATCTTTTCTCGTAGGAAGGATGAGTTGGCCGACGTTATGACGCGCGAAATGGGCAAGACTCTAGCGGAAACAAAGGGCGATATTCAAGAGGCCATTGATACGTGTTATTATGCTGCTACGGAAACGCGCAGACTGTTTGGATATAATGCTCCGTCTGAAATGGACAATAAGATGAACATGTCCTTCCGTATGCCAATCGGCGTCTGCGGCATCATTACGGCGTGGAACTTCCCTATCGCCGTGCCATCGTGGAAGATCATTCCTGCTCTTGCATGTGGCAATACTGTTGTGTTCAAACCAAGCGATGATTCGCCCCATAGTGCAAACATTTTTGCAGAGATCTTAGAAGAAGCCGGACTCCCTGTTGGCGTGTTTAATGTGGTTCATGGTGATGGTGAGGCTGGCTCTGCAATCGTTGAACATCCAGTAGTACGATTGATTGGTTTTACTGGTTCCACAACAACTGGTAATGCTATTGCCGCACGGTGTGGCGCTCTCAACAAGAAGGTGTCGCTTGAGATGGGTGGCAAAAACGCACAAATTGTTATGCCAGATGCAGATATGGACCTTGCAATTCATGGCGTTCTGTGGGGCGCGTTTGGAACAACAGGGCAACGTTGTACGGCAACATCCCGACTCATCCTTCATGAAGCTATTCACGATACGTTTGTTGCAGAACTCACCAAGCAAGCCTCAGCACTCATCCTCGGCAATGGACGTACAAGTGCAGACACACAGGTTGGTCCAGTAATCAATCAACGTCAGCTCGAGAAAATTCTATCTTACATCCAAATCGGTAAAGGTGAGGCAACATGCGTCCTCGGCGGCGAACGTGATGTTGACGGAGATAAGGCAAGGGGCTTCTTTGTACAACCAACGATCTTCATCAACGTAGACCGCACGTGTAGAATCTTTCAAGAAGAAATATTTGGTCCAGTCCTTAGTGTATCAAAAGCTACGTCCTTTGAACACGCCCTCGAACTTGCTAACGACTCTGCATATGGTTTGTCCTCTAGCATATATACGCGCGACGTTAACGCAGCGTTCACTGCCATCCGCGATATCGAAGCAGGCATCACGTACATCAACGCACCAACGATTGGCGCAGAAGCACACATGCCCTTTGGTGGCATCAAGGGTACAGGAAACGGACATCGTGAAGGGGGCTGGACGGTGTTCGACATCTTTACTGAATGGAAAACGGTCTACGTTGACTTCAGCGGAAAGCTCCAACGTGCACAGATCGACAATTATTAAGAGCTGCGGAGTTACTCACATGAAGGATAGCGTAACTCTTGTAACTCTTGTAACTCTTGTAACTCTCCTAGCTCTAACTTCTACCTGTTTTGCGCAGGAAGACATCCTGCGTCCATATTCCAAACGGCCAGTTGCGGTGCGTGATTCAACCGTGCCAGATATGGTTCATTCCAGGAAAGTATTTGTGCCTTCTGTGCGACTCGGTATTGAAGCTGGGATGAACTATAATATCTACACGCGAGCGATTAGCGGTTCGTATCTGTCTTCTCCAACAACGGTATACGCTCAGGGTAGCGGCTTCTCGCCATTTGGTGCCCTTGTTGCAGAGCTAACATTTGCACCACGATTCGGCATCGGTGTGCGTTTTTTATATGAGACCAAGAACTTCGAGAACACTGTTACAGAGGTAACATCCGAAGCTGGTATCGTTGATCCATCTACAGGGTACGTTGTAACGTATAAGACAATTGGAATGGATGCAACGTTTGCATCAACGTCGAGCGTAGTTACAATTGCTCCATACGTGCGCTGGAGCCCCTTCTTACGTTTTATGTTGCAGCTTGGCCCAGTTATTCAATTTGCATCAACGGCTATGGCTACGTCAACCACTCAGACGATTGATAACACCGAAACGTTTCGATTCTATAATGGTATTACTTTTTCGAAAAGCGTGACTGTATACGATGAAGAAGAGATAACACCGTCAACGAGATACGGCCTGGACCTAGGCCTCGGATATTCAATCCCTGTTAGTTCGTGGTGCGACATTGTTCCCCGCATTAGCTATCAATGGATGTTCTCCCCGTATACAGGACAGGTAACGCGGTACGATGCCTCCAAGGATTACAGCAGTGGCTCTGTGCCATATACCGCTGCTGAAGCCACATTACATGGCCTTCAAGTGTCTGTTGCATTGATGTTTGTGTTGTAGATTGCGCCGGTTCAGAATCATCCTGGAGGGTACATGCAGAAGAAGTTTATCGTATTGTTTGCAATCGCGATTAGCGCCGTTGCTGTGCAAGCACAAGAAGATGTGCTCCGTCCTCAAGGGCGGCCTGGACAGGTTGCAGCTCAGCAGTCTCGTGCTAAGGGGCTTCCGTTCCGGCTGGGCATTGAAGCAGGAGTCAATTATTCCATGGCCTCGCGTGACATTACGGGAACAGTAGCGACGTCGCCGTTCAATACGTTTTCAACGGGCTCAGGAATCTCCCCTCTTGTTGGCATTTACGCAGAAGTGGAACTAAGCCCAAGAATTGCTATTGGTGCTCGTTTCTTGTATGACATGAAGTCAGTTGGAGCTACTAAAACCGACGTGACCACTGACTGCCTTATTATAGATTCTTTTGGCAATCCGGTAAGTACGTCGTCTGCTAATCTTGATGCGAGATACACACAGAAGGTTAGCTACGTTACTATCAACCCACTCATTCGCGTATCACTAACTGAACGACTCTTTCTGCACGTCGGGCCTGTACTGCAGTTCGCGGTATCTAAAACGGAAACAGAAATAGTTCAATCGATGGATGAAGGCGACACTTGTAGATTTAACTTCGGTACACCAACAGAGTCTATACAACAGACCACAAACGATACATCCGCCACAGATCCAAGTTCTCGTTTTGGCCTAGATCTAGGAATTGGTTACCGTATCGCGCTTTCAAAGACGATTGATCTGGTGCCACGCGTCGGGTATCAATACATGTTTACCGCCTATGGGCTAGAGAGTTCGGATGTTGATACTTCTAATGCCATCATGAGTCCGCCTGCACGTCCATTTACCACGTCGGCACCCTCATTACATAGCCTTCAGGCGTCTCTATCACTTTGGTTCACATTGTAATTCAAGGAGCCCCGTATGCTAATACGTATTTTGACCTTCCTGCTCCTGATGGGCTGCACAGTGGCCTCGGCGCAGACGGTTCGTATCGAACCACTCGACAACAATACAGCCTATGATGACTTTGCACCGGCGTACACAAATCATGGTCGTGTGATTATCACAACATCTGATGTAGATGGTAAGGGGCAGCGCTTGCGAACGATGGAGCGCACGAGCGGTGGCTGGACTAGTTTAACGGCGCTTCTAGGCGACGTAAACGATGCCACACATAGTGGTTCTACAACGCTTACGCCTGATGGTCAGTTCATGATCTTTGCCTCGTACGAGAACGACGTAGATGGTCTGGGACGTACTGATCTTTATTCATCTCGCAAGATCAACGGCAAGTGGAAAGAAGTAAAGAATCTGGGTGCACCAATTAATTCGGCTGCCTACGATGCACATCCAACGCTTAGCTCTGATGGTCGCACGTTGTATTTTATCAGTGATCGCCCAGGGGGCAATGGCGAAACGGACATTTACGTAGCCACAAGTGATGGATCTGCTTGGTCGGCACCAAAACTTGTTGCAGGCCTCAACACATCATCTAGCGAGATGTCGCCCGTAATCGGTTCTGACAATCGTACTTTGTACTTTTCATCAAACCGTCCTGGTGGTGCAGGTGGCTTTGATGTATATGTTGCAAAGGTCTCTGCTGGAGTAGCTACAGACATTAGGCGCATAGGCGACCCGATCAACACCGCTTCGGACGAGATGTTTTACAATGCACTTCCGAATTCCGATCAGGCGTTGTTTAGTAGAACGATGGCAAACGGCTTGTATGATAACTTCCTGGCTGTGCCTAATCCATTCCCTTCCGAGCCAGTAGTTCTTGTGGAGGGCATTGTTTCGGACGTGAAAACCAAGGAAGCTCTCGGAGCAAACATTACTGTTACTGATCTTGCCACAGGTAAAAAAGTTGCATCATTGAAGAGTGACGATCAGTCGGGTCAATATTATGTGACCCTTACACCGGGTCGCATTTATTCTATCACAGCCAGCACTCCTTCGTACGTCTTCCACTCAGAGCGTTACGAAGTGCCCCCTGGCTCAAAGGGTTCAACGATCAAAAAAGATATCGGTCTGTTTCCAATTGAAGGTGGAGAAGGCAGACTTCTCGTATTCTTTGATTATGATAAAGCAGAACTCAAGAGCGAGTCTGTGCCAGAGCTCGAGAGAGTAATAGAGTTGTTGCGTGAAAATCCCAACGTACGTCTCCGTTTTGACGGCCATACGGACGATCAGGGATCTGATGATTACAACGACAAGCTATCTGAGCGCAGAGCGCAAAGTGTTCGTGATTATATCGCGGCTGGTGGCATTACTGCCACTCGCATGGAGGCAAAGGGTTTCGGAAAACGCGCCCCAATGGCTCAGGGAGTTTCCGATGAAGCACGTGCAATGAACCGCCGGGTAGAGATGAAGGTTGTTAAATAGTAGGTTGGAACATTGACCTAATTTCTTTACGGTTTTACAACACAGAACACTGAGGAACGAGTCTTGCCATTACACCAGACTGTAACAACATAGACACCCGTGGTTAAATCTGGAAGAGCAACTCTGACCGTATTGGGCTGAAGGAATTCTAACACCATATCGCTGTTTCTTTCATTTAACTGTTTACCAAGTGCATTTGTAACCGAAATAGATTCAATCGCTGTGTTCAAGTTATTCTCATCAGAAGTAGATGCGATCACAAACGTTCCATTGTTTGGATTTGGGAATATGGAGAGTTCAATCTTTGAATTGATGCCAACAGAAGCGTCTTCAACCGCACTAGTTTTTGAATGAACGTAGATGCCGATTTCAGTAGACATCCATACAGAACCTAATGAATCAACTGCGCTGCCCGTTACAAACGTTCCATAAGGAATATCTTCAATTATTTTCCATGTGTCCCCATTGTTGTATGAAACCAGTACTTCTGAGTCTGTATTGGCGACAACGGTAGAGGAATTTGCACTAATGCGCCACGCACCATGTTTAGCAGGTACATAGTTGCGTTGGATCTTTGTTGACTCAGTCCATGTCATTCCGCCGTCGTCTGAGCGAAGCAAGTGCCAATTATCATATCTCATTGTGCCAATGCCACTAAAAGTTTCCCAAAGGTAGGAGGTGGTCCAACAAAACATTACTCCGTCTTCATTTTGAATCAACGACTCAACCCAGGCATCATTTGTAGGTAGCGCCACCTTGGTCCAATTAACACCTTGGTTGGTTGTGTGATAGAGCCCACCCTCTACTCGCTACAGTTCAGCACCTTCAGCTTCATTTCTATAACCTCGTAAGGATACAAAGTGTCCATTTTTGCCAGATACTATCGACGAGATAACAGGTTCAAAAGTCGTGTTTGCCAATGGAGCTGGAATCCCAGTGCAACTCATGCCTGAGTCTTGAGACACAAACAACTTCCTGAACCCACAAAACATGGCATTTGGCTTCCGCCAATCTGCAGCTGAAATGGAATCGTTACGAAGTTGGCGTCCTTTTGAATCAGTTTCAAGATAAAGGCCTGACACGTCGGCGCACAAGAGAGACAATGGAGTGGGCACGAACGTCATCATACCAATTTCATGCTGACTACGCAATTGAACACTTGATGTTGGATAATGATTTGCCTTTGACCGCCAATAACTCGATGAATTATTTATTTGAATTGCAAGTACATTCCCATTCTGAACCGTACAATATGCCGTGTTACCACTTACCGCTATTGAATGGAATGGGATAGGACTCAACATACTGCCATCGTCATATTGGATACGCCCAAGCGGCCTTTGAATTCCAAGGAGCTGATCAAATTCATTCAACAGCGATCGAGCCTCACCAGAGTATAACGTACTATCGTTGATCACAAAAAGAGACCGGATTTTTTTGTCGAAACAATGCGAGATTGCTTACTTCGAATATTAAATACAATCATGATGGAAGTAGATCCATTTATGTCCGTGTAATTCACGAACAAATCCTCCCCGATCATCGCCTTGCTTCCGCTTGTTAATAAAGCCTTCACATGAATTGTATCTGTGTGTACCCGATAGGCCGTAGCGCCCTTGCCATTTGCTATGATAACCGTACCACTGTCCGCTGGCACAATTACAATCGAATCTTTGTGCCGTAACAGTGCTTTTGAATTGCTAGAATATAGGGCGTTCATACTAGCGTAAGAATTTGTTTCATTTGCTACCGCTACTTTTGAAATTGTTCTCCATGCGCTGTCTGCAGAAGGTCGTACAGCAATTGCATTGTAAAGTTGGAAACCTGGAGTAACGGCGCCTACTGCCATTCCATCTTTCAAGAATTCAACTTCTCGAACATTATCAGGTAGAAC
>Ga0209490_10002757_pt1 | contig 16548 bp, 9 predicted proteins | sample MAT06_FD_187209 | JGI IMG/M metagenome (GOLD analysis project Ga0209490, IMG submission 187209) | Freshwater microbial communities from Lake Fryxell liftoff mats and glacier meltwater in Antarctica - MAT-06 (SPAdes) (version 2) | ecosystem: Environmental > Aquatic > Freshwater > Ice > Liftoff...
ACGGAGAATTCTGGCACATTGTTGCAGGGGCCGTCGTCGGGGCTGCTCTTGGCGGCGGCATCGAAGCTGCACGCCAGTACATCAGTACCGGCAAGGTTGAGGACTGGGGGCGAGTCGGCGCGGCCGCGGGCGGCGGCTTCATTGCAGGGGGGATCACAGCCGCATTTCCGGCTGCAGGTTTGGGCGCCGTGCTGGGGATTGGGGCTGCTTCGAATACCGCCGCAGGTCTCACCGAGCGGGCGATAGTTAGCGGCGGGAAAGATCTTGGCACCGCCCAAGACGTCATTATCGACGCCAGTGTAGGCGCTGTAACGGGCGTCGCAGCGCGCGGGCTTACCAAGGTCATAACGAAGCTTCGTCCAGCGAAACCGGCGATGGTCCTGGATTCCGAGAAGGCATTTCAGCGCCAGTATCGGCAACTGCAGGCCGGAAGGAGAACCGGACAGACTGCCGAAGGCATCTACGAGTTCACCGGCCAGTCTGGCAAACTGTATGTCGGACAGTCGAAAAATATCCCCCGCCGTCTGGAAGAGCACGCCCGGTCGGGCAAGCTGCCAGAAGGCGCTCAGGTCACCACCAAGGAGGTTCTGGGAGGAAAGCCCGCCAGGGAGGTTGCCGAGCAGACTCGGATCAACGAACTGGGCGGCATTAAGAATCTGGAGAACAAGGTCAACCCTATCGGCCCGAATCGACAGCAACTCATGGAGAAGCCCCAATGAACCCGTCCTTGACCATCGGCAGCGGCAGCTGGGGACCCAAGGCTACAGTGACCGGGGAATGGTCAGTCGCCGTGGAGGACTGCATCCGCAGCCAGGACATCAAGGAGCTAGAGCTGAATCACGCCAAGGGCTGGCGTGGGGCAGATGTCAGATTCCTAGAACGGCTTCCGGGGCTTAATGCGTTCACGATAATCGACCACTCGATCAAGGACGTGACCGCTATTCACGCTCTGGGCCGCCTGAAGTATCTTGATGTAAACACGTATTGCAAGACCCCAATTGACTTTGGCAAGTTTCCTCTTCTGGAAGAATGTGCCTTGGAGTGGCGGCCAAAGTCGGAATCCCTATTCGCAGACCAGGGCGTGAAGAAGGCCTTCGTCAATAAGTGCCCTCTGAAGGACCTGCGGGCGATGTCGACGATGACCAGTCTGGAGTCCTTGTCGTTGGCGAGCCCCAAGCTCGAAACTCTGGAAGGGATTGAATCCCTAACGACCTTGACCTTCTTGGGGATTTTTGTGGCACGTCGTCTCACTAGTTTGAATGGCGTGCAGGCAGTTCCGAACCTTGTTCAGCTCGAAGTGAACGACTGTCCCAAGGTTCGGGACATAGCGCCGCTTGGAGCCCTCCGCCGGCTTCGAAACCTGCACCTGTGCAACGATGGTGACATCGAGACGATTAGGCCGCTACGTGAGCTTAAGGAACTCGAACAGTTCTTGTTCTATGAGTCCACGAATGTGCTTGATGGAGACCTGAGCCCCCTGAAGTCGCTTCCCAAGCTCCGGCACGTTACCTTCATGGACCGGAAACACTACTCGCATCGCCGAACCGAGTTCCCAAGTGGAGAGAAATGAACCGAGTGCCCAACCCACCCGGTTTAACTCCCCAAATCACTGACGCACGGGTGGACGAAACACAGCGTTTCCCCTAGAGTTTCCCCATGTTAGGTTCCAAGAACACCCGTTGGGTGCAGTGGTTAGCTAGCGTGGGAATCGCCATGCTCTGCGCCAGTTGCGATTCGGCTCAGCAGCTTCGCGTGGCCTCCGCGGGCCAGACTGGGTGCGCGCCTCAACAAATAGAGATCACAGACGACGTTTCTACCTTTGGTGCGCGGTCTTGGGTCGCGTGGTGCGGGGCCGAACCGTATCAATGCTCAGCCGCTGGTAACTCCGTCAGCTGCAAGGGAACGCCAGCGGAAAAGGACCCCCCGCCCAAACGAAAACCGAAACAAAAGTCTGAAGTTGCTTGGGCGAGCCGCGAGGTCCGAGAATGTGGAGTTTCTGCTGATTTCCCCGCTCCACCGGCGGAAACGCGGGAGCGGGCGGAGGGCTCGACTCGAATTTTCGATGCGACGCTGGAGCTTCCCAATGGCGCTGGTGCGATGTCGGTGAGCTGCAGTGCCCGGCTTCCCAAGAAGGCCTCTGCGCAAGGTGCCTTGGATGGCGCGCGTGACGGCATGTTGAAGCGTATCGGTGCTCGACTGGTCAAAGAGCGTGAGATACTTGGGGGGCGCGAAGTGTTGTTTGAGCTGAAAGGCGAACAGGGAATGGCCCGCTTGTTGTTTATTGACCAGCGGATTGTGGTGGTCCTAGCGATTCCCGTGAGCGCGTTCGGATCCGCGACGGCGCAGCGGTTTCTGAACAGCGTGGAGCTGCTTGAGCAGCGTTGAGGAGGAAGCGGTTAAGGCTTGTTCTTCTTCGGGCTCTTCTGAGCCTTGCCCCCGAGGGGTATTTCAAGTTCTTTGGCTCTGCTGGCTTCTCTTTCTGTGGCATCCTTGGCGGCGCGGGCGTTCACACGAGCGAGAAAGGATTTGAGCTGTTCCCGCGCTTGTCCGGTCACCTGCCAAGTGTCCTTACAAACCCCGATGGCGGGTGCCACTTCCGACAATAAGTCCAGCTTAGCGATAGGCACCTTGCCGCGCTGAGTGATCTGCACAGACTGAAAGGTTCGCTCAATCTTTGCGGTGAGCTCCGAAAGTTGCTCAGTGTTCTCGCCCGCGCTCACGAAGCTGCTGCCGCAGTTGGATTCGGTAGTCGCCAAGGGAGCGGCTCTCGAAAGCAACATTGTCAGAGCCTCGGCGTCTTCCGCTGGCCGAAACGCCAGGATCATCCGGAGCGAGCCGCGTTCCGCGCTCGGAAAGCTGGCACTCAGAGAGAACAGGCCATTCTGTTCCGTGGTGTGGACGGTGGCCATTTGGGGTGGCGGCTTCGACGACTGAGAGGTGTCGGAACGCCCGGCCTGCGTTCTGACATCGCCACTACTGGGTTCAGCGCCGTTCCGGGTTTCTTCTTGCGGAGTATCTGCATGTGCGCTTGGCCAGATGGAAAGACCGACGAGAAGCCCGAGGCTCGTATCCGTTGACTTGAGCCTGGCACCGTCCGGGCCTCGGGAAGCCGAGCCTAACGCACCAAAGACATTCGCATCGAGAGATAACCCGCTTCCAACGAATCCGTGCACGCCAAACTCAAGACCTGCACGCAGCGCAGTTTCTCCCGCGCTTTTGCTCACTGCATTCCCGTAGCCAACAAAAAGACCCGCGTAGGGAGTAACAGGGCCCGGCGCAAACCAATATTCGACGTTGGGTTCAACTCGCGCAGCATCAACAAGCTTTATCCCCAAGAGCACCTGCTCCGACAGCAGGTAGCCAACGGCTAGTGTGCCCTTGCCCAAGAGGCCAAACTGGGTGGTGGATGCTTTGGGAGGCGCGTTGGGTCCGTCCGTTTCAACAGTGGTCGATTGGACAACGGTTCCTCGAATTCCAAGCTGGACTTCGCCCGCGCCGGGGTTGGCCGCAGCGACACAAGTGGCCGAGCTCAGCAGGACAATTGCGCAGCTCGGAGCGATGAACCTTTTCGGATGCGTCGAGTTTCTCATGGAGTACTGGCGGCACGCGTACCATCGGGGAATGGCGTGGGCAATTGGCGGTTCCGTAACCTGCATCGAACGCAGCGAGAGTTTCCCAATCGAGCGGGTGCGGGGTAGTGTGGAGTCCGCATGCCTACCGTCGCCACCAAGCCGACTCTCGAAAGTGTGCTCTCGGAGCTCTCGCGCGAGCGCCTTTACGATCTCGGTCGGGTGATGGGAGCGGGCCTTCGGGAAACCAAAGCTTCAAGAACTCAGATCGCGCGCAGTCTCGCCGCGGTTCTCGGCAACGAACGCCTTCCCGCAGTTCTTCACGAGCTCGGTCGGGATGAGCTGCGCGCTTTATGCAAAACGCATGCGCTCGAAGATTCGTCTGTGCAACGCAGGCGCCTCATGGAGATCCTGTTGGAGGCCGCCGGTTACGATCCGCGCGCTTCAGTTCCCGCACCGCCGCTAATGCATGATGGCGTGCCGCAGCCGGGTCAGGTGCTCTCGGCGCGGGGGCGCCAATGGATGGTGGAAAAAGGGAGCATGGGGGAAGCGAATCATTCTCCGCTGCTCACGCTGGCGTGTTTAGACGACGACGCGCCTGGGAAAGAGCTGGAGATGCTTTGGGATCTGGAGCTCGGTGCGAAAGTCATCGAACCTAGGAAAGAGGGCTTGGGAGTTCCGACCAAGCTCGATCCACCGGCTCATTTCGGCGCTTATCTCCATGCCCTGAAGTGGAACTCGGTGAGTGCCGCGGATGCCACGCGCTTTCAAGCTCCCTTTCGAGCGGGCATCAAGATAATGCCGCATCAGCTCACCCCGCTCATGAAGGCGCTGGAGTTGCCACGCGCCAACTTGTTCATCGCTGACGACGTGGGCCTCGGGAAAACGATCGAAGCGGGCCTGGTGGCGCAAGAGTTGATCCTTCGGCAGCAAGCTGGATTTGTGCTCGTTGTTTGCCCAGCCGCAGTGTGTCTGCAGTGGCGAGATGAAATGATGCGGCGCTTTGGCCTGCGCTTCGAAGTGATGAGTCGCGCCTTCTTGTCGACACGCCGACGCGAGCGTGGTTTTGGCATAAATCCTTGGTCCACGCACAATCGGTTCATCGTGAGCTATCCGCTCATTCGACGACCTGAGTACCGCGATTCGCTGCTCGCGCACTTAGGCTATCGAGCTGAAAAAGGCCTGTTGATTCTGGATGAAGCGCACGTCGCGGCTCCCGCGAGTGCCAGCAAATACGCGGTCGATAGCGACACGACGCGAACCGTTCGTGATCTGGCGCCGAAGTTCGATAACCGCCTGTTTCTAAGTGCCACGCCCCATAACGGCCACTCCAATTCCTTCAGCGCCCTGCTTGAAATACTCGATCCGATCCGCTTCAGCCGCGCGTCGAAGATGACCGATCCCAGCCGTCTAGAACCTGTGATGGTGCGTCGGCTGAAGCGAGATCTTCGCCAGCTCGGCACGGAAAAGTTCCCCGAACGGATGCTGTGTCAGCTCGATCTGCGGCACGGTCCAGAAGGTTGGGACGTGACCCAGCTGCGCTACAGCGCTGAAACGGGGCGCAAAGACGAAAAATCGCCGCTGGCGGCCGGTTTGGGCGGTGACGCCACGGAGCTGGAGTTGTCGGAGCTTCTGGCCCGCTACACCGAGCTCTGCGCGCCCCCGCAGGGACAGGGACGGTACGCGTTCATTAACCTGCAGAAGCGCCTCTTAAGCAGCCCCGAAGCCTTTGCACGCACCATCGAGGTCCATGCCAGCAGCGTTGAGCGAGCGGGTGGCGTGAACGCAAAGGCGAGCCTTGCACAGGTGGAGCTGGCTGAGTCCCTCGATCCTGAAACCTACGGTGAAGATGACGACACCGTCCTTGCCGAAGAGCTCGAAGCGGTGGCCCGGGCCTCGGCGCAATTGCCCTCCCCCACCGAGGAGGCGACGGGCTTGCTCGCTAAGATGCGGGCCTTGGCTGAGAAGGCTCGTGGCCGCCCCGATGCCAAAACACTGGCACTATTTGCCTGGCTTCGAGCCAATTGTTGCGCTGGCTTGGGTGATCCGAAAGCGCGCAAGCAAGAGTGCGCCTGGTCGGACCGCCGGGTGATTCTTTTCACCGAGTATGCCGACACCAAGCGCTATCTCGTGGAGCTCTTGAAAGAAGCGATTCGCCACACCGTCGGCGGTGAAGAACGCATTCTACAATTTCATGGCGGCATGGGGGACGAGCAACGCGAGGAGGTGCAGCGGGCCTTCAACTCCGCGCCCAGCGACCACCCGGTACGCATCCTGGTGGCGACGGACGCCGCACGCGAAGGCGTGAATCTGCAGGGGCACTGTGCGGATCTTTTCCACATCGATGTTCCCTGGAATCCATCGCGCCTCGAACAACGCAACGGTCGCATCGATCGTACGCTACAACAGGCCGATGAAGTGCGCTGTCACTACTTCGCCTACGAGCAGCGTCGCGAGGATCGTGTGCTCGAAACGCTTTTCCGCAAAGTGCAAGTCGTGCAAGCGGAGCTGGGCTCAATGGGTGCGGTGCTGCTCGACGAGATGGAAAGCACGCTCGCTGACGGTTTGCGCCCTGACACTGCGGATAGGATCAACGCCGTAGGGAACGACGGTCGCTCGAAGACAGCGGAAAAAGAGCTCGAAAGCGTGCGCAAGCAGCAGGACCAGATTCAGAAAGACGTCTTGCGTGCCGGGCAGCTCCTCGATCGCTCAAAACGCGCTTTGGCGGTCGAGCCGGCAGCGCTCCGCGGAGTGGTCGAAGTGGGTTTGCAGTTCGCGGGAGCTCTGGGCCTGGCCACTGGTGAGCCCACACGTGAAGGGCGAGCCACCTATGTGTTGCCTCGGCTCGATGGATCTTGGGATGTCACTCTGGATACGCTGAGGCCCCCAAGAGGACGGACTCAGAGCTTTTGGGAGTGGCGAGATCAGGCGCCGCGCCCCGTAACCTTTGAGCCGCTGACATCGCTTTCTTCGGAGGCCGAGCAGCTGCACCTATCGCATCCGCTCGTGAAGCGCATTCTCGATCGCTTTGCGGCCCAAGGCTTTGGGGCTCATGATCTTTCACGGCGTTGTGCGGTAGCGGTGCCGGGTGAGAGCGTCGCGCGTGTGATCGCCTACGCGCGGCTGACGCTCTTCGGCTTTGGAGCAGCGCGCTTGCACGACGAATTGGTGGCGATAGCGGCGGCCTGGACGCCAGGAGAAACACCCACGCCGTACAAGGATCCGGTCACGGCTGAGCGAGCTCGGGAGGTGACAGAGCGGGCCCTGGCCATGGGCGCGTCGGCTCCGAAGGCGCGGGTGATCGAGCAGGCGTTGGCGCAGTCACAAGATATCTTTGCTGCCCTCTGGCCGCACCTGGAGAGCGAAGCAGAAGCGCGTGGCGTGGATGCAAAAAATGGGCTCGCTCGCCGCGCACGCAAGGAGAGCGAAGATCTGAAGACACTGCTGTTGCGTCAGCAAAAAGAAACGGAAAAGGATCTTGGGGAATTGCAGCAAATGACCCTTGAGCAAGTCACTGAGAAGCAGCAACGGCGCCAGGTCGAGCTCGATATCGAAGCCACCAAGCAGCGCCAGTCGAACTTTGCTCGACAGCTTGAGGAAGAGCCAGGAAAGATCGAAGCGCTCTATCATGTGCGCATGATGCGCCTCACTCCGGTGGGCTTAGTGCTCGCTTGGCCGGAGAGCGCCTGAGATGGCCACCGACGCACAGATCCGCTTTCACAAAGATTGGCTGGGGTTGGCTCAGCCCTACGAGGGACTCGTATTCTCGGTGCCAGTGCTCGCGGATGCGCAGATCGTGCCCGAGGTGGGTGCCGATCTGACCACCCGCTTTCGACGCGCCTTGGTGATGCCCGAAGGTACGGATAGCGGGTTCATCGGCGATCTGCGCGCCTTCTTCGAGAATTTCCTGGGCTACACGCGCGGAGGGGCGCTGGTTTCGCGGGCTCTATTGTCGGCGGATCTGCATTTCTACGCGCAGGAAGGCCAACAAGACATCCGCCCGAGTTTCGGCATGGCTCGGTCCCCCACGCACGCTTCGGATGATCCGTTCGGCAACTTTGGTGATGCCCCTGCAACACCCGCGAAGTCCGCGCCTAACGAGCATCCCTTCATTGCCCTGGTCTGGGATGTGCGAGATGAAGCTGGAGAGGCAGGCTTAGGGCTGGATCTCGACAAACCTGAGGCCATCACCGGTCCCTGGCGCTATCCCGCAACAGCCAAGTTCGAGCGCCTGTTGCGTGCCGTTGGAGTCCCGGTGGGGCTGCTCTGCAATGGCCACGATATCCGCCTGGTTTACGCGCCGCCCGGCGAGTCCACCTCGCACCTGACGTTCCGCGGTGAGTTCATGCAGCGCCCCGATGGGCGCCCGATCTTGGCAGCCTTCGAGCTCCTGTTGAATGCGAGCCGCACGTATCAGGCGGCAACCGAGTACACATTCGAAGGTCTCCTGAAAGAGAGCCGAAGTCGCCAGGCAGATGTCACCAAAGAGCTGGCATCACAGGTTTTCGAGGCAGTGGAGCTCTTGCTTTCAGGTTTCGAGACCGCCTCCAATCGCGATAGCTCAAGCGGCCGCGTAGATACCTTGCGCGAGGCGTTGGAGGCACCGCACGACCACGCGTACCAAGGCGTGCTGAGTGTCGTGCTGCGGATGGTGTTCCTGCTTTACTCCGAAGATCGGGGGATTTTGCCGGTCAACAACGAGACGTATGCGAACCACCTGAGCCTCAAGGGTTTGTACGACGAGCTGGTGGAAGATGCCGGGCAGCACCCGGAAAGCATGAATCATCGCTTCGGAGCCTATGGGCGTTTGCTGTCGCTATTTCGCGCGGTGTTCTTTGGGGTGGAGCATGCGGAGCTGCTCCTTCCACCCCGCCACGGCCGGCTTTTTGATCCGAATACGTTCCCGTTTCTCGAAGGGGGCTCACCTGGCACCACGTCAGCACGCCTGGTGCCCGAAGAGCGCGCGCAAGTGCAACCACCGAGCCTAGACGACGGAACCGTGTATGAGGTGCTCCACAGGTTAATCTTCTTCCAGGGCCAGCGCCTGAGCTACGCAACTCTTGACGTGGAGCAGCTGGGCTCTGTGTATGAGTCGCTGATGGGGTTCCATATTCTACGAACCGCTCAGCCGGCAGTGCGTTTGGGCAAGAACGGCTTGTGGGTCGAGCTGGGAGATCTCCAAAAATCAAAAGCGACTGATCGCACCAAGTTGCTGAAGGAAGAAGCCGGGCTCACCACGCAACAGGTGGCGCGGGTGGAGGAGTTGCTCAAGGCTCAGGCTGACAACAGCGCTCTCGGCGAGGCCCTGAATGATCTCTCCCCTGGAGGGAAAAAACAGCGTCACCGGCATCGCGCCAGCGTGGGGCGCTTGGTGTTGCAACCGGGGCAGGAACGCCGACGTTCTGGAAGCCACTACACGCCGCGCTCACTGACCGAAGGGATTGTGCGGCGAACGTTGGAGCCACTTTTGAAATGCCTCGGGGAGCATCCAACTGAAGAGCAGCTGCTCTCACTGAAGATTTGCGATCCGGCGATGGGATCAGGGGCATTTCTGGTGGAAGTGGTGCGTCAATTAGCGTCAAAGCTGGTGGAGGTGTGGACGCGGGACGGGCGGCTAGCAGAGCTGAGCGATCAGCATGTTGATCCGCACTTGCATGGGCGGCGGTTGGTAGCTCAACGTTGCGTGTACGGGGTGGACAAGAACGCGGCCGCCGTCGAATTAGCGAAGCTTTCGCTGTGGCTGGTGACACTGAGCGCGGAGTTGCCGTTCACATTTGTGGATCACGCTTTGCGGCACGGGGATTCACTGGTGGGGCTGAGCCTGGAGCAGGTGAGCAGCTTTCATTGGAAGCCCGAGGAGCAGGTGCCGCTGTTGCGGCGGGTGCTGAAAGATTCGTTGGATCAGGCTTTGGAGCACCGAGCGGAGTTAGTGGAGCTGGCGAAGGATGACAGCCCGCGGAGCCAGGAAGAGCGGCGCCGTTTGCTGGATCACGCCGAAGAAGCGACGGATCGGATCCGGATGATTGCGAATTTGTGCGTGGGGGCTTTCTTTTCTGAGGAAAAGGACAAGGCTCGGAATGCCGAGCGGACGCGGCGGATGGACCTCGTCGAGCGATGGCTCAAGGGGGAGTCCTCTCTGGAGGCGGAGCTGCGCGGGCTTGCAGAAGAAACTCGCGAACAGCTTTCACCGTTTCACTGGATGCTGGAGTTTCCCGAGGTATTCTACGCGGAACGGCCGGATCCGTTGGATGGAGGGAGCGTGAATGGGGCGGCGATGATGGATGGGTTTGTGGGGAATCCTCCGTTTTTGGGGGGGAAACGCATCTCCACCGAGTATGGGACGGCATTTGGCTCGTGGCTCATGAATCTCCATGCGGCCACAAAGAACTCCGATCTGGCTGCTCATTTCTTTAGGCGAACAGGAGGCTTGCTAGGCCGTCATGGCACCCTCGGGTTAATCTCTACCAATACGCTTTCTCAGGGAGACACACGGCGTGACGGTTTGGCGGCCTTGCTTCGAGCAGGCTTCCGTATCTTTGATGTCGAGTTAGACCGTCCGTGGCCAGGAGACGCGGCGGTTACGGTTCACGTTGTTTGGCTAGCCATCGGGAATCCCAGCGGCGGGCTTCAGCCTGAATTCAATGGAGTTCCGGTGCAGGTTATCAACTCACGTTTGCGCCCAAAACCGGAACGAGATGATCCAATTAGTCTTCGGGCGAACGCCGGTTCATCATTCAACGGAGTTTTTACCCGGGGTAGCGGGTTCGTTCTGGAAAACGAGGAGGCGCAGACTTGGTATTCCAAGCTCAACACAGAAGAACGGGGGCGTGTTCACCCGTACCTTGGCGGTGACGAAGTAAACACAAGCCCAACAGGAGCGCCTGACAGAGTCGTGGTTGACGTTTCGGATCTTGAGGAGCCGCGGTTGGACGACTTTCCAAATCTAAAGGAGCTCGTTGAGGAGCGAGTGAAGCCATATCGGTTGTCCTTGGGAAACAGCCCGGATGATCGAGAGCATAAGAAGTTCTGGTGGTGTTTTGCGCGCTCACGCCCTGAGCTGCGCGCTGCGATTAGCCGCCTGTCGCGGTGCTTAGTTACTGCGCGCGTCAGCAAACACTTGATGCTTTCGTTTCAGCCAGTGGATCGGGTGTTCTCAGAACAGCTCTACGTGTTTCCCCTAGAATCTGGCTCGTCGTTTGCGGTCCTTCAGTCGCGTGTCCACGAAAGCTGGGCGCGGTTTCTATCGTCGACCTTCGGAACGGGCCTCCGCTATGCGGCGTCCGACTGTTTCGATAGCTTCCCGTTTCCAGAGCCTGACCCCAGCACTGTTATTCCCGACGTCGAAGTCATCGGAGAGAATCTGTATCAAGCACGCGTCACGCATATGTGCAATACTAATCAGGGCCTGACCACAGTCTATAACGCCCTCAAAGATCCCAACTGCACGGACTCGCGAATCCTGGAGCTCCGCGCCCTTCACGAAGAGATGGACCGCGCTGTGCTCCGCGCCTACCCGAAGCTCCTCGGCGTCGGCTCAGATGACCCCAGCGTCGTTGGCTGGTCCGATATCTTGGTCCCGCCATTTTGCATCGCTTCCGAAGAAGACAAGGCGGCCCTCCAAGCTTTCGAAGACGAAGTGATCGATCGCTTGTTCGTATTGAATTCCCTCAGGGCAAAGGAAGAGCAAGCGGGCGCCTCCCCGAAGAATGGCAAAGGCACCAAGAAAACCAAGCCTAAGAACACGAAGAAACGGAAAGAAACGGATGGCAACGACCAGGGGGCCCTATTTTGACTAGATCGCCGGTGCGGGACCGATGGCTGGACGTATTGGCGCTCTCCGCGGTTGGGGCTGCGGTCGCGCTACTGGCTGGGCTCTTGGGAGCAGGGGGACTTCAGCGTTTTCTACAAGTGAGCCAATGGGCAATCGCCAGCGCTATGATTGTTGCAGTTGCGTTTATTGTCAAAGGTGCTTGGGGGAGGTTCGGCGCCTACTTCGGAGTGAGACATTTTTTCCGTTACCCGCCGGTTTGGGTGGCTGGACTCATCGGTACGGGGTTGTTGATGTTGGCACTAGGTTTCAGTCCAAACCTAAGGTTCAACATTCAATTGGCTGATGAATTTGAGGGCCCGCTGCGGGTCGTCTCTGCTGCATTATTCGGCGCCTTGGTGTTCGTGGTCGGGGCACTTTCCGCGGTTGCAGGGCTCCGGACAACGAGGACGCCGCAACGATCAGAAACCAGCGAGGAGCTCGTTCCTCTTCATGCTTCCTGGCAGCGCCTCAAGGCGTGGATCCAGGATGACACCCCGGTCACGAATCCTAGTGACGACGCGTTCGGGCACTTGCTGATTGCCGACCGGATTGCACGGCGACTGCGAGCGCGCCCAGCGCCACCCCAGGTCGTCGTCGGAGCGCTTGGCACGGGAAAATCATCACTCCGGCATTTGGTGGACCACTTCCTTCAGAACGATACTGATGTTCACATCGTTCCCGTTGAACTCTGGCCCTTCGATACGCCCACAGCGGCGGTTGAGGGCGTTCTTCGCACTCTCCTGGCCGGCGTAGCGAAGGAGGTTAACGTCATCGCGGCGCGTGGGCTACCTAGCCAGTACGTCGCCGCGATGGGGGCCGCCGGAGGGTTCGCCTCGGTGCTCGCTAATCTAGAAGCCCGAGCGGCGACTCCCTTTGATGTGTTGAAGACCATCAATCGAATTGCCGAGACAATTGATCATCGTTTCGTCGTATGGGTTGAAGATCTCGAGCGCTTTGCTGGTAGCGCAACGCGTGATGAATTGCTCGAGCATTCACAGCGACTCGCACCCCTGAGGGCACTGCTGTTCGGCTTGTCCGAATTGAAATGGATCAGTGTTGTCACCGCCACGACGGATCTTTACGCGCGATTCGACACGCAAAAGATCGCCAGATTTGTTGAAGAACTGCCGTTACTTGAGCCTGTTGACGCAGAGCGGATCTTACATGCCTTTCGAAGCGAATGTTTGGCGCGGCCGTTCATCGATGCGGCTCCCAAGAAGCTGCGCGCTCAATTCGATGCGCTGAATAATCCCAGTGCTCACCAGGCACACGAGCTCCTTGGAGGGAAAATCACTTCCGTTACTCATGCTGCTATTTCGTTTTGTCGCACGCCCAGATCACTGAAACAGGCGCTGCGGCAGGTGCTCTCGTCCTGGGAGAGGCTCACTGGCGAAATTGACTTTGATGACCTACTTCTGATGGAGCTGCTGCGCGAGGCGGAGCCCGCGGTGTTCGCGCTCATACGGACCCATCGCATCGGGCTTGCCGGCCTCGATGTGATGGAAGATGCGCGCAAGACAGCTCAAAAAGCATTCCATGAGGGTCTTGATGGTCTCGGTTTGGATGGCCTGCGGCGTGCGGCGATCAGTCAGGTTATCAAGAGCGTCTTCCCAAGCTCGGGCCGGGATCGACGACCACAAGGCCTCGCCATCAAGCGATATTGGACCCGTTTTCTCTCCCTCCCAGATGTTCCCCCGGACGATAGTGATCAACTTGTGCTTCGAGCGATGCAAGCGGATGACGACGGCGCCCTCATCGATACGCTTGAGGGTCCGCAAAGTAGCCAGATGGAGAACTTTGCTCACGTGCTTCCTGTCGAGCGAAACCTGAGGCTGTTGGTGCCCTTGGTTCGGCGAAGGAGTTCGGAGAACCCAGCGGCCTGGGTTGTCCCTGGCCAGTTCCTTACGGGAGATCCACCCGGCATGGTTCCTTTGTGGCGGATGCTGCGGACACGTCGCAACAAAGACCGCTTGAGGGCCACGGATGTCTATCGGGAGCTAGTACGCGCGCTCGAAGTAGCGATTGGCAATCTGCATCTCGTCCACGAACTCGAATACTATTTCGGGTCGGAGAGAGAAGGCGATGGGCCCTTGTATCATGATGGCTTGGAAGAAGGTCGTCAGCTAACGGCGCAGCTCCGTGGCAAGGTTCTTGAGCTTGTCGTGAGCACATACTGCGAAAATCCTCGCAAACTGGTGAACGCATTGCGTGGTTCCCCTCTTTGGACGATGGCAGGAGTGATAGCGGGGGTGCATAGGATTGGCTTGGAAAAGCTCGCAGTCCCAGTTTCTGAGTGGACTAAACTAGCTCCAACCGTAATAGAAGCTGCCGCGCTTGAGCCCCAAGTGATGCTTCCTCAACTTGCGGCCTTGGTGACTCGGGAGGAGGACGCTGATGACGCCGAACGGATGAGTACCGCATACAAGTTCGATGGCGAGCGAGCGAAAGCCTGGTTTTCGAATGAAAGCGTGATCCTCCCACTGTTCGAACAACTTATTGTTGTCGATTCAAATGCCCAAGCCTTGGTCGATGCCGTCCGAAAGGCAGCAGAAGAGTGGCGTCGAGAGCGCCACGAGCGACCACCAACATAATCTACTCTGCGCGCGCCACGAACCTAATTCTTGAAGACTGCTGGGTGCGACCCGGGGGCCATGCCTTAGAAAGCGTTAATCCGAACTCCAGGCGCGTCCAACCAGGCTCTGGGAATTTGCTGATAGACTAAGGTGGCAAACGGTTCCGTTGCTGGCTCGCTGTCGGTTGTGTCGTAGAGTACGTCAAAATAGGCGGTGTCGCCGATCCCAACGCGGACCACGCCGACGTGAAGGCTCATTGGCCTAACCATTTCAGTGAGCCCCAAGCGTGCCTTGAGCAGACGACGACCTGTGAGACGTCGTGGCAACTCCTGGTCGAGATAGTCTTTGAGTCTGAAAAACCGTGCGCTGAATGTTGTGCCGGCCATTTCTCCTCCAGAAATAACATGAAGGAGGCGTGACACCTCCCCGGCGATTCGTGTCGCTTTTAGATTCAGGTAGTCCGTGGTCATCCGGATTTCGTCGGGAACAGCCGCAAGAATGGCCACCGGAACAAGGACCGCGTAGTCGCTAAGTGGATTTGCTAGGCCCGGATGCGCACGGGTGGACGGGGGGCGTTTAGGTACTAGCCCAACAACCGAACCGTTCTTGATAGGAATATTGCACAGTTCAAACCTAACGGCGGGCCCAAGATTGTCGTCGTTAATGTACAAGCACGCGATCTGACTGTCTTCTTCGACGGCTTCTCCGCTCGCCACCAGAGGTGGCAATGAGGGACGAAACCCCACGGCGCACACTGCGTGCCCAGGGCCCAGTGAGTCACCGTGGATCATCCGGGCTGAGATGAGCACTGGATACCCAGACCGCAACAGAGCCGCGCAGGACGCTGCGAAGCGGGTACTGGTGAAGCCACTGACTTGGGGGACAATCGGTACGTCGCCCTCTAGGAGCGCCGGACGCAGTCCCTGAGATCGGATCGCCTCGCTTAGTTGGAACAGGTGCAAACCATCAGCTGCAGGGAACTCACGGTGCGCCAAAGGCCAGCGCTGGTGCGCGCTCCTGGTGATGTCGGTCGTTGTGGGGATTGCCAGCCTCTCGTCCAGGGCTGATGAGTGAAGCATGGTCCAAAGGGCCACAGTTGCGCACGCACCTACGGCGCTATCCTGTTGTTGCCATGCCAGCCCCTTAACTTGAAGGGGCAACCCAGCCAGATGAACAACGTAATTGCGGCACGGTTCTGTGACCCGATGGGGCTCACTGCCGCGCTCCGGGTACCATCGCAGCACGGTCCGGCCGAGAGGCGTTGCCTGAACTGGACGGCGGACGACAAATCCCAGGTACGCCTCTTGGAGGGCGGTGTGCGCAAGCAGCTCTCCGGCCAGTGCTTCGGAAAGCTTCGCGCGCAACTCGTCGGTTCCCAGAGAGAACACATGGTAACGCCTGCAGGCATTCTGATACCCTCTCGCGCTCGTGGCATAGAACGCGCTGAACTCAGAAAGAAAGTCTCGGTCAAAGTAGACTGGCTCTTCGACAATGGCTTGCGCACCAAGGTCGGCAAGGTAGACGCGGAGATAACGTACCTGCCGTGTGTCCGCGAGCTCGGGAGGAAACGCCTCAATCGAGAATTCGTAGACGCGAAAGCGCCTAGGCCCGTATCCCCCGTCAAAACTCACGGCAGCAAGATACGCATCGTGTGAGAGGAGAGTGGTGTCTCGTAGGCCTTCTGCCGCTCTCGGATGCTTTCGCTCGCACTTTCTCGTGCTGCCTTGATCTGCTCAGGAGTGAGGACGGCGCGCGAAAGGAGCTCCAAAGGTTCGAACCTTGCGTTCGGTGGTGCCGTCCAGATGGAGCAAGTGCGGGTGGTGGCTTTCGAATCAGGCATGACCAAGCCCTACGCTAACCCATCCAGCGGTGCCGTCCAGTATTTTGGACGCACGGTAGTCCCTCCGAGCGTGAATTGTGCTGACGTTAAGCTGGCATACCCGGAAACTCGAAGGGGTTACCCCAAGCCAAGCACGCCTCTGGGGCTCGGGGCATTCAGGCGCACCCTACTGCCCGGCCTTGTATCCCGCTCTTGAATCGACAGCTCGGACGGCGTCTTCCCGCGTGACGGCCGGATTCTCAAGTTTGGTCTGTCCGTACGCCCAGCTGATCCGCTGCTCGCGCGTAGGGTCCTTCGGCAGAACGCCGGTAGCTTGAAGGCGCTTGGCTTCAGCAATCAGTTCTTCATAGGACTTTTCAGTTTGCATTTGCAGGATCTGCTCAGGAGTGAGGGATTGAGCGCAAGTCGTGCGTCTTCAGGAGCCTACTCCCGCACCACATCCTCAAACGAAGCCGCGGTCAGGATTCGTTCAAGGAAGGTGTCCAGGCGCTCGGCGGGGGCAGCGGAAACGGTGCGTTCGATCTCCACTGGTACTTGACCAAACTTGAGCTTCATGAGTTTGAGCACACTCAGCGCTCGACCTTCCGCTTGGCCTTCCTGTCTGCCTTCGTGTCTAAGCTGATCGACAAGGTTCATGAGGATGTCCTGACCTTGAGTGGTATAAGGCGCGAGTGCCTGAGCGAGGCCCTGGGGGGTAAGGCGTGGCGCGACCCTGGAAAGATACTCGAAAATGATGGCGAGCGCACGGGCGCCGTG
>Ga0209490_10002758_pt1 | contig 16548 bp, 17 predicted proteins | sample MAT06_FD_187209 | JGI IMG/M metagenome (GOLD analysis project Ga0209490, IMG submission 187209) | Freshwater microbial communities from Lake Fryxell liftoff mats and glacier meltwater in Antarctica - MAT-06 (SPAdes) (version 2) | ecosystem: Environmental > Aquatic > Freshwater > Ice > Liftoff...
AGGATCCTACGAACTGTATCTGTAGGTTGAGCTCCTTTGTTTAACCAATCCAATGCTTTCTGACGATCTAATTGAATTGTTGCAGGAACTGTTAATGGATTGTAAGTTCCCAATTTTTGTATGAACTTACCATCTCTTGGTGCGCGACCATCCGCTACTACAATAAAGTAGAATGGTCTTTTTTTACTCCCGTGACGCTGGAGTCTCATTTTTACTGCCATAATAAATAGAAATTTAAAGGCGTGATTAAATATGGTTTATTCTAGTGGATACTAGGATCGCGAAATTAATAAATTCGGGATTAACTACCAAAGCTAATCTGTATTTTATATGTTAAGTCTGTATTAAAAGAAATTATATATAACTATTTTTAATACTATTTACCTTCTCATGCCCGGAAACTTTCCACCCATAGGCATATTACTCATCGTTTTCATCATTTGTTTCATCTGATCAAACTGCTTCATAAATGCATTTATATCCTGAATATCTTTCCCACTTCCTTTAGCAATTCGCAATTTTCTACTTGGATTAAGTGAATCTGGATTAGCCCTTTCAAAAGGAGTCATTGAACTAATCATTGCTTCAATTCCTTTAAATGCATCGTCTTTTATATCAATATCCTTCATTGCTTTACCAACGCCTGGAATCATTCCCATCAAATCTTTTAGGTTTCCCATTTTTTTAATCTGCTGCAATTGATCCATAAAATCCTGAAAATCGAATTGATTTTTTCGAATTTTTTTCTCTAATCTTTTTGCTTCTACTTCATCAAACTGAGCCTGTGCTTTTTCAACCAATGTTGTTATATCTCCCATTCCTAAAATACGCTGCGCCATCCTTTCAGGATAAAAAACATCTAGCGTATCCATTTTTTCGCCACTACTTACAAACTTAATGGGCTTATCAACTGTGTATTTAATTGTTAGTGCAGCACCACCTCTTGTATCACCATCTAATTTTGTTAGAACAACACCAGAAAAATCCAATCTGTCATTAAATGCTTTTGCAGTATTAACAGCATCCTGACCAGTCATGGAATCCACTACAAACAAGATTTCTGAAGGATTAACGGCCTTTTTAATATTGGCTACCTCATTCATCATTACTTCATCAATTGCCAATCTACCTGCAGTATCTATAATGATTACATTCTTGTTGGTTGCTTTTGCTTCTTTTATGGCATTTTGAACAATTGAAAGAGCATCTTTATTTTCTCTCTCACTATAAATACTTACACCAATTTGTTCTGCTAATACCGTTAACTGATCAATAGCTGCAGGACGATAAATATCTGCCGCAACCACTAAAGGAGATTTTCCTTTTTTGGTTTTAAGGTAATGAGCCAACTTACCTGTGAAAGTTGTTTTACCACTACCTTGTAAGCCAGCTATTAAAATAATTGCAGGGTTACCATCTACCTTAAATTCAGCAGCAGCACCACCCATTAATTCGGTCAATTCGTCCTGAACAATTTTTGTCATTAACTGTCCAGGACTAATTGCATTAATTACCTTTTCTGAACAATTTTTGTCATTAACTGTCCAGGACTAATTGCATTAATTACCTTTTCGCCTAGTGCCTTATCTCTTACTTTTTCGGTAAATTCTTTGGCAATTTTAAAGTTTACATCTGCATCTAGTAAAGCGCGACGAATATCTTTAAGTGTATTGGCAATATTTAACTCATTAATGCGCGCTTCGCCTTTAAGATTTTTAAACGCCGACTCTAATTTTTCTGATAAATTCTGAAACATAGTTACACCCTCTTATTAATGAAAGAGCTGCAAATATACTAGGTAGTTTAAAAAGTAAAGAATTTGATATATTTTATCGTCGAAAAAGGAAATAACAGGCTTCATTTTATTCGGCATATCAATCAACTTCATTATTTCTATCCCATATAATACTTAAGTTGTTGAGTACGATTAGAACATTTTAATTTAGTTATAGCTTTATCTTTTATTTGCCTAACTCTTTCTCTTGTTAAATTAAACCTTACTCCAATATCCTCTAAGCTTAATGCATGATCTATTCCAATGCCAAAAAAATAACAGACAACTGTTTTTTGTCGATCCGTTAAGGTTTTTAAACTCCTTTCAATTTCAATTTGTAGAGATTCGAAGTATTCAATTTTTTCATCAGTTCTTGCCGCATTTGTATTTTCCATTAAATCCATAATAGTTGCTCCTTCCCCATCTAACAAAGGAGAGTCTAAACTTACGTGTTTAAACCCAACGTTCATAATTACAACAATTTCTTCAATAGGAATATCTAACATATTGGACAATTCTTGTGGAGTAGGTTCTCTTTCAAATTCTTGTTCTAATTGCTGATATGCTTTACTTATTTTATTGGTGAGCCCTACTTTATTTACTGGTAATCTTACTATTCTGCTTTGCTCAGCCAGTGATTGTAAAATACTTTGTCTAATCCACCATACTGCATAAGAAATAAATTTAAATCCACGAGTTTCATCAAAACGCAATGCTGCTTTTATTAATCCTAGATTGCCTTCATTAATTAAATCAGATAATGTTAATCCTTGATTTTGGTATTGTTTAGCTACCGAAACTACAAAGCGCAAATTCGATTTGATAAGACGCTCAAAAGCCTTTTGATCTCCTAAACGAATTTTTTGTGCCAGTTGAACCTCTTCCTCTGGATTTAACAGTTCAACCTTGCTTATTTCTTGCAGATATTTCTCTAAACTTTGAGATTCCCGATTAGTTATTGATTTTGTTATTTTGAGTTGACGCATACTCATAATAATCTTATTTAAAGGGTAAGTGTTAGAATTATGAATTTAATGAAATAATAATGTTTTTCAAAAAAATAAAACAATCCACTGACTATCAATCATTTATAAATTAATATTCGATGGTTTACACTATTTAATACGCTAAAAAAATGTTATTTATAAAAAAACATTTGGGAGATAGTTATTATTTAATATTATTGCAAGGCTACCATGAAGGTTAAAGAAAAATTAATGAGTAAGAAGCAGTTATTTACGTTAGAATTCCCAGTTAGATGTTCTCCCGTTATATTATATGAATTTTTAGCAACCCCTGCAGGTTTACAGGAATGGTTTGCCGATAAAGTAGATGAGTGGGAAAATGTTTACAGTTTTTCTTGGGATGGAGGGGAACCAGATAAAGCAGAAATTCAAGATAAAGAAGAAAATAAATTTATTCGTTATCACTGGTTACATTCAGAAAAGAATGAATACTTTGAATTTAAAATAGAAAAAACGGAGATCTCAAACCAAACAATTTTGATAATAAAAGACTTTGCAGAAAAAAATGAAATTAAAGACCAAAGTCAATTATGGAATTATCAATTAAAAGAACTTTTTCACCGTTTAGGAGCTTAATATTCAGATATCATCGATAATAATCGATTAAAGTGCTTAACCATAAATTCGTTAATATCATCCCACTCTTCGAGTGGGATTTTTTTTGCAAGTTTTAAAAAAGGTAGTTTATTTACCGGTAACCCATTCCAATCGGCAATAGGAATATAATTGTCTTTCTCAAAATGATGTTGCCAAGGGTCTTCCCCTACACCAATATACCAGCCTCGTGTTTCAGGAGCATACTTCCCAAATAATTGAAAATAATTATCTACAGAGCTACCAAACTGTTGCAAATACTTGCCTTTTAAAATTAAGTGGATACTACAATGGTTACCCCACCAGAAAAAACTACGTATAGCAAATATGTCTTTCTCCGAAAAAACCCTTGGATAATCTAACATAATATAAGGCAACTGCTGGTACTGCTCTCCTCGCGAAATTTTAGGTGCTAATTCAAATACTTGAGATGAATCAAAACTAGTAAATCTACTTTTATCATCTCTATACGCATTAGCCACTTCACTAAATAAGTTGTAACCCTTTTGAATTATCAGATTCTTTGTTAAAATCCAATCTGCATTGTTTACTAATTCTAATTCCTTTGGCGAAAGTGTTACTTTTGTTGCACTCATACATACAATATTAAGACAGGTTAAGTGATAAAAAAACTAGACATACTAATTATTCGGTCTTTTATTGGTCCTTTTATTGCTGCATTCGCTATTTCGGTATTTGTTTTAACCATGCAATTCTTTTGGTTATACATTGATGATTTAGTTGGCAAGGGATTAGATATTATCACTATTTTAAAATTAGTTGGATTGGTTACTCTATTTTGGGTGCCCACAGCGCTTCCATTAGCATTGCTTTTTTCCTCAATTATGACTTTTGGCAATTTGGGTGAAAGCTTTGAATTGGTTGCCATTAAAGCTGCTGGAATTCCTCTACTAAGGTTTATGCGTCCTCTACTAATTATTACTTTTTTTATATGTGGACTAGCTTTTTTATTCGCAAATAATATTATTCCAGTTACCCAACTAAAACTTTCTGCACTCAAATACGATATCATTGTTTCAAAACCTTCTATCGATATTAAAGAAGGAGTGTTTTATGATAAGATTGACGGTTATATTATTAAGCTAGGCATGAAAGAAAAAAATGATAGTATTATTCGTGATGTAGTAATTTTTGAAAAAGGATATTCATTACAAGATAATATTCTCATTGCCGAAAGTGGTGTAATGAGAGTTACTAAAGACAAACAGTTTTTAGAATTCGTCTTAAAAAATGGTTGGCGTTTAGAAGAAAAAGGTCCACGAAACTCTACCAACACGCAGTTCACAAGAATGGGATTCAAAGAATACAAAAAGGTATTTGATTTAAAAAGTTTCCAGATGAATAAAACTGGCGACAGTGCTTTCTATGATCCCAAAATGCTAAGTATAAGGCAATTAAATAGTGCAATAGATTCTTTAACTCATCTAGATACTTTTTACGCCAAAAAAGTGTCAAAAGAAATATCACCTTACTTTCGCTTTGCTCGTTATGAAGATACTGGATGGAGCAAAAAAATTGAAAACCCACTGCCAATTGTAAAATTGAACAAACTTATACCAGATAGTTTAAAAACAAGTATAGAAGAAGCTGCATCTAACCAGCTGGCAACTATCAAAGGAACTGTTGATATGATGGCAAAAGACTATAAAGAAAAATACACTTCTCTTGAATTACATGAAATAGAATGGCATAGAAAATTTACACTATCAGTTGCATGTTTAGTTTTATTTTTAATTGGCGCTCCTCTTGGGTCAATTATTCGCAAAGGCGGTTTAGGTACCCCTTTAATTTTTGCAATTATTTTCTTTGTTATATTTCACTTGTTTAACACATTTGGAGAGAAGTTTGTAAAATCCGGTCAAACCAATCCTGTTATTGGCATGTGGTTATCTACCATTATTTTAATACCAATTGGCGCTTTCTTAATATTTAAAGCAATGAGGGATTCTCAATTATTTAACCAAGAGTTTTATTACAGGTCATTTAAACAAGCTCGAGCTTTTATAGCTAACTTTAGAAGAAAATAACCAATTTATGAAACAGTTTAATAGCAGAAGGGCTTTTATCAAAACGACTGGTAAAGCCACATTGGCAACTGGAATTGGTATGAATTTCTTGCCATCCTTCAGTTTTGCACAAAATCAAGCTACTGTGAATGGTTTTACTCAACAACCTTTGCCCTATACTTACTCAGCATTAGAGCCAATGATTGATGCACTTACAATGGAAATACACTACACAAAACATGCTGCTGCTTATGCAAAAAATTTAGCAGAGGCCTGTGTTGTAGAAAAAGTTGATACAAATAAAATTTCATTGGAGGGCTTATTAAAAAACATATCGAAGTATTCGTCTAAAATGAGAAATAATGGGGGCGGTCATTTTAACCATGAATTATTTTGGCAATGCATGAAATCAGGAACAGTTTCAAAACCTACAGGTAAATTAGCATCAGCAATAGATAAATCATTCGGTTCTCTTGAAGCTTTTAAAACACAATTTTCCGACACAGCAAAAAATAGATTTGGAAGTGGATGGGCTTGGCTTTATGTAGGAGCAGATAAAAAATTATGCATTGGTTCAACACCTAATCAAGACAACCCATTAATGGACGTTAGCGAAATTAAAGGAAACCCTATATTATGTTTAGATGTTTGGGAACATGCTTATTATTTAAAATACCAAAATAAGCGAGCAGATTATATTAATAATTGGTGGAATTTAGTGAATTGGGAATTTGTTAATACAAAATTTGAATAATGAAAGTAATAACCAATTGGATTGAGGCAATGGCATTTGATGCTACATCAGATAATGGACATACTGTAAGATTAGATACAACAAAAGATGGAGGTAGTTTAGATAGTGGAATGAGTCCAAAAAAAATGATACTTGCTGCATTGTGTGGATGTAGCGGAATGGATGTTGTAGATATTTTAAATAAAATGAAAGTGCCATTTTCTCAACTCGAAATAACGGCAGAAGCCGAACAAACTTCTGAACAGCCTACAGTATTTAAATCAATTGATATGGTTTACAGTTGTAAAGTAGATAAAGAGAATGAAGACAAACTAAAAAGAGCAGTAAGTTTATCTCACGAAAAGTATTGTGGCGTTTCTGCAATGTTAGTAAAGCATTGCGCTATTAATTATACTATTCATTTAATTGATTAATAGCTTATGAAGCTTTTTCTACAAATTTTCTAATATGTCTATACCCTATTAGTACTTTAAAGAATAATAAACAAGAATAGCGAAGCGTAATAGAATTAATATCCATTACCAAAGCATCCTTGGCTTGCAAAATAGCAGCAGATGTTTGATTGTAATCATGATAAACTTTATGGGAGAGTCTAGAATAATACTGCGAAAAGTATTTTTTTGATTCATTACTTACTTCATCTCGATTTTCAAAAGGTAAATACCCTCTAATAATATCAATTACTTTAGTAACATCTTTTATATTCATTTTAGATTGCTCAATACTTAAAGATATGGTTGCACCATGTACTCTAAATTTGCTCAATACTCTAGGACAATAAGCTACATCAAAATGTGCGGCTATTCGGGCACATATTTCCCAAAATTCACCATATTCAACAGCATAATATGCCCCTAACTTTTCGTAGGTACTACGTTTTATAACCATTGCAGGTGGTTGAACCTCTTGTTTCTTAGCAATGGTTATAAGCCAATTTTTAAGTACCCCTCTTAGTGGTTGCAATCGATTATGTTCCCATATTTTATGCCCCTTCTCATTAATGTACTCAAACTCAGTAAAAGCTGCTCCAATTCTTGGAAAGTCTTCAAATAGACTCTCTATTTCTACATAAAAATCCTTTACCAAAGAATTATCTCCATACATTAAATGGATGTATTTGCCCTGAGATAGTTTTATACATGTTTCAAAGTTTCGCAATTTCCCAACATTCATTGGTTGCCTAAAATAACCAATTCTGCCAGCACCAACTCTTTTAACCAATTGCTCCACATTTCCATCTGTACTAGCATCATCTACCACCATTATTTGCATCTGGTCTAACCCTCTATCTTGTTCAAGTATAGATAAAAGGCATTCCTCCAAATAAGCATACGTATTGTATACTGGAACCATTACAGACCAAATAGGCTGTGCAACTACAACTGCAACAGGCATTATTACTGGAGGTTGTTTGGGTATTCTTTCTCGGTTTTCCGATTTTGTATTATTAATATTCAAAATTGTGGTTCTTAATTAAAGTTACTTGTTCTTATATAATAAAAAGTTACTTGTTCTTATATAATAAATTCTTGATTCTCCCGTATCCTATTATTACTTTAAAGTATAATTTTAAAGAATTTTGCAAAGTTACTTTATTAACATAGAGAAGTAAAGCGCCATTTGCCTGTATTAATGCACCTCTATAATCATTATTTTCATGATACAGAAGATGGGAAATTTTAGCATAATATTCAGCAAAATTTTTTCTACTTTGCCTATTAATTTTTGTTCTAATATTTACTGGCATATTGCTATAAATAATACTAATTACTTTTTTGATATCCTTTAAATTTTGACCGGATTTTAGAGATCGTGAACTAATATTAGCCTTATGAACTCTATACCTAGCAAGGTTTTTAGGCGAATAGGCCACCGGATAATTCAACGCAATTCTTACCCACATTTCCCAATCTTCTCCATAATGTACAGCATAGAAAGATCCTAATTTTTCATATACACTTCGCTTAACCACTATTGCTGGTGGTTGTAATAACTGTTTACTAGCAATCATTATCGTCCAGTTTTCAATTATTCCTCTACTAGAATTTACTTTTTCATTATTCCAAATTTTTATTCCAACGTTATCTATATATTCAAATTCGGTAAAGACAGCGCCTACTGTTGGATTCTCACTAAAAAGTTGTTCAATTTCTTTATAAAACCCGTTTTTTACTTCATCATCACCATGAAGTAAATGAATATAATATCCTTTTGAAATATTGATTGCCGTTTCAAAATTTCTTAAACTACCTACATTGCTAGGTTGCCTATAGTATCCAACTCGTTCTCCGCCTATACTTTTTACCAACTCCTCAACATTACCATCCGTACTGCCGTCATCAACAACATATATCTCCATCTGTACTGCCGTCATCAACAACATATATCTCCATTTTGTCGGGCCCAAGATCTTGCTGAAGAACTGATCTTAAACTCAATTCAATATAATGATAACAATTATAAACAGGAATAGCAACAGAAAATAGAGGTCTGATTTCCAAATCATTAATAGGAATAATAATTGGAGGTGTTTGTGGTGTTCTTTCTTTCTTTTGAATATCACTCATTAGAATATAATTTTTTCCAATTAAGTAGCCCGTTCTCAAATGCGATTTTTTCTTCAATTGAAACAAGTAATTTTTCGTTTTTTTCCATCACTTGATAAATCATTTTCATCATCAATTGATTATTTGTAGACATACTGTTTGAATGAATTCTGTACACCGCTACTTTATTATTATGTGCTACTGATGGTAAATAACGACTAATTGCTAAATTAATTTCATAATCTTCACAAGCTTTTAGTGATTTATCGAAAGAAAAACTATAAAATAGTTCTCTTCTATATAAAACTGCGGCTTCCATCCCTATAAAATTTCCATTCAATAGCGAAATATAAGCGTAACCTTCTTTTTCCTCCATTGGCCTTACTGGCAATGAAGCCCCTTCAGAATCAATTCTCTCATGATCTCCTACCACAAATACCGCTTTAGGATAATAATTAAAAAAATAAAGGTTTTGTTCAATACAGGTATTTAATAAATAATCATCTGCGTCTAAAAATAAAACATAAGACCCTTTGGCTTGTTTTACCCCAATATTTCTTGCTTCTGAAAGTCCAACTCTGTTTGTTGTAATTGTAATTACTGTTGGGTAATTTTTCAATACCTCTAATGTATTATCTGTTGAGCCATCATTTACAACAATAATTTCTACTTGCTTATAAGTCTGATTAACTACACTTTGAATACATTGAGCTAGATAATGAGCATAATTATAACATGTAATAATCACTGTAACGAACGTATTTTCATTCACAACTGCTGCTTCATTTAAGTGAAGTGGATATGGACTATTGTGCTCTTTAGTTCTTTTATTGTTTTTATAAAAAATAGCACCTGAAAAACAACCTTTAATTTCATTAAATAGTGTAATATTTTTATCACTTTCAACTCCAAGAATTTTATCTTTAAATCTATATAAATAATACCACGGCAAGGCTTTATTAATTCTTCTTAAATTTCCAATATGTCCATATTTTTCAAATTGAACATAAAGCGAACTTACCTGACCTCTCATATAATGAAAGAGCTGACTTTTCAATGACTTCATTTCATTCCTATGGGCATGAAAAACAACTAGATTAGGAAAATAATTACATTTCCACCCATCAGATAAAACTCTATACCAAAACTCAGAATCCCCACTACAGCCTGAAGCACCAACATCTAAACGTTCATCAAAATAACCAACCAAGTCAAAAGCTTTTTTCCTAAAAGCCATGTTTGCACCAGCACCAATTTCCCATACAGGCGCTCCGAAAGCAGAATTATTCTTAAAAAACTCTCCATTGTATACAACAGGCAAATACCCCTTATTAAAACTCCAATACTTTTCAAAAATATATTGGGCTTTACTAGCAATACTTAATGGAAGAATTTGACCAGTGACCGCCATTGTTTGTGGATCATAAAAACATTTCTTTAATTCTTTCGTCCAATTAGCAGTAACTTTTACATCATCATCTGTAAAAGCAACAATATTATTTGAGGCAGCTTTTGCTCCAGTATTTCTAGCATTATCTAATCCCTTTTTGGGCTCCTTTATATAAGTTACTTGTTTAAATTTCTTTACGGCCATTTCGGTTGAATCATCATTAGGATCATTATCTACAACAATTATTTCAAAATTGTCATCATCAGATTCTAGTAAAGCATTTATACACTGTAGTAAAAAGGTAGTTCTATTTCTTGTGCAGATAACTACCGAAAGTGATGGAAGTACATCTTCCGATAGGTCATTTAGATTATAAAACTTATCTAATATTTTATATAATTCATCTACTTTCCCTTGAATAATTAAGTCTTGTATAAGTTGTACTTCTTTGTTTTCTGCATAATATTTTAAGGATGGTACAATTGCATCAATAATCTTTAGTAATAATTGCTGATGATTCTCTATTCCGTCTGGCAACCATAAATGTGCGATAGGTAATTTCTTAAACCAACATATTAAATAAACAGGATTTTTTTGAATGTCAACATTAATAGGTTTCGACAAATCAACAGGAATAATATGGTATTCGTAATTCTTCATTATTATGTATGTTGAGTAATTTGTATAGGAAAATTTGGGCGAACTGCAGCCCAACATTTTCTGTACCATTCAGATGTTGTATCTTTATCATCTACTACTTCAAAAAAAACACAGTTTTGGAATTTGAATAATGATTCTGCTTTTTTATTAAAAAACTCTAATGAAATAAAATAAGTGCCGTCGTTTAAAAAGTTAGCAGGTATTGAGAATTTCAAATCATATAATCCATTTCCCATCTCAGTAATTGGAGAAAAGATATCTAATACAGTGCTACCAGAATAGGTAAAAAGCAATAATTCTACCATTATTGATTCTGGTTTTTGCAGTGCCATTATAAACTCAACTGAAAGTTGCAACGCAGTGTGTACATTAATTATAGCCTCTCCAATAGCATTTATTTGTTTCAACTCAACCCTTTGTATTTTAACGAACTCATTTCCGGGTGTTTCAGTATCATTTTTAAATTCCTTTAATAATGTAGCATTTTTGGCGAAAGAGAGATATTGATTAACAATATCAATAGGCTTACCTTCAGCCTTAATCTTCCCATTTTCTAACCAAAACGCATTTGTACAAAGCTGTTGAACAGAATTCATATCATGACTTACAAAAAGAATTGTTTTATCTTTTTGAGAAGAAACATCTTTCATTTTTGCAATACACTTTTGCTGAAAAGCAGTATCACCAACAGAAAGTGCCTCATCTATAATTAAAATGTTTGGATCAATATGTGCTGCAACCGAAAACGCCAAACGAACATACATTCCAGATGAATATCTTTTTACAGGTGTATCAATAAATTTTTCAACTCCAGAAAAATCGATAATAGCATCTAGTCGATCATTAATTTGATTTTTGCTCATTCCAAGCAAATTGCCATTTAAATAAATATTTTCTCTACCAGTAAGTTCGGGATGAAAACCAGTGCCTATTTCTAATAAACTTGCAATAGTTCCCCTGCCATATACAACCCCTGAAGTTGGAGCAGCAATTCGTGCAATAATTTTTAATAAGGTAGATTTACCAGCTCCATTATGGCCTACAAACCCAACAACATCTCCTTGAGATATACTAAAAAAAATATCTTTTAATGCCCATATTGAATTTTTATCTAGATCTCCATTTGATATTTGAGTTGATTGTTTTCTGAAAATATTTCTCCAAAATCCTTCCAAATCTCTTTTTAATGAACTAGAGTTTAATATACCTAGTTGGTATTGCTTTGAAATATTTTCTGCTATGATTACTTTATCTCTCATAAAAATTATACTACATCCATTACTATTTTTTCTCTTTTCTGAAATACAACTAATCCATATGAAAAAATTACAAGGGTAAAAATTATACTTGGCATTAGCCTACTCACTTCAAAGCTTTGATGTATAAAAAATAAAGATCTAATAATTTCAAAAATAGGTGTAAGTGGATTTAGCCAATATATAGTTTGGTATTCTTTTGGAACCATTGAAGCAGGGTAGATAACAGGTGAGACAAACATGAATAAGCGCACTAAAAATTGAACTACAAATTCTATGTCTCTATATTTAGAAATAAATACACTAATAAATAATCCTATACCCATTGCCAACATTAGCAATTGTAAAAACAAAAAGGGTATTAATAAAATACTAAAAGAAATAGAAAGCCCCCCATAAATAAAGCTCCATCCAAAATAAACAAATAAAAAAAGTAAAAATTGTATGGAAAATCTTATGGAATGATTAATTACTATTGCTAATGGTACAATTAATCGGGGGAAATATATTTTTTGAAAAATATGAGCTTGATGCATAAAAGTGTACATGGTACCTACTAAACAATCATTAAAAAAAGACCAAAGAATACTTCCAAGCATGTAAAATAATAAAGGAGGAATGCCGCCAGTATCTACTTTAACTATTCTTCCAAAAACAATAAAATAAAATATTGTTGTAAGCAATGGTTGAAAAAATAACCAAGCAACTCCTATAATAGATTGTTGATAGCTTGCAGTAAGCTCTTTTTTAATTAGAGAATTCAACAAATCCTTGTATCGGAATAATTCTGGAATCGTTTTAAAGATTGGTTCGGCACCAGGCCTTATTTCCCAATCCCATTGCTCTTTAACCATGTTTCAAATTACTGAAAAAATCAACACATAATTCAAATACTTAGTAAAGTACCCGAATTTAATTAACTTGCCTCAAATTCTTTGTTTTGAATAAAGGGCTCCAAAATTTTACTATTCAAAAATGGATAACAATTTTAAGTGTTGTACTTTTTTTAATTAAAATAACCGCTTATTACCTTACTTCTTCACTTGCCATATTTTCGGATGCACTAGAGAGCATCGTTAATATTATTGCTGGATTAATTGGATTATATAGCCTTTATATTGCTGCTAAACCTCGTGATGAAGATCATCCTTACGGTCATGGGAAAGCAGAATTTGTTTCGGCTGCCGCAGAAGGAAGTTTAATTATTGCTGCAGGCATCCTTATTATTGTAGAAACTATTCAAAACATACTTTCCAATACCAAAGTATCCAAACTAGATCATGCAATTTGGCTTGTAGCAATTACTGCAGTATTGAATTATTTTGCTGGTAATTATTGCATAAAAATTGGAAAAAAGAACAATTCCTTGGCATTAGAATCGAGCGGAAAACATTTGCAAACCGATACCTATTCAACGTTAGCTGTTCTGGTTACAGTTTTGCTTATTTATATTACAAAAATATATTGGCTCGATAAAGTGATTGCGTTTGCACTAAGCTTATGGATTATGTATAGTGGATATACAATTTTAAGAAAATCACTAGCCGGAATAATGGATGAAGCTGATATGGTTTTATTGAAGGACTTTATAGAAACGCTCAACAATCAAAAAAAAGCAAATTGGATAGATCTTCACAACCTTCGTGTAATAAAATATGGAGAACTATTGCATATCGATTGCCACCTTACTCTTCCTTGGTACTTAAATATTAATGAAGCACATCTTGAAATTGATGCCCTTTCAGCTATTATTAAAAATAAGTTTGGCAGTTCAATTGAACTTTTTGTTCATACAGATGGTTGTTTAGCTTTTAGCTGCGCCATTTGTACTAAAACTGAATGTAATGTGCGTCAATCGCCTTTTGAACAACAACTTAATTGGACTATTAAAAATGTAGTATCTAATCAGAAACATAGCTTAACTTAATTGATTAACTTGCATCTTATAAAATAACACGAAATGAACGCCTGGAAAGAATACCAAGATCAAAACAAAGATCGCTTTTTAAATGAATTACTCGACCTTTTAAGAATTCCGAGTGTAAGTGCAAAAAGTGAACACAAAGAAGATATGATGATTTGTGCAGAATCGGTAAAAGCAAGGCTATTAGAAGCTGGCGCCGATGTGGTTACCATCTATCCAACCGAAGGCCACCCTATAGTTTATGGCGAAAAAATAGTTGATCCTTCAAAACAAACCGTTTTGGTTTATGGTCATTACGATGTTCAACCCGCAGACCCAATAGAACTTTGGAACAGCGGCCCTTTTGAACCTTTAATAAAAGATGGAAAAATATTTGCTCGTGGAGCTTGTGATGACAAAGGTCAGTTTTATATGCACATCAAAGCATTAGAGACATTTACTAAAACAAATACTCAACCAACTAATATTAAATTTTTAATAGAAGGTGAAGAGGAAATTGGAAGTCCTAATTTAGCCACATTTGTAAAAAACAACAAAGAGCTTCTAAAAGCAGATGTGATTTTAATAAGTGATACATCTATGCTTAGTATGGAAAACCCTTCAATTGATATTGGTGTTAGAGGATTGAGTTATATTGAAGTAGAAGTAACTGGACCAACCAGAGACCTTCATAGTGGTGTTTACGGCGGAGCAGTTGCAAACCCTATTACCATGCTTGCAAAAATGATTGCTTCTTGTCACGATGAAAATAACCATATAACTATCCCAGGTTTTTATGATGATGTAGTTAACTCAACAGAAGAAGAAAGGGCTAAAATGGCTCAAGCTCCTTTTAATGAGGATGAATATAAAGCCGACTTAGGAGTTGATACTCTATGGGGCGAAAAAGGATATACTACCAATGAAAGAACAGGTATTCGTCCAACTTTAGAAGTAAATGGAATATGGGGTGGCTATACTGGTGAAGGCGCTAAAACAGTTTTACCTTCTAAAGCATTTGCAAAAATTTCTTGTAGACTTATTCCCAACCAATCTTCTAAAATAATTACTGAAAAAATGCTCAACTACTTTAAAGGTATTGCCCCAAAAGGAGTTACAGTAAAAGCAGAAGAACACCATGGTGGCGAGCCTTATATGACTCCAATTGATTCTATTGCTTATAAAGCTGCGTCAAAAGCAATACAAACAACTTTTGGTAAAGAGCCTATTCCAGTTCGCGGAGGTGGTAGTATTCCTATTTGCGCATTATTTGAAAAAGAATTGGGGTTAAAAATTGTATTTCTTGGATTTGGATTAGATAGCGATAATTTACATAGTCCTAATGAAAAGTACAATATATTCAACTATTATAAAGGCATAGAAACTATTCCATATTTCCACCAATACTTTGCAGAAATGAATGCTTAGTTATGGCAACCGAAAAAGAAAAATTACGCATCGATAAATACCTTTGGAGCATTCGTTTATTTAAAACTCGAAGCCAAGCAGGTGATGCATGTAGTAAAGGAAAAGTAAAATTTAAAGGTGATAATATAAAAGCTTCTAGAATTGTTGGCATTGGAGATGAATACGAAGTAAAAACAGAAGCCAAAAAATGGGTTATTAAAGTAACGGGATTATTACAAACCAGGGTTCAATATCCAGAAGCAATAAAATATTATATCGACATTACACCTGCAGAAGAATTGGATCAAATAAAATTTGAATCTGCAAGTTTTAATACTGGCAAAAGATTGAGTAAAGTAGGTAGACCAACAAAAAAAGATTTGCGCGATTTGAGAGATTTTATGGAATAGAATTATAAATATGACTATTGATATCATAACTGTTGTTCCAGACTTATTAGAAAGTCCTTTTAGTCATAAAGTAGGTAGACCAACAAAAAAAGACTTGCGCGATTTGAGAGATTTTATGGAATAGAATTATAAATATGACTATTGATATCATAACGGTTGTTCCAGACTTATTAGAAAGTCCTTTTAGTCATAGCATTATGAAACGTGCTCAAGAAAAAGGGCTGCTAACTGTTACTTGCCATAACTTAAGAAAATGGGCAATTAATAAACATGCCCAAATAGACGACTATCAATTTGGTGGTGGCGCTGGTATGGTAATGATGTGCGAGCCATTGGCCAATGCAATTGATGAATTACAAAAAGATAAGCCATACGATGAAATTATTTATATGACGCCCGATGGCAATCGATTTGATCAACAAGCGGCCAATCAGTTATCATTAAAAGAAAATATATTGATCATCTGTGGGCATTACAAAGGCATTGATGAACGCATTAGAACAAAATATGTAACGATGGAGATTTCCATTGGAGATTACGTGTTGAGTGGAGGCGAATTAGCTGCTGCTGTTGTGGTTGATGCAATTGGTAGATTAATTCCGGGTGTGTTGAATGATGAAACATCTGCCTTATTTGATTCGTTTCAAGACAATTTATTAGCGCCTCCAGTTTATACAAGGCCGGCAGATTTTAGGGGCGATAAAGTACCAGATATTTTATTACAAGGAGATCCAAAAAAAATTGAAGAATGGCGATATGAGCAATCGCTTGAAAGAACAAAAAATAGAAGACCCGATTTGTT
>Ga0209490_10002770_pt1 | contig 16511 bp, 15 predicted proteins | sample MAT06_FD_187209 | JGI IMG/M metagenome (GOLD analysis project Ga0209490, IMG submission 187209) | Freshwater microbial communities from Lake Fryxell liftoff mats and glacier meltwater in Antarctica - MAT-06 (SPAdes) (version 2) | ecosystem: Environmental > Aquatic > Freshwater > Ice > Liftoff...
CAGGCGCGAAACTTCGTCTCCGACCCCCGACGCGCCAACAGCGCCGGCAGTGAAGTATCGAGCATGTATTGCCACACTGCGGCATCGCGGAAGAAGCTCGTCACGCCGATCAGCAGTTCTTTGAACAGCAGATCAATCTCTTGCGGGTTTTGCCGCAGAAAGCGCACGTACTCGGCGACTGCGGCCAACCCGTGGATGGCCATGCGGCGTTCGATGCGGCGGTTCAGCGTGCTCGGTTTGTAGAGCGAGAAGTCGTGGCGCGTTCGCTGCCGCAGCAGGGTGAAGATACTGTCGATGGTGTCTGCCGGTGCGTCAACGGGCGGATCGGACCGGTCATCGGTTGGCCGATTGGTCAACGTAGTGGTCAACTCATTGGTCAACTCATTGGTCAACTTTTTAGCAGGCATCGGGTCGGGCTCCGCGTCGGCGATCGGCGACTTCGACTGACCATAGCTCGCCACGCACGCCAGAATGCGCTCGGGCATGTCGGCAGGCAGCGCCACGATGTCGGTACAGCCGGCGGCGATGGCGCTGCGCGGCATTGCGTCGAACTGAGCCGACGAAGGCTCCTGCACGACCGTCAGGCCGCCCACCGCCCTCAGCGCCATCAGCCCCAGCGTGCCGTCCGATCCCATACCCGATAGCACGACACCGATGGCCGATGCACCCTGATCAAGGGCCAGAGACGAGAACAGCACATTGACCGGCAGCCGCATGCCGCGCGGCTCGTTCGGCGGCGTCACATGCAGCATGCCCCGCGTCAGGGTGAGTTCGGCGTTCGGCGGAATCACGTAAACATGGTCGGCCTCCACCCGCATCTGTTCGCCAGCCTCGCGGACACTCAGCGACGTCACGCGCTGGAGCAACTCAGCGAGCATCGCTTTGTGCGTCGGGTCTAGGTGCTGCACCACGATGTAGGCGAGGCCGGACTTCAACGGCACCCGGGCAAAGAACTGCTCCAACGCCTCCAGGCCACCAGCCGAAGCGCCAATTCCAACGATACCCACGGTTCCCACGCTACCCGCAATCGCCGTGGGCTGGCGCTTTGCGAGAGATGTTGGCGAAGCGGTCATGGCAGATTGTGCACCCTGTCAGCCTTCGGTCCGAGGCAGGCAAGCGCAGGCTTGCCGAGATTTTCAATTGCCTAGTTCGACTTCCAAGGGCATGAACGCCATCAGCACCTGCCCGTCGCCTGACGGTGCAGTCGCCACGGCGTGCGCGATGGAGCCGCCACCCATGGATTGCACCGCGCAGGATTGCCGGCCCTTGCCGTTGCGCAGAGCAACGAGCATGTCTCGAACCGGCGCGCGACATTCAGGTGCCAGCAGGTCTTCGATTTGACGACCCGTCCACTCGTTGCCTTCACCACTCCCGGGTTGCAGCCAACGCGCCGCGATGCGGTTGGCGGCGATAATCAGGCCTTCGGCGGAGAGCGCCAGATACGCGAACGGTGCCTGCTCAAACAGGGCGGTGTAAGTCGTCATGTGTTCGGTGAGCTGGCTGCGGTCTTGTTCGGCTTGTTCGTGCTGCAGGTCCAACTCCACCTGGTGCACTTGCAATTCGTGAAGGAGCTTGAGCGCGTCGCTTGCGGTTTCTGGCGAGCTGGCAAGACCATGCAGCAACGTCAGCGCCTGTATGCCAGCGGTCCACCCTTGTGTGGCGGGTGCGGTGCCCTTCCCAATTTGTTCTTCTGCGCGCTCGCGCAATTCTATTTGCATGGAAACCTCTGGTATGTGCGGCAGGTGAAATTGTACATGAGGGTACTGGCCCGATGGTTCCACCGAGCCATGGCGATCGTTGCGAGATTAATGCACCTGTTTGGCCTTGCTTTGACCATAGGCTGCCGTACTGTCTGCCATCAGGTCCGAAGTGTCTGTTCGCTAATGAACAGACGGTGCAACGGATCGCGCGCATCGTCCGCTTGTCGCGGCGCGAGGCGCGGCACGGTGGCACGTTGGCGGCGTGTCAATGGTCATCAGCAACGGTGACCGGTAATCAAGGCGCGTGACGACGCAGCCGACGACACTCAAAGACCTTCTGAGGAAGTGGATGTTGCGATGAACAATTTTCCGTTGGTTTGCGTCGGTGGCTCCGCAGGTGGCCTGGATGCCTACATTCGCCTGTTAACGCACCTGCCGGCCGATATGGGCGTCGCGATCGTCATCGTGAATCACATCACTGCGATGCCGACGCAACTGCATCAAGTGCTGCCGCGTTTTTCGAAAATGCCGGTAGAACTCATCACAGAAGACCTGCTGATTGAGCCCGACCACGTCTACATCATTCCCGCCAACCGGGATCTACACGTCGATGGCGAAGTGTTCCACCTGGCACCGATTTCGAAGCCGCGCGGCTGGCCTGATGTAATCACGGTCTTCCTCAAATCCATCACCCAGTTCTGGGACGGGAAACTGATCGCCGTGATCGTTTCTGGCTACGACGGCGACGGTGCCGCCGCCATGTGCGGGATTCAGCAGGTGGGCGGCATCACGATTGCACAGAAGCTGACCACCGCCATCCAGCCCGACATGCCGGAGAGTGCCATCGCCAGTGGCTGCATCGACTTCGTCCTGTCTCCGGAAGATATCGCGAAACAGATTGTGCAAATCGCTCGTGCCGAGGCTCCCGCCACCGCCACCGCCTAGCTCACCATCAGAAAAACGCAGCAGTTTGTTGAAATTCGCAATGCTGGATCCAGGTGAACGCATTGCGTGCCAATTCCCCATTTGTCAAACGGTCTGTCGTGAGTTTTCCGACGGAAGGACTAAGTCGGATTTGCGAAAGTTGTCGATACGCAAACGCCAAACAATCCCCCTCGGCCCCCTCGCTTCGCTCTCCCCCTTCACAAAGCGGGAAGTGCAACGTCGACAATCCGAGTGAGCTGATTGCGTGCCGTTTCCCCCGTTGGAAAAGGGGGACTAAGGGGGATTTGCGGAAGTTGTCGACACGCAAACGCTAAAACAAACCCCTCGATCTCCCTCGACGAGCTCAGGGCAGGCTTTTTACAAAGGGAGAAGTGCAACGTCGACAATCCGAGTGAGCTGATTGCGTACCATTTCCCCCTTTAGAAAAGGGGGACTAAGGGGGATTTGCGAACGTTATCAACACGCAAACACTAAAAAAAACCTCTAGGTCTCGCTCGACGAGCTCAGGGCAGGCCCTTTACAAAGGGTGAAGCGGCACGCCGAAATCACCTGTCAAACGGATATCGTGAATTTCAACAAACTGCTCGGCGGCGACGGCCGTCATCGCAGCCGCATTGATGCCATCGCCTGCAGTCTGATACACCGTTACTTCACGGCCAGTGCCTGTCTCTTGCTATCGATCACGAGCAAGCTACCCCATTCTTGCAGTGAGATTCTCGCCACCGGCGCGGCGCCGTCTCGACCGTCCGGCTGATAGACCACAATTTCGGCCTCCTGAATGCCTTGCATGATCTGCTCCTGGCTCTGGGCGCTCGCGTGCGTGTGCGAGATGAGCAGATTGTTGCGCCCATTGGCTGGCGCAGTCACCAATCGTTTGAAACGCAGGATGTTCACATCCGTGCCGGCGCGCTGACCGATCATGTGGTTGAGGTCCTCGGTGACTTCCAGCGCGCCAAACCCCATCGCCGCGCCGGTATCCCGGACGCGGCAGAATTGACTCACCATCACGTCACCAACCGGAATGCTCAACGCACGAATCGCGGCACCCACTTTGCGGGCCTGTTCGCGACCAGCGTCTGAAATGTTGCGCTGCATCGCGCATTTGTGCCACCAGCCGGGATCACTCGCCAGGTCTTGATCCTGTCCGACATTGGATTGGGCGTGGCGCATGTATAGGTTGAAACCGCCCTTTCGCAGCGCCGCGATTAGCGCGGTGCCTGAAATTTCCCGGGTGGGGTCGATCAGCAACGGTTGCGCAACTTCCGCCAACAGCGGCGGCTGAACCACTTGCGGGGCGGGCTTCGACGGCGCAACCGCGACCTTGGGGTCAACGTTATAAGTTGCGGTTTGTGCGCGCGCGCCAAATCCAAACAGTATCAGGATCGAGAGCGATGCCATGACCAAGAGCGATCTAGCGAGAGATTTCACGTCAGCGCATCCGTTGGCGGCAAAGCGCTACTTTAGAGCAATTGCGACTGTGTACGACAGTCGCACGCAACGGCTGCCCGCTAGGGCCGTGCGTTGAGGGTCGCGCGTTGAGGGTCATCTACTCAGCTGTTGTTGCGCGAGTATCCAGCCTACCAACTTGGTGGCGTCCGCTTCACTCACCTCCACCTCCGGGTGATCCTTGCCTTCACCGCCGGCCAGAATGCGCGCAACCAGCGTCGCGGTGGGGTCAGGCTTGCCTCGGTATTTGGCGGCGGAGTCGCGGTAAGACGGCCCCTTCTTTTTCTCGCTCAACGCGTGGCAGGCTGCGCAGTTATTGCGTTTGGCCAGCTTTAGCATTTCGGCATCATCGAATTTCTCCGCAGACGCCGCGGTGGCTGCCGGGGCCGCCACCTTCGGCGGGGCGGGCTCGGGGTTCGAACCGGGTTTGCTGTCCGACGCTGCCGAGCGCGCTAGCGCGGTCGCAGCGGCTGCCGCCCGTTGCGGTTCCACCACCGCAGCGACCGCCGGCGCTGGCGCAACCGCTGCGGTCGCCGTAGCCACCAGTACCACGGTCTGCGCATTCGCAGGGGTTGTAGGTTCGTTGTGCGCGATGCCGCGGTGACATTCGATACAGGTTTTTCCGCTATCTTTCGCTTCTTGGTGTCCGGTGCGCGACGCGCTTTTTTGTTTGGCGGGATTCATCGCTGCCGGGTCGTGGCAGTAGCGACATTCAGCGGAACCATTCTTCAGCAGCCGCGCTTGCTCGGAGGCGGCCATCACTTGACGCCGTGCCTCGAATTTTTCCGGCGTATTGATGACACCGGTGAGGTGCCCGTAAATGTCTCTCGTGCCGCTGAGGGCTTTGAGCCATAACTTCTCGGGATACGCATGCGGGATATGGCAGTCAGAACAGCCGGCCCTGACGCCAGTCCGGTTGCTGAAGTGGCCAGTGTCGTGATACTCGGTCTGCACGGTCGTCATCTCATGACATGACACACAAAACTCGTTGGTGCCGGTCGCGTGGACCGCGACTTGCGTGCCAATCACCCCAACGCTGCCAATCGCCACGCCCAACACCAACAGCGCGAGTACCGACCAACGCGAGCTTGGTCTGAGCAGCGTTGCAAACACCCGTCGCCAGCGTGACGGCTTGACCGCCGCTTCATCTGTCGGCAACGCCATATTCAGATACCTCCATCAGGCAAAGCGCGCGGACACCGCAACGTCCAAAGTTGCAGTGTCCCAATCGGCTTCATGTTCATCGCTACTTGGCGAACTTCAGTAGCAACGAACCGCTGTGCACAGCATGACGTACCTGCGCGTTGTCGAACGCGGCAAAGCCGAAGCCATAGCCCTCGCTCAACTTGTCGAACTGCACATCCAACTTGCTGCCGGTCACCAGCTTGCGACTGACTTCGCCGGTGTACTTGCCAACCTTATAGCTTGACGCATAGGCGATCTCGCCGCGGTCGCCGGTGAACGGCGCAATCATGATCGAGGCGACTTCATCACCGGCAACAAACTTGCTGTCATCGAATGCCACCTTATCGCCGTCAAGCAGCCAGTAGGTACCGCCCTTGTTGGCAGCTTTGCCGCTCTTGTCCATGAACGCAGGCTTGCCGTCAACGAGCTTGACGTCGGCGTAGCCACCACCGGTCTTGGGATCAGACTTGCGACCGGCCTCGGGTGATTTCTCCTTGTCATAGCGGGTGTCGTCAAGGAATTGATCATCAACCTGACCGACGACACCGGTACGCACACCTTTCATGTGCCAGATGTCGCCGGTCTCACCCGGTGACTCGGTGTACTTGTTGCCGAATGGCTTGCCTTTTTGTCCCGCGTGGCAGGCGGCGTCGCAGCCGCGCGTTTTGAACTCTTTGATCGAGTTGTTGATGTTCCAGATCATCGCCCACTTGTCTTCGTAAAACTTGTTGTTGTCGCCGCCCTTGTCGTCTGGATCGGAGAGTTTTTTCCAGCTGCCGTCGGCCTGTTTGACGAACGGACTGCGTCGAATGGAATTGGTCGGGTCGTCGTATTTGACGAGCATATAGAGCATATCGCCCGAGTAGACGGCCTTGAGTGTCACCGCCGTTGCGCCGTTGTTGAAATTTTCGCCGTCTTTCAGCCTGACGGTGATCGACTTCGCCTTTGTCCACGCCGCATCGTCGTCGTTGCCGTCGAGCGTCGGCGGCTGGGCGACTTTGACCGCAGTCAGGACATTGGCGGGCGCTTGCGCGTACGCGGTTGAGTACGGGACGGAAAATGCAGTCGTCAACAGCGTTGCTGCCACGGCGGAAACGAGTAATTTTGGTATTGTCATGGAAATTCCTCTCAGCGGTTTTCGGGGTTCGGCTAAATTAGTCTGCGCCGACCGCTGGTGGGGAATTTGATCTTTATCAAGGGTGCTGCAACTAGCCCCTCAAGTTTAGGGGGACGCCGACCTTGAATGTCCCTCGACTTCAAGGTGGCACGGCGCCAACAACAAATGCGCCAGCTCTTCCGCGTCGTTGGTGTGCATCCGCTCGGCGAAAGCGGCCAAACGCGCATCCTGCGCGGCACCTAGCGAGGCGATCAGCCCGCGTGCCACCTCCCGCGCCGTCGGTGCGCCTGGCGCATAAGTTGGCCAGCCTTTGCAGTGGCGCAACAGTTGTTCCCGATGATCGAGATACAGCGCGCTTTGTTGGGTGTACTCAAGGGCCGCACGTTTCTCGGCGATTTCGGCCTCGATTTGTGTATCGGTGTGACGGTAACGCGCTTTTTCCGCGTCGGTCCAGTGGCCTTTCGTCGTCGCGCTGGCGATCTGCTCCCGCAGCGTCGCCATCGTCGACTTGAGTTCGATCTGCGAATGCGTGTGGGAATCGCGGAATACGTGCACCAGTTTCGCACCATGCCCTTCGGTGCCAACATAGCGCATGCCCGCCGCCACGCGGCGCGGGTTGAACATGAATTGCCTTGTGCACGCCGCCGTCAAGGTCTCAAGTAACAAGTTGGTCTTTGCTGGATTCATAGTTCGCACCCTTTGCTATTCAGCGGGGATTGTGAGGAGGAAACGCGTTATCAACCGGCATGTCGTTTGGCCTAGCGTACCAGCAGCGCAGCCAGCCCGAGCAACAGCCCCATGCTAACAATGTCAGTCGAGGTGGTGAGAAAAATACTCGATGCGGTCGCAGGGTCCGCGCCGTAACGCTTCAGCGTGAGCGGCACAATCGCACCGGAGATGCCGCTGACCGTACAGGCACCCACCATCGCCAGAAACGTGGCTAGCGTGAGCATCGCGGCTTGCGCCGGGTACTGGGCGCTGGCCGTGATGTACATCGCGATGGCCGCGATCACACCGATCGGCGCACCGTTGAGCGCACCCAGCACACCTTCCTTGATTACCAGCACTTTGCCATCACCGGACTTGATCTCGCCGAGCGTGATGCCACGAAGCGTGACCGCCATCGCCTGACAGCCGGTATTGCCAGCCTGCCCGGCAAGTACCGGTAGGAAAGCGGCGAGAATGACAAACTTGTCGATGGTGCCCTGAAACATCGCCACCACACCGCCGGCCAGAAACGCCGTCAGCAGATTGAGTTGCAACCACGGATGGCGGAATTTGAAGCTACGCATCAGCGGCGTCGAGATACGCTCCTCCCTGTCCACACCCACCATGCTGCCGGCCTGCGCGGTAATCTCGAAGGCTTCCGATTCAAAAATCGTTTGCCCGCGCACCAGCCCGAGCAAGTTGCCGTTGTCGTCACAAACCGGGTAGACCGGATAGTGGCGGTTGAGCGTGAGGCGCATGGCATCGGATATCGGCGACTGCGGGCTTAGTGCGAACACCTCCGTGAGCATCACCTCGGCGAGCGTTTTGTCGTTGTCGGCAAATAGCAGGTCACGCATGGTCACGATGCCGAGCAACTTCCCGTTTGCGTCAGTGATATAGCCGTAGGTAATAAAGGCCGACTTCACCAGCGTTCGTAGCGCCTCAATCGTCGCGCCCACCGTCATATCGGCCGCGAACACGCCAATCGCCGGTTCCATCAACCGGCCGACCGCACCGTGCGCATACGATTGATTGCGCGTCCACTGCTTGGCGATATCTGGCGTGGCCACCGCAAAGATACGGTTGCGTTGCATGGTCGGCAGCACCGCGATGATGTCCTGCGCGAACGCGGGATTCAATGCGGCCAAGCCTTCGTATGCTTGTGTTGCCTCGATGTCCTCAAGCAGCTTCGCCGCTTCCGACGCCGGGCGCGCCCGAAGTGCTTCAATCAGTGCCGCACTTGTATCCGCTCGCGTATCGATGTGGGCATTTTCCATCGTATCTCCGTTCAGGACTCGAAAGCGAAGGGTAACGCATTTTGTTCATTCGCTGCGGTCAGTAGCGTCTGCTGATGCTGGCGTGCTCGTTCAAGCCGACCCGTGCCGAAACATCACCACTCGAACAACAACCGTCACACCGGCGTGGCATCATTGTTTACCCGCAAACATCCAACGCACCCGGTGTTCAAGATATGGCAGCCGCCCTGACGAGCAATCAAAGCTACGGATCCGATGAAAACGGTCTCGTATGCGGGTTCGTGTTTGAAGCAGGCAAGGACGGCAAACCGCTGTCGGCCGACGCCGCGATTGCATGGTTGGCCGAACCGACTGCCACGCTTGATCAGGCATCGAAATCGTTCGTCTGGCTTCATTTCAATCTGGCCAATACCGCCGCCGAGCGCTGGCTGCAACGCTCATTGTCACTGTCGCCGGAGTTCTACGATGCGCTGCGCGATGGCTCGCGTTCAACACGTGTGGAATACGCGGACGATCAACTGGTTGCCGTGTTGAACGACGTCCTGTTCGATTTTTCCTTCGACCATTCGCAGGTCTCGACACTGGTACTGAACGTGAGTCAGCGCGTGCTGGTGACCGGACGCAGCAAAACACTTCGTTCCATCGATCAACTTCGCGTGGCCGTAAAAGCTGGCGAACGCTTTCCTTCATCAACCGCGCTACTCGTGCATCTGTTGCGCGACCAATCGGACGTCCTAACCGGTATCGTCCGCAGTTCCGTCGAAAAGGTAGACGTCATTGAAGATCGGTTCTTGGCCGGACGCATTGAAACCAAACGCGCCGAACTGGCGCAGCTCCGTCGCGTGCTGGTTCGCTTAAAATGATTACTGGCACCCGAGCCTGCCGCACTGTTCCGCCTCTTGAGCGCGCCACCAGATTGGATGAGCGAGGACGACGTCAATGAACTTCGACAATCGACAGAGGAATTCTCCGTCTCATTGAGTGATATTGACACCTTGCAAGAACGCATCAAGCTGTTGCAAGAGGAAATCTCCGCGCTGGTGCAAGAGCAAAACAATCGCAGCTTGTTCGTGCTGTCGCTGTTTACTGTGCTGGCCTTGCCAGTCAACATGATTGCCGGTTTTTTTGGCATGGACGTCGGCGGCATTCCGCTGGCGCAAAACGAAGCGGGGTTCGCCATTGTCGTCGCCGCCATCCTTTCAGTGACGGCCGTGGTTGGCTCGTGGCTGTTTCGCAATCGCCGGTAGCGCACGGCCCGCCCTCGCCCGCTCCACGCCAGACGGCGCATTGGAAAACTAAACTCTCCTATTGACGGGCGATTTCAGATCTTTTCGTCCGGAAACGCCCGCAGAATGCCGAGTTTGCAAAATAATCGAAGTCGGTTCCCGCTTGGTCGCCAGCCCTGCGCGGGTCGCATCCCGTACTCAGGACTTGCACAGCGCCGTTGTCGCGCGGTCTAGCAGGGTATAGCGCGTGGCGGTGCCGTTCACTTCCGATAGCGTGAACGCATCGCTTGTCTCGGCCGAAATCGGGTTGATATCCGGCGGCCACACCGGCCCGCTCTCGTACACCCACACCATCGCATTGCCCGCGACGCTCCAGGCACCGGCGATGTTGGTCGCACTCGACAGCGTATTGGTACCAGGCTCGGCGATAAAGCGGCCGTCGGGCTCCAGCGTGACGTTGTAGACCATGTTGCCGCGTGTTGCGGCCCAGGTACCCGCATAGCGGCAGCGCGGCAGTGGCGCATCGCCGCTTTTGGCATCGAGCTTCTCGCCTTTGGAAGTGCCGCACGCCGCGTATCTATCGACGGCACCCAGCGGCGTCGTCGCCATCTGCGCGGTCGCGGCGCGATCCAGACAATTGAGCTTTTGCTCCACCACTTTGCGCAACAGAACCTTCTGCGCCAATGTGATGGTGATGAAGATCGCGACCAACCACAAAATGCCGCGCATCACCCAACTGCCGCGACGTGAGACTGCCTCTGACATCCAACAAACCTTTCTGTATTGCCCGCAAGTTATCACTTGCGTGGCGCTACTCTTCCCATTAAGAATATATGCCGCACGCTCTGATGGCACCACCCTCAGCATGTCTCCTTGGTGTACAACCACAAGGGTTGCGCCGGGATGACAGCATTAGGTGATCGCGATGCCATTCGCGAACGTTGGGACTGACGCGTTTGCGGAAACGAGTGCGGCGCGGGCCGAACAGAAGTGCCGTCTGTTGATGGCGCATTCAAACAGGCCGACACTTCGCGTGTCAAACCCAAGCCTCAGGTGCGCTTCAACGGCATGAACCGCATATTGCGTACCAGCCCCACTGAAATCAGCGACACCAGCACGCCAACCGGGAACACCTCGACAAACGTCATCGGCAAGCGGAACAACGGGTTCTGATACCGCAGCTTGAATTTTTCCATTTCAGTGATGAATGGTGCGAGCGCTTTGCCACTGACGCCGTTGGCTTTCTGTTGCGCGATCAAGACGTCGGAATGAGTCCCGGCGAAGTCAAGCTTGGTGACCACCAACGCCGCTTACCAAGCGGGTACGTAACAAATGCCCGCGATCAAACTAATCGCGAGTCGCATGCCGAACGCGGGCCAAAAGCGAATGACCCCACCGCGCGTCTGATCTCGATAGCCCTTGATGCCGATGAATACGGCGCTGAACGCGACCAACATCGTGGTGTAGCCGATCAAGACGCCGTAAGACGACGGCGGATGCCCCGCCATGGCCACGGTGACCCTAAAGAGGACGCTGCCGACGATCAGACCAGCGATGAGCCCGAACTGCAAAATGCTGTCAAACATGATTGCCCCGTACGAGTGGGAAGCGCTGCCACTAGCCAACGTTGCCAGCAGCGAAACAATCATCCAAATGGGTGATTTAGGAGGGATTTCGCAAAAAATCACCCTCCATGCTTGTAAGGACACGTGGTCAACGCGCCTCGTGCAGATCATGCCCTTCCCCTTCGCGCTCTGCCCGCCTGCCGTCGCCACTTACAGGCCGGCGTGTGGCCGCTACATCTTTTCCAGCGACGTCGCCGCGTTCCACGCGATACCCGGCGGTTCTGTTTCCAGTCGGGCGACACGCTTCAACAGCACCTCGACGACCCCATCATCCGGCCGGACCTCGAGAATCTTCCGCCAGTACCCAATGGATTCTGCCCACTGCTGCTGCACATACGCGTCGAAGCCCGCCCTACTCCAGTCGATGATTTGTTGGTCGGATTTGACTGTGCAGACATCGATCGGCTCAGTCTTGCCCTTGACGACAATACGGTCAACGAATCGGAGTCGTGAGCGATCGGTGAGACGCGACACGGTTTCTTTGCTGATCAGCACTTCGGTGCTGTACAGCTTATTAACGCCTTCCAGACGCGCTGCCAGGTTCACACAGTCGCCGATGGCGGCGTAATCGAAACGCTCCTCGGAGCCGAGATTGCCGATTACCGCGACGCCAGAATTAATGCCGATGCGCAGATAGATTTCTGGCAGTTTCGCGCAGATCGCAGCGCAGATCATGCATATCCATGCACATGGCACGTGCGGTCGCCACCGCGTGGTCGCATTGTTGCGGATCGCGAAACCCACCCTTGCCGGAGAGGCGGAGACTCTCGCCGGCAGGGTTCGGCACCATTGCGCCAGCCCAAGCGGCCAAGGTAACCCGACCGCCAGTAAGAACGCAAAGCGCAATGCTGGCCGGACTTTTCGAACAAAACCGCTCGAAACCAGCCGCCCTGCCTAGCGTTTGGTGACTAAAAATCTCAGCCTCGTCGTTGGTACCAATCCGCCGAAAGTGATGGTGCCGGTTTTTCCCACGAGCTTACCTGCCTACCGTCAGCACGGTCTCAGCACGCGAGTCGATGATGGCCAGCCTGCCAAATCAAACGCCGCATCAAAGCGGGGCCGATTGCGTCAAAATACCTGCCTCTGCCCACCACCTCTCAAAACCGATGTCCTCCCCCAAACCCCGTACCGGCGGCGAAATTCTCGTCGATCAACTCAAAATTCATGGCGCTGATCTGGCCTTTTGCGTACCCGGCGAAAGCTACCTGCCGGTTCTCGATGCGCTCTATGCAAACCGCGATCAGATTCGCTTGATTACCTGCCGCCACGAAAGTGGTGCCGCGAACATGGCCGAGGCGTACGGCAAGATGACCGGCAAGCCCGGTATTTGTTTGGTGACGCGCGGGCCGGGGGCGACCAATGCCTCGATCGGCGTACACACCGCGTTTCAGGATTCGACACCGATGATTTTATTCATCGGCCAAGTCGGGAGCGATTTCGTTGAGCGCGAAGCCTTTCAGGAAATCGACTATCGGCGCATGTTTGGCGAGATGGCCAAGTGGGTCGCGCAAATTGACCGTGCAGACCGGATTCCCGAGTTCATTGCGCGGGCCTATCAGGTCTCGATGAGCGGTCGCAAAGGCCCGGTGGTATTGGCGCTTCCCGAAGATATGCTAAGTGCCGTCGCCGCTGTGGAGGACGCACGGCAGTACCAACGCATCCCAATCGCGCCCACTTGCAGCGACGTGGAGCGTGTCGCAGGCCTGCTTGCAGCCGCTGAGCGCCCCATCGTCATCGCCGGTGGCCCGGGTTGGGACGAACACGCTTGCGCTGATCTGCTGCGGTTTGTGGAACAGCAACAATTGCCGGTCACTTGCGCGTTTCGGTTTCAAGATCTGGTCGATAACCGTCATCAAAACTATGTCGGCGACGTCGGTATCGGTATCAATCCTAAACTGGCGGCGCGCATCAAGGACGCCGATCTGATCATCGCCCTCGGCCCGCGATTGGGCGAGATGACCACCAGCGGTTACGACGTCATCAAGGCGCCAATCCCGACGCAAAAACTGATTCATGTGCACGCAGGGGTTTCCGAACTCGGCCGCGTCTATCAGGCCGACGTAATGATTAACGCGAGCATGCCGGAGATTGCTGAGGCATTGGCCGCACTACCACCGACCACCAACGCCAGCCGCACAGCGCTGGTGACGGCCGCCAAGGCCGAGTACGCGACGTGGCAGGCGCAAGTGACGATCCCGGGTGACGTGCAAATGTGGGAGGTGATGCAACATCTGATGGCCGTGTTGCCGCGCGATGCGATTTTCACCAACGGCGCGGGCAACTACGCCACGTGGTTGCACCGCTTTTATCAGTACGGCGGCTTGCGTACGCAGCTGGCGCCAACTTCAGGGGCGATGGGCTACGGTGTGCCCGCGGCCATTGCGGCCAAAGCGATCGACCCGAATCGCACCGTGGTGGCGTTCGCCGGTGACGGTTGTTTTCTCATGACGGGTCAGGAATTGGCGACGGCGGTACAGTATCAGCTCAATGTGATTTTCGTGGTGGTGAACAACGGCATGTACGGCACCATTCGCATGCATCAAGAGCGCCACTTTCCGGGCAACGTGTACGGCACCGATCTGGTCAATCCGGATTTCGCTGCCTATGCGCGAGCGTTTGGTGCGCACGGCGAAGTGGTGGTGGCAACGGGGGAATTTGCGCCCGCGCTGGAACGCGCCCGGGCGTCCGGCAAACCGGCACTGATTGAGATTCGTATCGATCCGCAAGCGATCACACCGACGACAACGCTCAAGGCAATACGCGACGCAACGTTAAAAGCGGGCTGACTGGCAGTTTGTTGAAATTCACGACACGCACCCACTAGCAGTTTGTTGAAATTCACGCCATTCGTTTGACCGGCAATCTCAGTGTCCTGCTTCCCCCTTTGTAAAAGGGGGATTGAGGGGGATTTTTAGCGTTCGCGTGTCGGCAACGTCCGCAAATCCCCGTTAGTCCCCCTTTTCCTAAGGTGGAAATGGCTGGCGATGAGTTCACCCGGATTCAGCAGTGCGAATTTCAACAGACTGCTAGCAGGCCTCCGCAGTGCGCTCGCGTTCGCGCTTAAGAACCGAGAACGCTGTTTGCCCGCTCTCGAGCCGCTTGACCAATAGACGGTACACGTCAGTATCAAATGCCTGTGGCATGGCCGACGCGAGTTCAGCGAGTTCGTGTTCAGCGCTTGCACTGCCCACCAAACACCAACGGTCGAATACGTGCACCTGCTCGAGTTCGCCATCGGGATGCACTTCACGAAACGCGACCGGCCCGGCGAACGGCCAGCCCGGCAGACGTTTTCCTGCGAGCGCTTCGAGCAATCGCAGATTGTGTTGCATGAGGCTCTCTTCTCCCACGCAGTGGCCGCGACATTTGCGGACCTGGTGACCGAAGCACGCGCTGCCGCCCGGCTTGCCGGCGATTACGTGCCAGCACAAGCCGTATTCGCTGGCCGCTTCATTGATGGTGGCTTTTGCCTTGGTCTTCGTTGGAAACGGGCCGTATAGACCAGTGGTGTCGCGAAGGTCAACGTCGGTGACACCAACGTATTGCGGCAGCGTTTCCAACGACGTGAGTTTCACGAACACCGACTCTTGGTTGCGTCGCAGCCGGTGGTTGCGCAGTGGCGTGCGCGTTTTGATCAGTTCAATTTCGCGCAGCAACGCGCCAAGCTCGCCAGCAGTCTGTTCGACTTCGATACGCATGATCTCGGTCGAGAGACGCATGTCATTGGCGCTGCGATAGTCACTTGAGAAATGCGAACGAACGCGGTCGCGCAGGTTGATACTCTTGCCGACGTAGATCGGCAGGTCGTTAACGCCATAAAAAACATACACGCCGGGACCTTCCGGGAGATTGTCGAGCACACCCGGCGTCAATTGTGGTGGCAGGCTCGGCATCTTCAGCAGCGCCTTGATCGCCTCATCAACCACCGGCTGCGTGTGCTCACGAATCGCCACCTGCATAAATTGCCAAGCGGCGCGCGCGTCGCCGAGCGCACGATGGCGTCCATCCATCGACAAAAGATGACGATCGCGCAATTGATCCAACCCATGGCGGCTGTATTCCGGATAGAGGCGCCGAGAAAGACGCACCGTGCACAACACATCCGCCGTGAAACTCTTCCCCAATCGGCGAAACTCGTTCTTGATGAAGCCGTAATCGAAACGCGCGTTGTGCGCAACAAAGGTGGCGTCTGTCAGGCGGCCGCGCACCTCATCGGCAATCTCGTCAAACGTCGGCGCGTCGCGCACCATGGCGTTGGTGATACCGGTCAGCGACTGGATCTCCGGGGGGATCGCGCATTGCGGGTTGACCAGTGTGCTCCACTCTTCGATCACCTTGCCGTCGATCACCATCACGATGCCGACTTCGGTGATCCGATCGGCGGTCGCGGTCATACCGGTCGTCTCGAGATCGATAACGGCGAAGCGACGGGGAATGTTAGAGAGTGCAGAGGAAGACGAATTCACGAGCGGGGCAGATAGCTGTATTGAAATACAGTATGCGCCTGCATCGGCCGGCACACAATCCAAGCGCGGAACTTAAGCTAAAACTTGCCTATTGGCGGCCACTTCCAAGCATAAGTGTCTGAAAATGCCCGCCAATACTAGTGTTTACCGCTTTTTTCAATGTCAATTGATTTGACAGACAGAAACACCAAAGAAACCTCTGCGCCCGCGTAAGCGCGGGCCCAATTTCTACGGAGCAGACACGCAGACAAAGTAGGCTCCCGCCTGCGCAGGAGCGGGGACAGCTTTTAGCCCGACTGCCGACTCGATGAACACCGCAGCAAACCCCTGTCCCCGCGCAGGCGGGGGCCCAATTTTTACGGAGCAGAAACGCAGACAAATTAGGCTCCCGCCTTCGCGGGAGCGGGGACCGTTTTCGTCATGCGCAGTTGCCGGCTATCACAACACCTTGAAGATACCTGCCCCCGCGTAGGCGGGGGCCCAATTTCTACGGAGCAGAAACGCAGACAAATTAGGCTCCCGCCTGCGCGGGAGCGGGGACCGTTTTCGCCATGCGTAGTTGCCGGTTACCACAACACGCTGAAGATACCTGCCCCCGCGCAGGCGGGGGCCCAATTTCATCAGGCCAACACCGCCAGAAAATTAGGCTCCCGCCTGCGCGGGAGCAAGAGCTGTTTTCGTCATGCGCAGTTGCCGGCTATCACAACACCCTGAAGATACCTGCCCCCGCGCAGGCGGGGGCCCAATTTCATCAGGCCAACACCGCCAGAAAATTAGGCTCCCGCCTGCGCGGGAGCAAGAGCTGTTTTCGTCATGCGCAGTTGCCGGCTATCACAA
>Ga0209490_10002772_pt1 | contig 16497 bp, 18 predicted proteins | sample MAT06_FD_187209 | JGI IMG/M metagenome (GOLD analysis project Ga0209490, IMG submission 187209) | Freshwater microbial communities from Lake Fryxell liftoff mats and glacier meltwater in Antarctica - MAT-06 (SPAdes) (version 2) | ecosystem: Environmental > Aquatic > Freshwater > Ice > Liftoff...
TGCAAGTGCCCCGGCACCAAACGCCATTGTTATCCCCCACGTGGTATTCTGTAAGAACCGGTCTGGCGAGAGTTGCTTACGATCCACTTCAATGGTTCCCAATAGTATGATCAGTAGAAAGGCCCCTGCTTGGATCACCCGGATCCAAATCGGTTCTTTGTAGGGTACTCGTTGGTTTTCCATGGGTGTTCAATGTGTCCAATTGTTCATCCTCCAATTAGTACCGTCGGGTATCCGGCTACGATCGTGCCCCCATGCGCGCTGCTATCGCCCATGCGCGCTGCAGGTTTGCCGCCGATCAGCACGGTGGCGCTTCCCATTGCGATGGTGTCCGGCGTGCCCGCGCAGAGGCAGGGATCGCCAGCGCGGGCTGCGGGCATGCCGCCGATCAATACGGTGGATTGGCCGGGTGGTAATACCGGTCCGCCAACGTGCGGACTTTTTCCATCGAACATGGGGCATACGTGCGGATCTCCAACGCGGGCGGCGGGCTTGGTCATGGTTGTTTACGTTTTTCCCAAATAAGGGTCTTGGGTTCGGGTTTGGACGATTCTGGCGGTGCTACTTCTTTCACGGTTGGTGGTGCAATGTCGCGCAGGTTGGTCACGGGTTCGAAGCGGTCCAGTTCGCCGAGTTGGGCATACACTTGGCGCGTTTGCTCCAAGAAGCGGGAGCAGCGCACCAAGCTTTCGCCGAGGTCCCAATGCTGGTAGCGGGCTTGCATCAGTTCGTTCATGGTGGCTCGCTGTGCGCGGATCAGGCCGGCCCAGTTGCCGATGCCTTCCACGTGTTTCAGCAGGTCGGCACGTTCGGGCATGCTCCGCCAAATGCCGTCCGTTACAAAGGCGAGCTGCACCACGGCGCGCACCAGTTCGAAGGGGCGTTCCATGCCCACGGCCAGTGCGGACTGTAGTGGAGCCATGGCCAATTGCGAGCGGGTTGCCCAATAGTCATAACAGCGGTTGGGGCAGCGTTCCTGGATATCGCGTGGCTTGCTGTACAATTTGGCCAGCACGGTCCCGGCGTTGCTGACGATCAACTCCAGTGTGTTGCCGAGATCCTTTTTCACCCGGTCGGGTGCTTCGAAACCAGCTATGACAAAGCAGGGCGGCACAAAGTCGGCATTGAGGATCGGTTTGCCTTGCAGTACGGTGAAGCGGGCCACTGGCACCATGGCACTGCGCAGTGCGGCGGCGTTCAGTTTTTCCACGGGCAATAGCTGCAAAGAGACCTTGGGCACTACCTCGGGCTGTCGCGGCGGCTCGTCCACAAAGGCTCCCACGCCTTCGCGTTGGTCGGCTTGGAGCATGGCCAACAAGTGGAAACTTCGGCCCTCCGCTTCGGTTTTCAAAACGGTAGATAGGTCGCAGGTCACGTCCTGTTCATGGGTAGAGAGCAGTTCAATGCGCGAACCATCTCTACAGAGCGCCCGGCACGTGTTCAATCGTGCTTCTCGTTCGCCCATCACTAATTCGGCGGGTTCAAAAAGGCCGAAGTGGTGGTCGCTCAATCCGGCCATAATTGCATCGCGTAAGTGGTCGCGTGTGGCACGTTCCTGATCAATGAAGTGCTCCCGCGAGATCTTCATGCCATCTACCCAATTCACGAATAGTTTCTCGATCTTTTTCATACTCTATCCATTTTAGAGGTGCCGGGATCCTGCCGCTTCTGCGCTTCGGCCCGCACGACGTCGATGTGTTCCAATTGTGGATCACGCAATGCAATGATGATGTCCCCGTTGCGCAACCGGCCTTTGCGGAAGGTGCGTTGCGGGTCTATGCGTTTGTTCCAGCGGAACCACCCGGTGCGTGCCCGGTGGAAGTGCCAGCCCCACACGTTCACTTCATGGTCCTTTTCCACGTAATAAGTGTCCGGCTGATCTTGCAAATACGTGTGGAGCACCCAGCGGTACACCTGCTCAAATGGCTTGTTGGGGTCGAAGGGCACGTCCGCGATATCCGCCTCCACATCGTCGAGCACAATGTGTATGGTGGCCTTGGGGAATTTCTCGTGCGGCTCGTAAGTGAAGTAATCCAACGTGGGATACCACGGACGGTAAACGGCCTGCGGAATGGTCATGTATTGGTCCAATGCCTTCACCCAAATAAATGGCACGAGAAAAGTGAGCAACGCGAGGAAATAATTCCAACCATTTTCTACGTTCGTGAATTGGAGCACATCGGCAAGCATCACCCCGATACACCCGGCGAAAAGCAACAAACAAGCAAAGCCGAAATGCTGCCACGACCATACGCTGCTTCTAACGGGCCAGTCCAAGGCGCGCCAACCGGCTACTTCGCGGTAGAAGAAGATGACGTGCGCAATGCCCAACCCCAGCGCAACGATCTGCAACGCGAGGAAATCGAACGCCTTTAAGGAATCACCATCGGGGTCGAAAACTACCACGGCCAACCAAGTGAATAGCGCGAAAAGTGGTATGGGCGCAAGCAAATAGAGAAGCGTTGGCTGATCGATGCGTTTGCGAACTATCACCAGACCTGCCGCCCCGGTAGCTGCCAGCGAAACAAGCAAGACTTCTGGTGCAATTGGGTATGTGTCTGCGAGTAGCATCTTCAGAGGCAGGTGTTCATGGCCAAAAGCGCAGGCCGTTGCGGATCGCCTAATTGAAAACCTTCGTCAGCGGGTTGCACATGGAGATCGTAGCTCACTTCCAAATGTGCTGGCAGGAAATACGCGGCCAACAATTCGGCCATGCGGCGCAAGCGGCGGCGTTCGGAAGTGTCGGCAAGCACGGTGGCGGGTAGGTCAAGAATTTCCAACAACAGGCCGGGCCAACCGTCGTGGAAGTGACCACCGGAAACGAAGTCGCCACCAAGCTCTGCTTTGCCCAAACCCTTTACCAGTTCGGCAGGTACCGTTTGCGCCACTGGCGATGTTTGCGTGATGCGCACCCGATGGCCAAGCACGTGGGCGAAGCAAGCAGCGGTGGCGGCCAGATCTCCGTTCACGGCGTTCACCTGCGGCAGCACCTTCAGCAGCGCACTGCGGGCGGCTGTGCCCAGGTTCGCGGACAGCAACCAAAGGTCGGCGAGGGCTTGGCCGTGTACTTCATCCGCGCCACGCGCCAGCATATCAGCTTCTTCCGCGCGCAAGGCCATGCGCAGGCGATGCAGTTCCTGTTCAAAGGGTTGGAAGAAGTCGCGCGCCCGTTGCTCGTTGCGGTCCTCTTCGGCATTCTGCTTTATGGATCGCGCGGATCCCGCATCATGGAAAAGGGCTTCGGGCAAACCGTCGTATAGGCCGTTCCGCCGCAGTTCCAGGAACACCTGTTCTTCCCCGAAAATCGGTGAGGATCGCAATTCAGCTTTCAACATATCGTGCCGCCCGCTTCGTCCATGGTCGCTCTCTGCGCGGAACACAATATCCTCGGGCAACAGTAGGTGCCGCTCGATCAATTCGAGTGCCCATTCCTCGGCCAAGAGGTCCATGGCTTGGGGCGGTTGCACGTTATGTTCCGTTAGGTTCATGGTTGTTGTTGGAAGCGTACACGGATGGGCAACAGGTCCTTGAACTGGGCGGTGAGCAGTGCGCAGAGGTGGTCGCAGTAACCTTGCCATTGGGTCACGGGCGCTGCCGTTGTGCCACTGCGCAGCGTTACAGCAAGTACACGTTGGAAACCGGCGTCGGGGCCATCGCCAACGGCTACTTCACGCGCCACGGAAATATCCACTTCGGCACGCACTGCTTCGGGCAAGGCATTGTAACACAGCGCCCGCACCATGAAGGTGGTGGGCAGCCCTTGCCCGCCCGGCCCCATTAGTGTGCGCAGTCGATCGCGCAGGGTGTCGTGCGCGGGCGTGTCGGTGCCACCTGCCGGGGCGGTGATGGAGCGGCATTCGGCCAAGTAGGCGCCACTGTTCAGCTGGAACGGTTTCAGCGCAGGGATGCGGGCTGCATCCGTTCCGTTGGTGGCCCAATAGTGGATGTGGGTATTGCGGTGGTCCAAGCCATGCAGCAGCGCATACACCGGTGGATAGCCCGGTGTTACATCGCGTGCTTTGTACTCTTCCAACCAATCGGTGATAAGGCCCAAACCTCGCGCCAGTTCAGTTTCGCCCAGCGCTGCAAAGGCAGCATGATCGTTGCGCACAGTGTCCAACAAACCGGTTAGGCGTTCGTAGGCTTCTCGTTCATCCAAACGCTCCATGCCACCGCGTCGCACCGCGTAGACGCTGTCTTGATCAGAGCCTCGTACATCCGGTGTTCGTTCGTTCGGCACTTGCTTTCCGTGGCTATCGATCACTTCATCAACCGCCCAGAATTGCAACTCACTCGCATGCGACAAGGGGAGAAGTCTTGAGCTGGCAGCGGTGCGTTCGTGCATTACACGGTTGAGCACCGGGAAGCAGTTCATGGCGCAATTCAACCGACTTAGGCTGGCGGGGTCCATGGTCTTGGGCACGCCCATGCGCAACCAGTGCACGCGACCATCCATGGCGGCGGTAAGCTCTGTGCCGAAATGCACGCTGAAGTCCGGCGGTGGCGAAGCTTGTTTGAACAGGTCCGGAACATCCGGTGCGCGTAAGCTGATGAACTGCGGTTGGTAGTACGCCAATGCTTCGCGTTCGCGCGCTCGCACGGGGTCGGTCAGGGCTTCGAAGGTGAGTGCTTCGCGGTGCCGGGTTGCCGCGCCGGCGGTTGCTAGTAGAGGCTGACCGGCCCACTGGAAGGTGCAGGAAGCGAGTTGCGGGATCAGTGTTGCGGCTTCTCGATCGCCGGTTGGCAAAGAGAAAAAGAGAGGCAGACCATTGGCCGGGTCGATGCGTTCGTTCAGCTCGATGCCGATCCAGAATTCCCCAGCAGGCAATGGCGTGCGGTCGGCAACGGCGACGTTGCGGCGCTGGCCGGTCTTGGCGTCCATGGCGAAGAACCGGTCGCCACAGGCAATGTGTCGTACAGCACCATTGTACAGCCGGAACTCGTTCACCGGTGTAAAGGAGAAAGCGGTGCCGGTGCGATCATGCACGTCCATCCGTTGGGTGGCGGAGAAGGTGGTACGCGTGCGGTGTGTCCACGTGCCGGGGTCTACAGGTCGGCCATGCATTACGGCGTGCGCTGGACGTGGTGCGGCAAGGTCTTCGGGCAGCATGGCCTGCACAGCGATCTCCAAGGTGCGGCGTTTGTGCAATGCTACTTCCTGCTGAAGGGTGAAAAGCTCTTGTGCAAAAGCACCCAGGAGCAGATCCACCAAAGGGTCGATGCGCTCCTGGTCCAGCTCGCTCAAGCCCCACGATCGTGCAGCGGTGCGGCGCATATCGTCTTTGATATGTGCAGGATCGCGGCGCAGTGTGGATCGCAACAAATTCATCTGCTCGATCAGGTTACACGGATGGGATCGGTGAGGATCACGCGGCTCAGGCGGAAGGGGCGGTCGCCGGGCAGGGTGCGTCCGGTAATGGTAAGCGTGAGTTCGTTGCGGTCGCGATCGCCTTTGGCAGGCACCAATTCCACGGCTACATCGGCCAAGCGGAATTCGTTCTTCAAAATGGCTTCTTGTACATCCAATTTGAATTGCGCCAGCCAAGATTCGCCGCGCACGGGTTCTGCAATGCGCTCCCAGATCCGGCAACCGAATTGGGGATTGCCCGGCGACTCGCCCAGCGCAGTGCGCAGCAATATGGTTATGTGTTCCTGTACGGCCATTTCCGCGCTGCGCTCCTGCGGATGGCCTTCGCCTTCCAAAATGGTGGCGGGGCGGAATGGAAGGCTGTAGTGTTGGTAGGGCATGGCGTGGTTCAATTCAGTTTGATCAGCCCTCCTTTCACCTCAACCAATGCAGAACCGTCGATCTTCAAGTTGGCCGAAGACATGTCCAATTTGGAGCCGGTCTTGATCTTCCCGCCGGCCTTGGCGTCCACTTCCAGGTCTTGGCATTTCAGCTCGATCGTTTTCGCGTCCAATGTCAATTTGCCGTCGGTCTTTATGGTTATGGATGGTTCGCTGCCGAGGGCGAGCGTCACTTCATTTTTGCCGTCCTTGTTGCGTATGGTGATGGATTCTTTCCCGGCCTTGTCAATGATCACCACTTCGTTACCCCCCTTGGTGCGGAAGGCTTTCACCTCGTTGCGATCATCGGCCCAAGCCGCATCGGGCTTGGCTCTTCCGTTGTACAAGCTGCCCGCCACGTAGGGTTGTTCTGGGTCGTTGAATTCGAAATCGACGAGCACTTCGTCGCCTACTTCGGGTATCAGATACATGCCGCCAGAAGCATGGGCGTGGCTGCTGAGCACGCGGATCCACGGAGACAGTTCCGGCCCGCCTTTCTGCCAGAGGAATTGCACCCGCACACGGCCTTGCTTGTCTGGATCGTCCACCTCCATTACCAATGCGGGCTGTGGGTCGCACACGGGTTGGCGCATGGCTGCGGCGTTGGGCAACATTTCGTTGGCTGCGGGGACGGCCTCGAAGTTGTTCTGGTAGTTGCCGTTGCTGCTGCTGTGCGAAACGCTGGTCACTATGAATTCACCGTATTCCGAGGTGGTACTCGTTCCTTCCTTCGCGATCGGGCCGGATACTTTTACCCGTTTGCCAGGGCACAGACGGGCGTGGTCGCTTACGCCGCGCAGCACTACGCCTTGGGCACCAGTGCTGCGTTTGCGTGCGGCTGCCCGTGCGTCCAGATCGCCTTTGTCGGCCGCGTGGCCTACCATGGAAACGTCGCCGGGCTTGAAGAGATCATGCCTAGGTTGCTTCAACAGTTTGCCATGATCATCATCGTCCAATTGCAGGGTGATGGATCCCGAATCGGCGGCGAGCAGTTCGTCGTTCTTATGGTCCCAATGCTTCAGGGTGAAGTTGTTCCGGCGCACGACCAGCCCAATGTCCAAGCTGAAGAGGTTGCTGCCGAATACGAGGTCCTCTACCTTACCGGCGTCGGGTTTTCCGAAGACCAGGTCGTTGCCATCGAAGAAGAACCATTCCCCATAGCGCGCTGCCATACGGGCGAGGAATTGGTAGTTGCTTTCCTCGTACTGCACTACATAGGTCAACTGTTCACTGTAAGCGGGTTTCACCTTAGTGCTTACACTGAAGGTCTTGATATCCTTGCACACTTCATCTACAATGGCGGCGAGGCCCTTGGCGCTGAAGGAGCGGTTGCGGGCACCATCGTCCAGCAAAAAGGTGACGCTCTGCCCACCCACGGTGATCTCCGGAGAACCACCTTGGCTGCGGCTGAAGCCCACATCTGTAACGATGCCTTCAAAAGAGAAATCCTTGGTCCCGGGGGCGCTTTCCGCGAAGTTGATCATTACCATGGCTTTCTTGCCGAGGTATTTGCGGGCTTCGCCGGTAAAGGTTTCCTGCCGGGCATCGTCCAGTACCATGCGGAACTCGAAGGTGTGGTGCGCGTCCATGCGCTGACCCACGCTGAGGTGGGTCACCTTATCAAGTTTCACTTGCTCCACATCAACGGTAATGCTGCATTCTACCTTGCCTGCCATGGTTCTCGTGGGTATGGGCAGTTGACAACGAAGCCCCGCATGGAAACCTGTTCAGTTCCATGTGGAGCATTCGGCGTTTCTGCTGGGTGGCCGGTTATGCCTTGTATGCTTCGTGCTTTGCGTCGCCTACTTCGAGCTTGCGTGCACTGATCACGATGTTCTCTACCATCGGCTTGCTGTCGGTGGCATTGAAGCTTTCGCTGTAGCCCACACAATGTGCATCGCTGAATTTGATCGACTTCAGCAAGTTGCCCTTGTTGTCGGTCCATTCAATGCTGCCGTTCTTGCGCGTGGTGGGCGAGGTCATCCACTGCGCGAAGGCGGTGCTGTCGCTGCTCTCCATGCTGAAGTGTACGCTGCCGCCGCGCACATCCTCTGCAGGTTTACCGTTGTGGTCGGTCTGCCGTTGCAGGCTGTAGCTCAGTTGCAAAAGGGGGTAGTCCGTGCCGTCTAATTTCAGTGTGGTTTTCATGGTTCGTGGGGTTTAGTGTGTGGTTTATATTTTGTAAAGTCTCGCTTGATTCCTTCTATTCGGGAAGGAAGATCAATTCTTGATATCCAGTGTAAAGAGTTCAATCTCTTCCGCTCTGCGGTTGACAAGACCATTAACTATCTTGCCGTTAGAAAGTCTAAACTCTTTCCACTCACGGATCGCGTCGTTCCACCTTTCCTCGTTCAACGCTTTCAACAAATTAGACTTCGCGAATTTGGTTGGGCCGATGTTGTATACCAGACTGACCAATGCATCAAACTGGCCTTGAGTGAGTTCAATTGTTACATGTTGCGTGACGGAGCGTTCTGCTTCTCCAATATCTTTTGAGAAAATCGACGCAGCCTTTTCTTCCGTTATTCCAGCTTGAAACTCTTTTTCCATGTTCACCGAAACCAAGCCGCACTGTCCTTGATGAACCAAATGGCCATAGCCAACAGTGCAGTGTCCACCGCCATCTGTGTCATACAAGTGTGCGCGATAGGCCTCTCTTGCTTTCAGCCTTGCAATTCCGGTATTTGATGAGATCATTCGTGATCAATTCAATGGGAGTTGATGTTGCTTCGACTTGATCTACTTTTCTGTGGAGTTCTCAATCCGCACTCTTCTCCCATTCGGCACTGCTGCCACCCAATGCCTGCCCGTGTATGTTGAACACGCGGGCAGCTTTGTATGGCACGTACTTGATGGATATGTCCGTTTCGTCCGCCTTTTCGGCGTTCTGCTGTACGTCCACATCCACTACTTTTTCGATCACTCCGGCGGCACGAAGCCCGTTCATGAATTTCTGGATCTCCTTGTGGACATCCTTGCGCATTTCGCCCTTGTTCAGCTCCCCGGCGCGGCGGTTGCCGTAGTCCGTCATCACCTTCAGGATCCAATCGTCCAGCTGCACGATGTAGTATTTGCGCCGTTCCAATTTGCTGCCACGGTGCAGGCTTTCATCGCCGTAGAACACGATCTGGCCACGCACTTTCTGGGCCACCACTAAGCCGAGTTCCGCCAGTGCTTCCACTTGCTCCTTGCGCAGGTCCAGCTTCACTTCACTGGCCCCTTTCACGGAACCGAACTTCTCGCCGAACGCAGGCTGCGCGATGTTCCCGGTCTCTTTGGCGGCGTAGCGTTTTGCGGCCAGGAACATGCTGCCGGGCAGGTATACCGCCTTCACGCCGAGCTTTTCCTGGGCTTTGCGTCCTTCGATCCACACAGCGGTCATGACGGTATTGGCCAGTTCCTTGTCCGCTGAGGCAATGCTATCGGTGATGAATTCTTCCTTCAGATCATCGAAGGTGTCGTAGTTGCGGTAGTCCGTGTACAGGCGCATCATGTGGTCGTATGCGAGCTTGCTGTACACGTTCACCACGTCCTTGCCACCGATCATGCCGGGCAGCACCAGTGCGCCGATGTTGCGGCTGAGATCGAAATTGTCGTACCGGTCGCGGACGAACGTGTGCATGGCCTTGTAGAAGGTCTTGCGGTCCATATCCGCGATCTGCGCGGTATCGGCGTTCAGGAAAAACAGTTTTCCTTCGCCGGGTTCGCCGATGTTGAGGAAGAACTTCGAAAGGGCACCATAGCTCTGTGCCAGTTCATTGGTCTCGTTCAACACGGTGCGCTGGTTATCGTTGAGCGTGGCCGCAACTTGTTCGGTGCGCTCCTGTGCCTTCTTCAGCATGTCGTCGACGTTCTTGGCATCTTTCATGATGCGCTGCCAAAGACCCAGCTTGGTGGCGAGGGCGGCGCGTTCATCGGCCTTCGCTGCATCGTTCCGGAAGATCTCGCGACGGGCGGGCCGTGCAGGATTCAGCCCCTTACTTTCTGGAATGGCCTCCTCGAATACGGTATAGCCTTCGTAGGCTTGGAGTGAATCGGCCACTTCCGCGATGGGCCTTGCCTCGGTGCGTGTAGCAGTTTCCCGCGTGGCCTGTTCCTTTGCTGCTTGTTGTTGCTCGTCCATGGTACTATCGGTGATCAGATCAGTTCATTCTTCATGGAGCCAAGTCCTTCCAGGAAGGTCTTCCGGGCATCCGCTTCATTGAAAGCACCGCGCACCAAGGGATTGGTTTCGAGCACCTCGATCATTTCGCGGAGTTGTTCCAGTTCGGTCTTTAACGAAGAGAGCAGCGGGCTGGCCTCCACCAAGCCATTCAGTTCGAAATCGCCCGCGTCCTGGAAGCCGTATTCTTCATCAACCGTGCGGCCATCGGCATCCTTCAAGCGTACCTTTTTCGAGGGCTTGAAATGGTCGTAAACGGCCTTTTCACTTTTCAGCTCAGCCACATCAGTGTTACTGGCCTTTGTGTCGGTGAGCTTCATGGCGAAGAGCATGTTGTTCTCCGGGACCTTGGGAATGGTGTCGCTGCTGTCGTCCAGACGCACGGGGTGGCCGCCGATGTGGTAGGTGGGCATGGTGTGTTTACGGGGTTGATGTGATGGTTCTAGGGTTGTCGTGGGAACACCTTCGACTTAGTAGTTAGTGGATCACCAGGGTATTGGTGTCCTTTCCTCGGATAGTGGTCGATCGAAACTATCGGTTCAGGTCCGTGCGAAGGGTGTGCTTTGCGCACTTTCGGGCGAATGACATTCATGTGTCATGAACAGCAACTCCATTAGTGCGAATGGACACAGCAACTTTTCTAATGGTCGGCCAGTATTGCCTGCTTACTGGAAAATGCGTTCCGCTGTGGGAAACTATATGCTTACCCTCAATTCGGTCCGTATGATGGAACGCTACGATATGGCTTCGATGGATGCGGAGGAAAAGCAGGTCTCCGTAACGTTCGCCGCATTGCAGCCATTCCTCCAAAACAGACAGTGTGTGGAACACCGCCAAACCCCTACCATCCAACAACCGGAGAACGGCATAACGTGTATCCGCTTCGATAGACAGTATCATCCGCACATCCACCACGTGGTAACCCCGTGCTGCCTTCAGCATGATCAGCAAACGGGGTGAGGGGGTGGGTTGGGATGCTCCCGGTGCGTCCATTGCAGTGCTCTTGACCCAGTGCTTTCATGTGGGAAAGGATCAACGCTGCGAATGAAATGCGTTGTCCGGGGTTTTGATGCGGTAGCACCTTCCGACTTCTCTTCCGACTTCTATTCAGCGTTCGTGGCCTCCTTCGGATCAAGGATCCACCTGTCCCGGTGGCATTCGCTATGTTTGTTGGTGGAGCACCATCATGAAGCGCAAGAAGATCGACGCTGCGGAATTAAGTACCCTGCGTGAGCAGGTGGAGCAGCGTTACCGATCCGATGGTGGAACCGAATTGGAGTGGAAGTCCTACCTCCCTCGATATGAGGACGTGAATGCCCGGATCAGAGCTCGTATCCAAGGGAAGCACGACGCTGCCATCAGCCCCAACATCCTGCGCCGATTGTTCTGGGATACCCGCGGCGATGAACAGGCCAGCTTCAACATCGTCTACCTGAACGCGCTCGCACTCTACATCAGCGAGGGGGTTCGGGACCATCGCGGCCTTTTTGCGGCAATGGCTTCAACAACTGATGCCACGGCCCCGGCCGCCGAACCGCTCCACGGCGGTGTCCACGACCAGGAAGCGCCTGCTTCCATGTCCCCTTCTTCGGTCGAGGAAGTTGATCACACCTCTTCCGTTGAAACCGATGCCGACACTGCTGCACATACAAGGTGGGATCTGGCCCCAATCGACAAAGGCCGCGCAGCGCTGGATATTCCGGCCATGACAGCGGCCCCGTTGAACGCGCTTACCTTAACGACGGAGGATGTTCAACACCCTGCCACGGCGTACGCTAGCCACCTACCCTTCCTTGCATTTGCTCGACCCTTCCTGATCGCAGCGGTCTATTCGGGGCTGGCCACCTTCGTCTTTGGCATGCTCTTCAATGAACTCTCCGGCTACGAGCGGTTAACGCGTGAGTCGGTGCGCAGCCTCATGCCCTCGCTCTTCGGAACGCCGGTGTTCGGCCACTTGGCCTTCGGTCTCGTACTGGCATTTCTTACACGCTGGCTCTACCGCAGCCCTACTTCGCGACACTTCGCTGGCTGGTTCCTGTTGTTGTCCCCTCTTCTATTCGTCGCCACCTACTTCGGCCGACACGTGTTCGTTCGCAATGGATGGCTGGCACGCGGCCATGCATCACCAGCGTTCTTTGGAACCCCCGACCTTGAAACGCTGGCGATCACCCTCGCCTTCTGCCTCTGGATCATGCTGTTCATGGTGACGGCGGATCGGAGGCGGCCGTTGAACGACCAGTCCCGGCTTCTCCGCTCCACGGTGATCACCATCGCCTGCGGAACCGTGTTCTTTGTGATCAGCATCGCTCATAATATCCTTGTTTCAACAGGGCACCTCAATGTGGACGACTACTTCATCGCGCCCACCATTCTCAACTTCAAGTTCCCCCATCCCGAACGTCTGCCGCTGATCTGTTTCATGGTCTTCGTTCAAACGTACCTTACACTGAAGTTCCTGGCCGAACGTTTTGTGGAACGTGTCACACCCACAGCCACCAATTCCGCTGCGCCCCCCCACCAAGGCTTCACACTCCCATGAACGTGCGCATGTCTCATTACCTATTAGGCCTTGTCGGTGTTCTCGCCACCATCGCCAGTCTGTCGTGAAGATGACCACCCACCCACCCCCGCGAATGCCGGTTCCCCGTGGATGCCGCACATCGCGGTCGCCGCTGATGCCGCATTCATCACGGCACCCAACGTAGTGTCGCCGAACAACGATGAGGGCAATGATGTGTTCATGGTCGTGAACGTAATGTGACTGCCATGCAGACAACGGACCTGATCCTGAACGGAGCATCAGCCTTCTCATCTTCATCACTCCAACCCGTCTGGGATACCCTCGACAGTAAGGACATCGCACGGTACCGTGTCCATCTCAGCGCGCTCGGCACACCGGGTGCGCCGCTTACGGCGAATAGCTACCTTGATCTGATCGACTACGGAGCATCCTCGTGCCTCTCCTATTCCGGTGTTCCTGTGTCGGCAGACCAGTTCGATCCATGGTTCTTCGGCGAGACCTATCCCGCCCAGGAAATTTTCTGCGAGTGAGCGAGCAGTGTAGGATCCGCTTGCTATCGGCACCGCATCTTTGCAACCCCCGTCTCCGCTTCCGCACTACTGCGAAGCATTTCGGCACGTGAAACATGGCCGGCCGCCCAACCTCCAAGGCTTTTGATGACGCACCCCGTCCCAAGCTGGACAAGACCACGCTGCGAAAGGCCGTCCGCATTTTCCGCTACCTGGAACCGCACCGGTGGACCTTTGCCCTCGGCTTGGTGCTCCTGCTGATCACCACTGGGCTTTCGCTCCTGTTCCCTGGGTTGCTGGGGCAACTGGTGGATGCATCCAAAGGCAATGATGCGGCCCAGCAAGCCTTGCTCACGGATATCGATCGTGTGGCGAAGATCCTCCTCGTTGTCTTCGTGGCACAAGCGTTCTTCGGTTACTTCCGCATCGTACTCTTCAATTGGATCACCTCCAACATGCTGGCCCAATTGCGTAAGGACACGTACGAGCATCTGCTGCGCTTGCCGATGATCTTCTTCGCCAAGAACCGTGTAGGTGAACTCAACAGCCGCATCGGCGCCGACGTGTCCATGCTGCAGGAAGCATTGACCACCAACCTCGCCGAGCTTATACGCCAGGTGATCGTGGTGGTCGCGGGCATCGTGCTTCTCACCACTGTTAGCTGGGAGCTTACGCTCACCATGCTGTCGGTGATCCCTGTGGTCGCCATCATCGCGGTATTCTTCGGGCGCTTTGTGACCAAACTGAGCAAGCAGGTGCAGGACAAGATCGCTGAGAGCAGTGTGATCGTGGACGAGACGCTACAGGGCATCCAGAACGTAAAGGCCTTTGCGAACGAGCGTTGGGAAGCGCTTCGCTATGGCAGGGTGGTGAATGATGTGCGTTCGCTCGCCTTGCTGAGCGGCCGCTGGCAGGGTGCCTTCGTCTCATTCATCATCCTATGCATGTTCGGCGCTATCGTGCTGGTGATCTGGCGCGGTGTGCGGCTGATGGCCGCTGGAGAGATCTCTACCGGGCAGCTCGTCACCTTCATCATGTACTCCATCTTCATCGGTGCAAGCATAGGCGGGCTGCCGGAATTGGTGAACCGGTTGTTGAAGGCCATTGGTGCGAGCGAGCGGTTGATGGACATCCAGGAGGAACTCACCGAGCCGGTATCGCTCGCAGCACCCAAGGAACCGTTGCGCATTGATGGGGCTGTGCGCTTCGAGAACGTCTCGTTCCACTATTCCACAAGAGCCGATGTACCAGTGCTACAGAACGTGGACTTCAGCGTGCGGCCGGGCGAACGTGTGGCTCTTGTGGGTCCCAGTGGCGCAGGGAAAAGCACGATCGCCTCGCTGGCGTTGCGCTTCTATGACCCCGTGACCGGTCGCGTGTTGATCGATGGCAAGGATGCCCGCGATTACGACCTCACTGCACTACGTGACCGCATGGCCATTGTGCCGCAGGAGGTCTTGCTCTTTGGTGGAACGATCCGCGAGAATATCGGATATGGCCGTCCCGACGCTCCGCAGGCGCAGATCGAAGAGGCAGCGCGGAAAGCGAACGCGCACGACTTCATCGCATCGTTCCCACAGGGCTATGACACGGTTGTGGGTGAGCGGGGCATTCAACTGAGCGGCGGTCAACGGCAGCGCATCGCCATTGCGCGTGCGGTGCTGAAGGATCCTGCGATCCTGATCTTGGACGAAGCCACCAGTGCGCTGGACAGCGAGAGCGAACGCCTGGTGCAGGAAGCCTTGGACAAGTTGATGGTAGGGCGTACGAGCATTGTGATCGCGCACCGGTTGAGCACTGTGCGTAATGCGGACCGCATTCTTGTGTTGGATAAGGGAGCGGTGGTGGAAAGCGGAACGCATGATGAGTTGATCGCGGATGAGACCGGGCTGTACCATTCGTTGAGCCGGTTGCAGCAAGCGGGGGCATTGGTGTGAGAAACAGCCTCATTATAGTGGCAGCAATTACAGCCCGGTCGGCAATAGCTCAGAGGTCCGCCACAAAGAACTCGGTGGTCTTCCCATTGGCACAACACGATGACGATGATACCTTGGCGGTGCGATGAACATGCATGAACAACTTCCTTTGCGCCGGGTCCCGAAAGGGAGACCTTGCGAAACCTTAAACCGCTCTCTCACCCCTAGATCCTCCAACATGGGCCCATGTGTTCCGCTCATCCTCTTCACACTTGTGATGGCCATTGAAACCTATGCCCAAACCCCTGGAGTTTTTGTTTATGGCAAAGCGACCGACCTGCTCACAGGAAGCCTCATCTACGTAGGACAAGTCTCCCTGAAAGAGGCCAATGCGGACACGAACTCGAAGATCCTCGTTCCGCTCTCGCAAGGACAGTATGAACTCAACTTGGCTCAACATAAGATCTACGAAGTACGTTTCGATGCCCCTGGCAAGATCAGCAAGTACGTTGTGATCGATACCCGTGGCGTTCCACCTGACCTATGGGCTGAAGGCTATGGGATGAATCTTGATTTCGGTCTTCTGGATAGTATTCCGGGACAAGACCTCTCGCAGTTCGAGGCTCCCTATGGGATAGCCACATACAACCGTGTTCGACGCCATTTCATTTACGACATGGCGATAACCAAGGTCATGCGAAAGCATACTGCAGCCCTCTTGAAAAAGATAAACAGGAAGATGGTAAGACCATCATCGCGGTGAGTTCCGATCAGCTGTAAATCGACTCACAGCCCCACCTCCACCACCTTCTTCGTCGCAAAGAACTCTCCGCTGAAGAACTCCATCAGCTCGTACACCTTCACGGCGTTGCGCACGGGCAGGATCTCATCAGCAAGCTCGCCTCCTTTCAAGCAGTACATGCGCCCGCGCCCTTTGGCAACGAGGTGCTTGGTGTCGCGGATGAATTCCGGTAGCGTGGTTACCGCGCGGCTTACGATGACGTTGTAGTCTCCGCGGTGCTCGGTGCTACGGACCTGTTCTGCGGTACAGTTGGTGATGCCTAGACCTTCCACCACGCCTTTCACGGCCGTGATCTTTTTGCCGATACCATCGATGCCGTGGAATGTGGCATGGGGGAACATGATCGCCAGCGGAACCAAGGGAAAACCACCGCCGGTGCCAACATCAACGATGCGCGTGCCCTTCTTGAACTGCACCACCATTGCAATGCCCAACGAGTGTAAGATATGCCGTTCGTAGAGGTGCTCGAAGTCTTTGCGAGAGATCAGGTTTATGCGCTCGTTCCAATGCGCATAGAGCTCGCCGAGTTGGGTGAACTGCGCGCGTTGTTGGGCGGTGAGTTCCGGGAAGTACTTGAGGAGGATGTCGATCCCTTGCATGGTGGCTCTGCATTCGTGAGTCACCGGATATGCTCCTTCGTCGCATTCCGGTGTGACGCACGCGACGCCGGGTCATCCCGGGCTTGACCCAAGACCGGCATGACATCAAATGTGGTCCTTGCTGTCCTGCATCAGGTTCAGCAGGAATTCACGGGCGCGAAAGAGTTGGGCCTTAACGGTGCCCAGTGGCAGGTCCAGTTC
>Ga0209490_10002774_pt1 | contig 16494 bp, 11 predicted proteins | sample MAT06_FD_187209 | JGI IMG/M metagenome (GOLD analysis project Ga0209490, IMG submission 187209) | Freshwater microbial communities from Lake Fryxell liftoff mats and glacier meltwater in Antarctica - MAT-06 (SPAdes) (version 2) | ecosystem: Environmental > Aquatic > Freshwater > Ice > Liftoff...
GTGTCACCGGCTCCACAGGTCAAGTGTTACTGCAATTCTTGGAAATGCGCTTGGACAATACTGTGTTTCGGATGGGAATGGCTCCAACCATTCCGTCCGCTAGACAATTGGTAAATCACGGTCACATAACTGTCAATGACCGTGAAGTCAATATCGCCAGCTATCAGTGCAAGCCTGGTGATGTGGTTGCGGTGAAAAATAGAGAGCGATCGCGCACAATGGTAGAAGCTAATCTCAAAGACCCAGGCTTGGCTCACTTGCCCAATCACTTGGAATTTGATAAGCAAAAACTGATTGGCAAAGTTAACGGCGTTATCGAACGCGAGTGGATTGCTCTTCAGATTAACGAACTGCTAGTGGTGGAATACTACTCGCGGCAAGCTTAATTTATTGGCGATCGCACTTTTTCTATAACTTAAAAAAATCCCAGCCTCTAAAAAGGGCTGGGATTTTTTTTAAGTTTCGCTTTTTTGAGTTAGTTTACGTCAATTATCTTGCGGTTTATTTGGGAGTCTCAGGAGTTGGCGCTTTGTGGATTTGCCCATTTTTGGAAGCCTCGGAAGATATCAGTATAGCTGATGATTCCATCGAATGTAAATTTACCACTATCAGAGTCTTTTGTGCAAACTACAAGAGCAGTAGGTCTATCCTTGGAATTAGGTGGAACAAATGTTTCAATCACTTTAGAGGTAACAGTCCCAGGACTTACGCTATTTCTCTCATTCATCGGAAGCATAATATATTTTAACGGCAATTTTGAGTATTGAGTCAAAGTTATATCGTGTAAAAAAGTATTAACAATTACATCATCAACTATTCCTGTCACAAATCTACCATCTGCTGTTGTGATAGGAATATGAGTAAAGGAATTTTCCTTCAAAATTCTTCGAGCCCGCAACAAATTATCATCCTCAGTTAATACAGTAAGATCCTCTCTTTTCTTAAATAGGATATTTTGACCTATAGTTGCCCTTAAGAACTGTGTATGATTTGGATCGTTGATTTTACGCAATACATCGGTGTAGGATATTGTTCCTACGATAAGCTGATTATCTCCATATACACATAGAGTCCGATATCGTCGAGTAAAATTTTGTCCTTCGGGTTTTACAGGATCGATTAAATCCTTAAAAACATCTTTAACTTTACTATTATTGAGAGAAAGAGTCTTGACAGGTATCGTCATAAGTTGTGCAAAATCCTCAATTTCATTAAGACATTTTGCACTAATTTCTTCATTGAATTTTCGCAGTTGTGATTTTTGTTGAGGTGTCAGAGGAAATTCTGGCGGATATAGTTCGTTGGGAGGAGTTAAAAGTTTCACTAGGTCTGTCTTGCTAATGACAGTTTTTAGCTCCCCTCTTGGTTCATCACTTTTAGGATCAATAGGCTCAATAATGGGGACGTGCCTAATTTTAAATTCATCGATCATAGCATCTAAATAGTCCACTGTGTCAGTTGGCTTTAACCACCTTAAGGGTCTATTCTGTAAAAGTTCAGGGAACTCCTGATCGATACGTGCTTCCATATTATTAATAGACATGAGTAAAATCCTCCATTATTGTTTAATTTTGACGGTAAACTTGTACGCGAAATTGTAAAATATCAATCGGCGTTACTACCATTTTTGGGTAAATTTTGCCTAGTAATTGTTCAACAATAACTACTTCCTTAAATCCCAAATTTAAGTAAGCATTAATACACTCTTGCAAGGTTTGACTTTTCTCAACCAAACATAGTTTAGTTACAGGTTTCATTATTTTCGATAAAGATATACCCATCAAACTAAAATACATAGGATGAGTAAGTGTTGTCACCTGCTTTTTATCAATCATTCCTAGCAAATGGCCATCGCTATCGCAGATAGTTATATGCTTTATCGGCAAATATTTCATCGCAAATCGAGCTTGAGCTAGGGTATCTGATGGTAGTAGAGTATATGGTTGTTCCATACTATCTACTTCCGGTAACGCTAAAAAGCGTTCGGCTTTCAATTGACAAAACTTTTGATTAGATTTAAGGTAACTTAATATGCTTTCTGGAGAAACTACGCCATAAACTGTTTCGTCCTCATTGATAATAGGTAAAACTCTGATTGCCGAAGTTGATTTATAGGAGTCCACTAATTTATCCATCGCATAAATTAGCCTCTGATTTTTAGAAGTATAAGGCTTGATTTTTTCTAGTTTAAATACCTCTGTAATCTGCTTTCTTAAACTATTAGCCAATTCCTCATTTAATTGTTGGCGAAATTTAGGGGTTTTAATTCTAAACTTAACAGGTACATCTAAAACTGGCGGTGGTAGCGATCGTAAAATTGATAAGTCAGTTAGGATACCCGCAAATTTTTTATCCTCATCTACAATAACAATTTCACTCGCATTTTGCACAGTAATTAAAGCTAATGCTTCTGCTACTGTATCTGTATCTTTCAAGATACAAAAATCATTGGTTATAACTTTTGTGTCTTCTATACTAACTGCATCGCTACTTTCCATATTTTTTCAACGATTACATATAAGTTACTGATTGAGATAATTTTTGAATCGCTTTCCAGTCATCACTATTTGTGATTTTACCATCATTATAGTAGGTAACTAGAAAATCTATTAAATTTCGATCTTCTAAGAATTGTGCAAATATTGGATGTTTGTTCGTAGACTTGATTAAATTATCTATGGCCTCATCTTTTGTTCCACCTTCACTTTTCCAAGCAGTGTATATTTGATCGATAAGTTGATGATTTTTAGCTAAGCAATCGTAAAATTCAGGAAAATTTAACTGGAGTAAAATTATTTTGCAAAATTTATACTTGTCATCAGTATTCCAGTCTATTTTTTTCTTTTCAATTATGCTTCTATCGCTTGTTAGTTGTCGTTGTGCGAGCTTATCTTTAAGCGTAGAGTTGTGTTTGTTGACAATCTGTTGAATCATATAAAAAGCTGTAATAAATTGCTGCATTTTACGGATATTTGAATTGGTAGCTTTAGAAATCATCCCCCATATTTTTTCATCATTACTATAATCGGCAGTTAAAGAACCTTGAAGCAGTCTAGCTTTTACTTCTTCTTGATCTTTATCAGATAGAAAAAAGTTAAGATTGATGATTTTTTCTATGTATTCTCTACCAGTAATACCAAGCTCTTTAGGGTATCTTTGTCCCACCGCTTGCTCAATAATTCTTTTATCTATTCCAATGACAAAAATACAGTTAGACTGATCTAAATGTAATTTCAAGCATTCTAGGACAGATAAAGCATTTTCTGGTAAGCAACGATCCAAATCATCAATAAATATCATCAATCGACCATCGTTACCCACATAACTTTGCACTGCATTTTTAAAGACATTTTCAAAGTTGTTGATAAATTGATAAGGATTAATGAGGTTAGGTTTTTCATTGGGATTAACCAACATTTCAAGTTGTTTAGCTAGGGCTTGTATATCAACCATCCCTGCTGTTTGAGCATTAACATATCCTTTTGCTAAAACACCAGCTAATTTTACAGCGCAAACTGAATAGGTTAAAGCCGCTTTTGTAATCTTTTTGCGCTCTTCTACATCAATACTTATGTCTTCACATATTTGACTAAGAATAGTCTGAATAAGAGCATTTTTAATGTCCAGTTTATCGTCATATTTCCAAGCATTAAACCAAACCGTTTTATACTTTTTGGCAGAATTAGTTCCTAATTTTTCAAAGTCACTTCTCATTCGTGCCATGAGGCTGGTTTTGCCGCTCCCCCAAGAACCAAAAATACCAATGGTAAAAGCACCTTCTTTATGATCTTGATTTTGTGGTTGTGTAGCGTCGATCGCCATATTACACAGTAATTCTGCGTAAATATCATAATTAAGCTCACTGCTACTCCCTGGGCCACCACGAATGATATTTCTATCAACTTGATTAAAAGACATAACTTGTGTACTCCTTGATTTATCAATTAAAGGACTTACGCACGATGTACGAAAAACATGGGTTTGAGATTGGGACGCACAGCGAACAATGACAGAATTACGTTAGGTATGCGTCCAGGACTAAATTAGGACTTAGCGGGCTTTTCCACTTCTGACAAAACTTCTTGAATTGCTGATGTAACTGCCTCTTTAGACATAAATCCGTTGATGGTTTCTAGCAACAACCACTCACTATATAAGTTGATTAAAGGTGCAGTTTCTTCCTGAAAAATTTGGATGCGCCGCCGAATAACTTCTGGAGTATCATCTGTACGATTTTCCTTGATGGCTCTCTTTCTCAGTCGCTGAATTAAAACTGAGTCTGGTACATCAAAATTGATAACACAATCACAACTTGGCTGACTTAAATCCTTTAATAATTTGTCTAAAGCTCCTACTTGAGCCACATTCCGAGGAAATCCGTCTAGTATCCAACCTGGTTTTGCTTCTTTTTTAGTCAATTGTTCTTTGACAATATCTAGCACAATGCTATCAGGGACTAATGCTCCTTTATCTATATAAGATTGTGCTTTTTTACCTATTTCTGTTTCGGCCTTTCGCTCATGTCGCAGTAGTTCGCCCGTTGAAATGTGATGAATCCCGAAGTTCTTGGCTACCATCGCAGCTTGAGTGCCTTTGCCTGCGCCATTCGGGCCTAAAAATATAATTCGCATACTTTTTATGATTCAACTGTTGGATAAGCTACCATTGTTTTGTTGATAACGAACTTAAAGCTAACAAAGACTACCAAATTACGCTATCATTACGTTACCATTTTCTCAAATAACTAGAAACGATCACAAAAAAAATATGACCGCAAGCATCAAAGACTAATCTAATATTTACTTTAAAACAAAAATAAATAATCTGCAACTATTGAACATTATCAATTTATGCTACCATTACGTTAGCAATTTATACCAATACTAAAAATGGTTACACGAAAACCGACTAGAAAGGATCTATTTGCCGAAGCTGCCCAAACTTGGGACTTGAATCGCATCTATGAACTATTTACCGAAGCTAAACGTCGTATTTTCCCCAACGCCCGCCAAGGTCTCACTGATACAGAAAAATTATATTTGCGTGGTCTTTTGTGCAATTGCAGCCCTAGTGATATTGCGCGTCAATTGTCGAAAAGTGCTAGGGGGGCTGAGGTTTATATGTGCAAAACTCTCTATCAATATTTTAAGGGTATTCCTGAAACTCCTAGTGATGATGTTGGTAATTGGCGCAATGTTCATCAATGGTTGGATAAAGCTGGTTATAAAGTTGATTTATCTGGTGATTCTACTGTTGGTAGGTCTTTACCAAAAGGCGCTAAGATAGATATAACTGGTATAAATTTTTATAATGAAAATAATAATGCAACAATTTCTATAGATATTAATATTAAGTTATCATTTCCTTCATTGGTGAAAAATCAAGGTGAGGATGAAATAGCAAATGATTAAAGATAAACTTAGGAAAAAAAGGTGAAACTGGCTACATTTAAAGGGTTTGGGGATCGCCAAAAATGAGAATGAAACAGCCTTGGAGTAAAAAAGGGGATTTGGTATAACTAATCGGACTTTTCCCCAGACGCCAAAATTACGTCACTTCCTGTAAAAGCTGATTTTGTTCATGTCCGAGCGCTTCTAATCTATTCATTATATACACCAGTCGTTCTTTCTTATTAACGCTAACAGACGGAGGAATCGCCGAATTTAAAACTAGGGCGTTCGCTTGATCTCCTTCGATCGCACCTTTCCTAAATCTTAACATCCCCAACGGTTTCAAACACAACCCCAAAACAAAGTTACCGAACCTAACAGGTGCTTGCAGCGTATATAAAAATACTTGCTCCAAGAATTTACCCAAAGCTATTATAAATCGCTTCAGCGCAAAAACACCAAAAATTATAATAATTATACTTAAAATTGGGTGTGCAACTCCCCACATAAAAGCTTGACTTGCCCTAGCGATCGCACGATGAGAATCGATCCAAACTCTTACAGAAGGACACGATATTACTACACAGAAACCCGGTAACTTCTGCGAAACCGGGTTTCTAGGCTGTACTAAAATGTTTCTTCTCCTGTGGGTTCTTGGTGGACAAGACCTCGCTTTTGAAGGCGATAATTCGCTACAACGGGGTAAACAACACCGCGTATCCGATTGATGGCACCTACTGGACGATGAACTGCTAAGCCGTTCCAAGGAGAAAATCGCAGGTTTTCGTTGAAATCGGATTGTTTTTCATAATCAATAATCTGATGCTTGACGGTGAGACGACCTACTCTCAAGAAGGGTGATTCCTGTTCTTTCCAGACATTGATGCCATCGTCGATCGGCATTTTTAGGTTGGTTTGGAACTGGATGCCAAAATCCCAACAGTATTGAGCGTCAGGTTTCGCAAGAGATTGAATTAGGTCATCCCGGTAGTAATTGTCTGGTTGATTGGGATCTAAACCCAAGGCTTTAGCGCGATCGACAAAGGGAATTTTAGGAATTCCCGGTCGAGATTGTTCGGGAATTATCTCATGCGGTGGTTTGCATGAAACCGGAGTAAACCCATACTTAATTACAGCAGGATATTCGACAGGAACTAGACCAGGCTGGGAGGGATCGAAATCGGGATTGAGACCCAAAGCAGAGGGTGAACCGCTCCAATATTTTGCTGTTAGCAAACTCTTCGGAGTCCGGCTACCCGTAAGCGTTGACACCGCTAGAAAGTGTCGGGGATGTCGCATTAGCCACTTTTTCAATGTATCTGGTGATTCCACAAGAGCAGAAAAAAAGCCGTAGTAATCTTTGATGGTTTGGCTCACAAATATCTCTGAATTGTGAACAATAATGTCCTGGGTTTTTGACTCGTGGCTTTGCGCGAGTCTTTCCCCTTCCACCCCCATCACTTTCACTGAAATTGAGCGCGAATCTTTGGCGTAATCATTGTATACTTTGGTAGCCCCGTTAGCAAATCGCAACCAAACAGGATATTCTTTGGGTTTTGCTAGCAAACCTTGCTTAAGGGAAATAGCATTCAGTTGCGAAGAACTTAACGAAGCGCGTTTGCCCAATTCCCGTTTAATCGCTTCCTGATCAAAGTCAAAAATTTCCAGAGTTCCTTTAACGCAGGCATGAGTTTTGGCGTGAGTATCTCGCAGCGCCCGCTCCTTATTGCCGTAAAGATTATCCATCCGAAGCTTGGCCTGCTCAACCAAAAGATCGTAGTATTTGCGTTCGTCCTGTTCGGGATATTCGGTAAATAACTTCTTGCTCATAAATAACCTTTTAAAAGCTGATTGTGGCGATAATAGTTGGCATTTTTCCCTTCTAATTTACCAGAAAGAATTGGTTTAAAGCCTCTCCCTTTTAGGGAGAAATTAAAAGAAGACTATTCATTACTTCAATCCTCTTTCTTCCAGGTCAACTGTCAACCCTTCGACTTCGCTCAGGGCAAGCTGTCAACTGTCAACTGTCAACTGATTTTTAACGGGATGTTGAGGTAACTCAGGTTGAAGTTGTTCGCGGTTCATTGCGTAATCCTATAAACCACGAACAACTCACCACTGCGACTGTCGGCTCTTATTGAACTAGAGTTATATATTTGAAAGAAAGGCGTACACTTTACAATTTTTAACCCCACTCGTGTTCAGTCAGATCCTTAAGCTCGTTTCCAACCCTCATTATAGAAAGAAACTCTGTATTCTTTACCGGGAGGAACATTACGATTCAACACCTGCGAGAGGGTCTTGGTCTGCCTAATCTCTTCCCAACCTACAGGTGAAAAAGTTTCTGGATTGAAGACATTTTCGGCTAGCAGAGGATTAGTGAAAGCTTGAGAAAAGGCATCAATTCCTATCAGTCTTCCAACTAAAGGAGGTAAGGCTGAATTTGGTCGCAGATCTTCTGCATAGAGTCCCACATACAACTCAATGTTGTCTACGTGACCGTACAATCGTTTCAATTCTTTTTGGACATCTTCATTGTTAGTAATTTGAGCGAAATCTGTCACCCGTGGATACTTACACAGTTCGCGGTAATCGTTGTAGCTTCTTAATTTCGCCGCACGACCTACACGAATGCTGGCTGTCTCGGTTGGAATCAGGAACTCAGGCGTATTGAATAAACTCAATTGCGCTGCTGGTTGGGAACAAGCTTCTTCAAACATAGCTCCCAAACCCTTGTTGATAATCATATCATTGTTCCACATCGTCTCCGGCATAGACATTTCTTTGCCGTCATGGATCAGCTTATCGGGCAGCATACTATGCCAACGATAAACTAAAGTAAACTCTACCGACATCCAATTGGTGCGATACCATTTTTCATTATTAAATGCTGGGGGATCTGTGAAAAATTGGAAGTTATAGGGAGTAATGTGGTTGATATAATCCTCTAGCACAATTTTCAGAAACTCTGCCATCACGATATTTCTGGCGGTTTGGAAAAGGCGTTCATCATCCCAAGTTGGATAGTTTTTTGCCAAGAGGTCGCACACGCGATTATGTTCTCTTAAGCTAAGAACGTTGAGCATTACATAGCCCACTTGCACATTGACACGCTCTAACTCTATCCCCATTACAAATAATTTTTGCCTTTTTTTATAGGGAATCTTATCGGATTTTTTTTCATTTTCACCGACTATTAGATGGGGAATTCCGTTGAATTCTTCTTTAGGCTGTCCGTTCTCATCATAGTAAAAAGGAGGATATTCTTCGCCATTAATAATTTGGCTTTTTAGCTTTCCTCCTTGATTAGACCTCAGCAGGCGAGTAATATTTGCGTTCAACCCATAGACGTTACACAGATCAATTTGGTGGTTGGAACTATTTCTGCGCTGATCCAGTCGATCTGTCCGCAGGAAACTGTCGGTAAACCATTGCACGAAATAGGGAAAAATCAGAGAGGATTTGGGCGAGTATTTAGTCTCTCCTTTTTTGCGGTACAATACCTCCAAATCCTTAATAGGTGGGAGATGCTTTTCAAAATTCTCTGTGGGGCTTAAATTAACCCCTATGTAGTTTTTATCCGTTAAGGGCTTCCAATCCGTAGGCGGTAGTTGGAGTCCGGAATAAGTGCGATCGTTTAATGAATCCCAAGAGGTGTAGGGAGACATGGCACTAAACGGATAGGGGCGAGTTGGAATTTTTAGAATGGCATTGTTAATCAGAGTTTTGTTAACTTTTTTGCTAAGCCCCTCGTTGCTTTGAATGAAGCTCCAAAACGGTTTCAAGTTAGTTAAAAGGAAAGTCTCGATTTTGTTTTTAAATCCGTCTCTTGATGTGTCTCTTTTTGAAGAGGTAATTGTTTTTACTTTTGGCACTTGTAGATGTGATTGATTGCCAAGTCTCAATTCCGGGTTCTCGATCGAGTTTTCTGTATCCTCTTTAATAGGTTTTAAGGGTTTATTAGATAAAAAAAGCGGTTCTAGATTCTTGGGGCTGTACGGGATGTCTACGCTTTCAAAACGCTTGACCGCGCTTTCATGAAGATCGTCAATGGTATCGACAACCTTCCGCAACTTCGTTCCTGCCAATTTGAAGAACCCAGGATTGTTTTGAAATGGAGCCTTATAATTAGGCTGGATATTTTTAATGGTATCTGGATCGAATTCAAGCTTCAATTCAAGGTCACTGATTTGATCCAACATCCACTTCAAGACAGCATCTGATAACCCGCGGTATGCTTCCGTACCACCGCCGATGCAGCCATGCTCACCTGGAAACCAAACTTGACGAAGCTTCTGCTTCGGGGCCTTATCATTTTTCGTCATCAGGGTAACATCAAAGATTTCGCGAATTTCGTCGATCGCAACGGCGTGCAACGCATTCTCAATATCCTTATTTAAAGTGGTGTCGTGGAATTTGTACCTTGTTTTGAGCTGTCCCTCAAACTTCTTGAAGGCGGGTACAAGAGGAATACCAAGGGCTCCAACGGTGTCGAAACAACCAAGCAAGGTAATCGGGACACGATCGCCGTTATCTTTGCCGTACTTTGTGCGGAAACTCTTTGCTTTGTCATCATTTGGTTTAACGCCTCGGTCACGGTAAAGCTCGTAAGCTTCTGATGCCTTGGTAATATAACGGCGGGATAGGAGACCGGAGCAATAGATCATCCCCGCTAGACTCCTGACTGTGTAAGCACCGCGACTGAACCCGAATAGATAGATTTCGTCATCACTATCATAGTTGAGAGAAAGAAAACGATAGGCATCTTGTATATTTTTATCGATTCCCAGCCCAGTGACTCCGCCCACAATCTTGTTACTTTCCACTCCAATGCCCTCGTCATAAAACACGAGCTGCGGAACCCCGTCACTGGCTGTCCGTTTCACTGCCTGGGCAATCATCAGCACATTACTTGGGCAAGTACTATTTAGTTGTTGCCAAGTTCCATCACAACAAACAATCAGACGTTTCATTTTAAAATTCTCTCTGTGAATCTGAAATTTGATAGCGAGCTGTCTTTGGTAATCGGTTACAAGAGAATTGCCAATTCCTGTTTTTGTATCGAGTCAGGCGATCCCTGCTAATTTTTGGCTGGAAATTGTTATGTGGCAGGGCAATCTTTAGCTATTTCGATTCTCAGGATATTAGTCCCAAAACACCCTATAGTCTAGTTGGCTGTATTAAAAGGTTAACTTTATTTATATTTCTTAAATTAAAATATTTACAGCGTGAAATAGTAGCTTTGGTTCTGGGAAAATGCTCGCTTCTCCTAAAACGTAAAAAATTCCGAGCGTGAAATAGTAGGTTTGGTTCTGGGAAAATCCTCGATTCTCTTAACAGAAGTAGTGATCCGACACCCTAGCTAACAAGCAGATTTAAACATATTTACGCTCTGCCTTGTCAGCTTTTAAAACAGCTATAGCAATCCTTGCAGGAGTCGTAAACTTTTTACCCCACCCCAACCCTCCCCTTATCAAGGGGAGGGAGTAAGAAATTCACAAATGATTTAGGATTGCTATATATTCGATCGATTTGTCAGTTGGTGGCAAGATAATAGTGACGTATTAGCCACACGGATAGCAGATTTGGGCTGTGTTTAGGGTTAAAATTTGTTTCAGTTACTCTCAGATTTTCTGCGATGTGCTTCAAGTTTTTAACAATGTGTGGGCTTTTCTGGTTTCTCGATCGGGAAATTTGTGCGAAAATTTCCTAGCCCCGGTTAAATTTGAGGCGTCCAAAAGTGGGGACGATCGACCGCAGCGACTGGCTACGAGGTTCTCGCACCAAAACCAAAGGCACAAGGGCAATCAAGCGAACACCAGCCGAGAGGGCAAACACTGCTCCCAAACTCATGCCAGGAAGTTCGGCAAGAAAGCCGCCGCCGGTAGTTCCCAAAGCCCCAGCTAATCCCGAAACTGCTGCGGCGATCGCAAAATAAGTCGAAGGTTGCTCGATCGACGCTATCTCCATTTGAATATTGTTACTACACAGCCCGATCGCCCCTAAAGTCGTTCCTGCCAGCAAGTGCAGCAGCGGCAGCCACACCCATAGGGCAAACGGGTAATTGCCCGTACCCAACCACAGCAAAGGCGTTAGGGCCACCACCAGCCCAACCGCAATTAGCAGGGGGCGATTTCCCCAGCGATCGGCCAACTTACCCCAAAACATCAGCAGCAGTAGATTTGCCCCGGAACTTAAGCTGGTGTAAATCGTTACCAAACTCACATCCAAGCTTAAATTTTTCAGCAGGTAGATATTAAAAAAAGGCGCGCTGAGATTGACAGCAAATGTCCACACGCTGAAGTAAAGAATAAACATTAAAAAATTATAATCTTTCAGCACAGAAGGTACAAAATCTGTTAGTTGCTTTGCTTTTTTCTCTGTAAGTCGATCGTTCAGTGCATCTTTTTTGTATAGCTGGGGATTCACATCAACCATAAAGAATTGACACCCCAAACTAATCATTCCCGCCAAAACACCCACCAATAAAACAATACCGTAGCCCAAAATTGGACCGCCGTCCCAAGTTGACACGGACAATCCCATCAACGGCACTCCCAGCAAAGTGATGAGGCTGACAGCACTGTTGCGAAAGCCAAAATAGCGTCCCCGCAAGCGCTGAGGAACCACAGCAGCCATCCAACTGAACCAGCTAGAATTGGCAAAAGCTGCCAGCACGCTAGCTGCTACGACTGTTACCAGCGTCCATTGCAGTAGTAGGTGAGGGTCTGCGTGCTGGGAACCCCAAACAATTGCCACCGCGAGCACCAGCCACAGCAGCCGCGACGCGCCGAATACAAATAGGTTGTACCAGTGGCGACTGGTTGTGCGGTCTGCGATGTAGGCTCCTAGTGGTTGCAGGAGATTTACCACCATAGGAATAGCCGAGAATATACCTATTTCCACGCTGCTCGCGCCGAGTTGCAGCAAGAAGTTGCTCAGCAGCACGCCGGTGGTCGCCGACTCGAAGATAGTGGCAAAAATGCCGTCTAGAGTTGAGGCTTTCAGGGTTGATCGAACGTCTTTTTTAGAAAATTTGAGAGCTGTTTTTGCAGAGAGAACGAGCTGAAATATTTTCGGGTCTACTATTTCTGGAGTCTGAAGAGATAGAGGTTCATTTAACTCTGCAACTGGTTCAACCATAGTCAATCGATTTTAGATTGTAGATTGTAGATTGGAGAATTGAAGTAATAGGGTTAGATAAAACCAGCCCCACCTTCAAGAGGTTAGCTCGAAAGTAGGACTGGCACGTCCGGGTAATTCATATCAATATAAATGACTGGCAATCGCTAGGACATCAACCGCTTGGGAGATATAAATTTGGTAATTGTAAAAAAGTAGGTTGTAGGGCTTAACCAGGAAGCGATCCCAGCATTTCGCCTGCCAAAAATTGCTCGAATTCCGCCTCAAACAAGTTCCCCAAAGGCCAAAACAAATTTCGCGCCCTATCCTCCATTCCGCTCTCAAACCTTTACGGCTAGATAAATCTATAGAATGAAAGACGATCGACTTGCCGAGTATAGCTGCTAACGATTTGTACCTAATTCCAGGAATCCGTTTGTTCAGTCCCAGCGCTCGCGATCGACATTCCGGGTTTTTTAGGGAAATTGCCGACACGTGCCCGTAAGGCTTCGGAGTGGGTTTTTGGCGATCCTCTACGAGGGCTCCGCTAACGCACCTCAAGAAAAGTGTGGCTGCGATCGGCAACTGGTAGGACAAAATTATTACTTGACAAAAATTACCCTAACTGCTGATAATAGCAAACCCTAGAATTAAACTTAAACGTTTGAAAGATATCACTGCTAAGGTGTGATGTCGATCGCCAGCAAATTTACGGATTTCTGCATTAGATTGTGACAAAAACTCAACCTTTATCGGGGTATACACTGCCAGTATTTGCCTGTGCAGCCGCACTTGCAGCTTTGCGGTGCTTGCGTGAGGGTATCCAGTCTGTTGATAGTGTATCAGTAAATTTACTGGAACCGCAAATAACGGCAGAAATTCCGATCGAACAGGCGTCTGTACTCAAAACTGGTACCGCTTTAGGAGTGACTCGCTCCGATCCGGGGGACAATCTCGATCTGACTCGCAATACCCCCGTTTGGGCAATGGTGGAATTGGGGAGAGAAGGAGAGGGGGAACAAATACAGATTGTTGGCGGGGAGGGAATTGGACATCATAAAGCAGGTGGAGGAGCGGCAATCTATGATTACGCGATGCGGCTGTTGCGATCGAATCTGAGCCGAGAAATCGCACCGTCCGAAAAAATTACTGTCACCCTGATTCTGCCGTCTGGGCGGCAACTAGCCACCCGCACTTCTAACGAAGCTTTCGGCGTGGTAGAAGGACTTTCGCTGCTGGGTACAACTGGCATTTCTCAACCGCTTAGTGCCCCTGGACAGTTGGAAGTTTACCGCGAACAACTGCAACAAAAAGCCGAACTGTTTGACTGTTTGGTTTTCTGCATCGGCGAAAACGGTTTGGACTTGGCGCGACAACTGGGGATTAATCCTGAGAGGCTAGTCAAAACCGCTAACTGGCTCGGCCCGCTGCTGGTAGAAGCAGGATATCAGGGCGTGCAGTCAATTTTGCTCTTTGGCTATCACGGGAAACTGATGAAATTGGCTGCGGGAATTTTTCACACTCACCACCACCTCGCTGACGGGCGCAGGGAAATTCTCACAGCTTACTGTGCTAAGGCCCGAATGCCTGCCGATGCTTGTTCCGCAATTTTTGCCGCAGCGACAGCCGAAGAGGCTCTCGGGCAACTGCGGGCTTTAGACGCCGAGTTTGGGAGCAATTGGGTCGATCAAATTTACGGCGACATCGCCCGACAAATAGACTTGCGGTCATCGGATTGCATTTTTACTCACACTAACTTGCACATCCCCGTGGGCTCGGTGATGTTCGGGCGCGATCGCAAAATTATTGTTAAAAGTGAAATAGGAGATACATTTTTGACCCAAATTTGTTAATGTAGTGTGGATATCCCTGAATTCTGTTTAAAACATCGCTCAGGGATAATATTTAACAAGTAATAATTCTTTGTCCCTAGACCTTAATTATACTAGGTTGCTTGGGGACGCAGTTTTTGACGCCAGAGTTTAATTAATTAGGTAGGGTAAGGATTGAAGTAAATCTATGCTTGCCCTCGACCCTATTAATAGACTACGAGCGCTGACTGCAATCTAGTATAAATAAGATTTATTCCTAGCGACTAATGCTTGCTCGCCTTCCTCAGTCTTGTAGTGAAGCCGCGACAAATACCTCCCCTAATTTCTGCCCAATTAGCAATTAGCAATTACGCAATAACCGTGACTACTCAAATAAAAACTGAATCAGACCTCACAAACTCTTCTCTGGGGCATATCGATCGCCAGACGATCGTGATTCTCGACTTCGGTTCGCAATATTCCGAACTGATTGCTCGCCGCATTCGCGAAACTCAAGTATATTCAGAAGTTATTTCTTATCGGACTACTGCAGAACAGTTAAAAGCTATCAATCCTAAAGGAATTATTCTTTCAGGAGGCCCGAGTTCTGTATACGATGAAAAAGCACCCCACTGCGACCCAGAAATTTGGAATTTGGGAATACCGGTGTTGGGAGTGTGTTACGGGATGCAGTTGATGGTAAAGCAGCTCGGAGGCACGGTTGAGCGGGCTAAGTTAGCCGAATACGGCAAGGCATCGCTATTTATTGACGATCCTACGGATTTGCTGACAAATGTCGAAGAAGGCAGCACGATGTGGATGAGTCACGGAGACTCCTGTACTGAGCTGCCGACGGGTTTTGAGATCCTCGCTCACACGGACAATACTCCGTCTGCTGCTGTTGCTCACCACGAGAAAAATTTGTACGGGGTTCAGTTTCACCCAGAAGTAGTTCACTCGATCGGGGGAATAGCTTTAATTCGCAATTTTGTTTACCACATTTGCGAGTGCGAACCGACTTGGACAACAGCTACTTTTGTTGAGGAATCGATTCGCGAAATTCGCGCGCAAGTCGGAGAGAAACGAGTTTTGCTGGCTCTATCCGGTGGTGTAGATTCTTCTACTTTGGCTTTCTTGCTGCACAAGGCGATCGGCGATCAACTTACCTGTATGTTTATCGACCAAGGGTTTATGCGGAAGTATGAACCAGAACGGTTGGTAAAATTATTTAAAGAGCAATTCCACATTGACGTTGAATATGTTAATGCTCGCGAACGCTTTTTAGCTCAACTTGAAGGCATAACCGATCCTGAAGTAAAACGCAAGCGGATCGGTCACGAATTTATCAACGTATTTGAAGAAGAATCGAAGCGTCTGGGCCCCTTCGACTACCTCGCACAAGGTACTCTTTATCCTGATGTGATTGAGTCGGCTGACACTAATGCAGACCCGAAAAGTGGCGATCGAGTTGCTGTTAAAATTAAAAGCCACCACAACGTCGGCGGTTTGCCGAAAGATTTGCGATTTAAGCTGATTGAACCGCTGCGAAAACTGTTTAAGGATGAGGTGCGAAAAGTCGGCCGGTCGATCGGGCTTCCCGAAGAAATCGTGAATCGGCAACCTTTCCCCGGCCCAGGATTGGCGATTCGGATTATAGGAGAAGTTACCCCAGAGAGACTAAATATTTTGCGGGATGCTGACTTCATTGTTCGCCAAGAAATTAACCGGCACGGATTGTACGGTGAACTTTGGCAAGCTTTTGCAGTTTTGCTGCCGATTCGCAGTGTAGGCGTGATGGGCGATCAGCGCACTTATGCTTACCCAATCGTCTTGCGATTTATTAAGAGTGAAGACGGGATGACGGCTGACTGGGCGCGGGTTCCTTACGATTTGTTGGAACTGATCTCGAACCGGATTGTGAATGAGGTTAAGGGGGTGAACCGGGTGGTTTACGATATTACTTCTAAGCCACCGGGAACGATCGAGTGGGAGTGATTTCTAGTTAGCGATTAAGTAGGCGGACAGATTTTTTTGTCTGTCTACTTAGGGCTTGCTGAATAAATGTAGAAAGTTTGCCAGATAAGGGGTTCAAGCTTTTTTGGCTCAAAGAAGTGCAAGTTATAGGATTATAGAGTCTCAAAACCCTTGCACCTTGGTTGTTCGTCTCTGGC
>Ga0209490_10002777_pt1 | contig 16488 bp, 15 predicted proteins | sample MAT06_FD_187209 | JGI IMG/M metagenome (GOLD analysis project Ga0209490, IMG submission 187209) | Freshwater microbial communities from Lake Fryxell liftoff mats and glacier meltwater in Antarctica - MAT-06 (SPAdes) (version 2) | ecosystem: Environmental > Aquatic > Freshwater > Ice > Liftoff...
CTCTGCTCCGCATTGAACACAAATCGCTCACAGATCTGCTTGGACGATAACATGGCCGAAACAGAAATTGAATCAGGAATGAACGGTCGTATAATCACGTATGACGGCATTACGCCAGAGATTGACGACAGCGTCTTTCATTGCCACGGCTCGATCATACTTGGAGATGTGAAGATTGGCAAAGACTCTTCCGTGTGGTATAACGTGGTGATACGGGGCGACGTGCATTGGATCCGCATTGGTGAGCGCACGAACATTCAAGACCTTACAATGCTGCATTGCACGTACAAGAAGAATCCGCTGAGCATTGGAAGCAACGTCACGATAGGTCACAGCGCCGTCTTACACGGTTGCACCGTCGAAGACTACGTGCTTGTTGGCATGGGAGCAAAGATCCTTGACCGTGCCGTGATACGACATCATTCGATGATCGCCGCCGGAACGGTTGTCCGTGAAGGATTCGAAGTCCCCACAGGAACGCTCGTTGCTGGTGTTCCCGGAAAAATTGTGCGAGACCTCACGGAATCCGAAGGTGCCTTTCTCGAGCAAAGCGCGCAGAACTATGTGAACTATGTGGCCATGTATCGTAAGGAGTCTGTATGACAGCAAAGCGACAAGCCTCGCCCGCAGGTGGCATGGGTGTAACGATTGGCGCGAATTTTCTTGGGTCCATCCTCATGATCGCTGCCTTTTTCTTTTCCGACAACGCTTGGTATCTCGTCGCGGCCGGTCTGCTGATTGCCGCTGGCGTTGGTATGATCTTCTTCATGCGTCATGTCCGGAACAAATTCAATGGTTGAACGATTCCCGCTCTTCCGCACCGATGTGAACGTACGCCTCTTTCGCGAAGGCGATCAAGACATGCTCTTGCTGCACGATCCGTTTGGATATGCAGATGGCCCCATTCTGTTGAACACAGAAATGATTCCTGTGCTTGAGTCGTGTGACGGTGAAACCACCTTCGAAGGATTCGAGCCCGAACAAGCAGAGCACATAAGGGCGTTCTTCCTGGAACTTGATGCCATGGGCTACTTCGAATCACCCGCGCTCGAAGCACGCAAGAGATCACTCGAAGAAGAGTTCCTCTCGCTTCCAACACGTCCTGCCGTTTGTGCCGGTTCGTCGTATCCCGAAGACCCAGTGGAGTGCGCAGCCTTCCTCAACATCATCCTCAACAATCATCCCGTTGCTGTAACGGCTCCGGTCCGTGCCGCCTTGATCCCTCACATCGACCTTCGAGTGGCTCCGCACATCTACGGAGCGTTCAATGTGTTGCGCGATACCGAGGCAGACCTCATAGTGATCCTTGGTACGTCGCACTACTGGCACGGACATCCTCTTATCGTCACCAACAAAGACCACGAAACGCCGCTTGGAACGGTGCGCACAGACAAGCCGCTGGTGCAGGCGTTGCGCGACCGTTTGGGTGCCTACCTGGCTCCAACAGACCTAGCTCATAAGCCCGAACACTCCATCGAATTTCACGTGCTCTTCCTCAAGCATATTATGGGAGAGCGTCCTTTCACGGTCCTGCCGGTGCTCGTAACGGGGCTGCATGAATACTTCGACCACGAGGGAATCCTCTCTGAACAGGCAGACGTAGCGGCCATCATTCAAGGTCTGCGCGAGGTTGTGGAAGGGTCGGGGCGCAAGGCGGTATGGCTCATCAGCGGCGACATGGCGCACGTGGGTCAGAAATTCGGCGATGAGCTGCCGGCATCGGCCATGATGGCCGATGTGCGAGAGGCAGACCGTGTACTCGTCGATCACTTGGCGCGCCTAGACGTAGACGCCTATATGGATGCCGTCCGCGAATCGGACGATGCCTATCGCATCTGCGGTCTATCACCCACCTATCTCGCTCTCAAGGCCGCCGGAGCCACGTCGGCCTCGGTCCTCGGCTACGACGTATGGGACGAAGCAGAAACCGACAGTGCCGTCAGCTTCTCGGCCATCGCCTTCCACTGATCCACCCAAAACCCCAAACATTCTTGGTTTTTATCCCCACGAACCCTATCTTAGCAAGCTCTGACAAACCCAACGCAAGAAGACCATGGAACAGAACCAAAGAATTACGAAGTCGCTCCGCAAGGAAGACGCCCAACACGACTGGTGGCTTGTAGACGCTGCAGGCCAGACCGTAGGCCGGATTGCAACGCAAGTCGCAACGCTCCTTCGCGGAAAGCACAAGCCATCATTCACGCCTCACGTCGACGGTGGTGACTTCGTTGTCATCATCAATGCCGAGCAGGTTGTGATGGAAGGTAAGCGCGCAGACCAAAAAGAATATTTCCACTACACGGGATATCCGGGTGGTGGTCGCACACGCAGCTTCAAGGCCGTGATCCGTACAAAGCCAACAGACGTTCTCGATCTGGCCGTAAAGGGCATGTTGCCAAAGACGCCATTGGGTCGCTCGATTGGCAAGAAGGTTAAGATCTATGCTGGTACGGAGCATCCGCACGCCGCACAGCAGCCGAAGAACTACGAGCTTCCGTACCCTAAGAAATCCTAACAACGCATCGAAATCGGAGAACAGATGAAAGTCTATAGCGGCACTGGCCGACGCAAGACATCGGTTGCACAGGTTCGCCTGTTGAATGGCAAGGGCACTGTGATCGTGAACAAGCTTCCAATCACAGAGTACTTCCCAATCGAAGACTATCGCAGAGATGCACTCCTTGCCTTGGATGTTGCCAAGATGATGGAGTCGTTTGATGTGAAAGTAACGGTATCGGGTGGCGGCAAGGCTGGTCAGGCCGGAGCTGTACGCCTTGGTATCGCACGTGCACTGGTGCAGTACAACGAAGAGCTCCGTGCTCAACTTCGTCCTGCTGGACTAATGACGCGTGACCCACGCATGGTAGAGCGCAAGAAGTACGGTCAGAAGAAGGCCCGCAAGCGCTTCCAGTTCTCCAAGCGTTAATCTCGACGTTCAGACGACAATGCCATGCCTACCGATTTGGTGGGCATGGCAGTTTTACAACAAGCATGCGACCCGACCAAGGATCTTGGTCTCTCTGCTTCGGCAGTGAGTGATCGGCGGGTAGACGGTCGCAGAAGTTTCAACCACATTGTATTAAGGGTCACCCCCATGCCAGTACTCACCGTAGAGGCACTGCTCGAGTCCGGAGCGCACTTCGGACACCTTACTCGCCGTTGGAATCCAAAGATGAGAAACTTCATCTTCATGGAACGCAATGGTATCCACATCATCGACCTCCGCAAGACACAATTGCTTGTCGACATCGCGCGCGAAGCCGCACTCGAAGTTGCAACGCAAGGCCGCGGCATTCTCTTTGTTGGAACGAAGAACCAAGCCAAGGGCGTGATCGAAGCAGAATCCAAGCGTTCGAACAGCAACTATGTATGCGAGCGTTGGTTGGGTGGAATGCTCACGAACTTCTCGACAATCCGCAAGTCGATCAAGCGCCTGGGCACCATCGATAAGATGGAAGTAGACGGCACGTTCGAAAAGCTCACAAAGAAGGAACGCCTGATGCTTGGTCGCGAACGCGATCGTCTGCGCAAGGTCTTCGGTGGTATCGAAGACATGACCCGTCTTCCAGGAATGATCTTCGTTGTAGACATCAAGAAGGAACACCTTGCGATTAAGGAAGCAAAGATCCTTGGTATTCCTGTGATCGGCATTGTGGACACGAACAGCGATCCAACCGAAGTGGACTTCCCGATCCCGGCAAATGATGATTCGATCAAGACGGTCGATCTGATCACGAAGGTTCTCGCCGATGCAGCTCTCGAAGGTAAGGAGATCGCTCGCGCGAAGAACGCAGAGTTGGTTGCCGCCGGCGAAGCCGTCAGCAAGGAACAAGATGGCACGGACCAAGGTCAAGTGCGTCGTCAGATGCGCGGCCGCAAGCCCGAATCACGCTAACACACAACACATCCATCACTCAGAACTCAATCCAATGGCAGCTGTAACCGCACTCATGGTAAAGGACCTGCGCGACAAAACAGGCGCAGGAATGGCCGATTGTAAAAAGGCCCTCGACGAAGCATCCGGTGATATGGATGCCGCGATTGATGCGCTTCGCAAGCGTGGTGCTGCAACTGTAGCAAAACGTGCAGACCGTGATGCGAACGAAGGCATTGTGATCGCCAAGACAACAGCAGATAACAAGACAGCTGTGTTGATCGAAGTGAACTGCGAGACCGACTTTGTTGCTCGCAACGAAGAGTTCATTGCCTTCGCCCATGCTATTGCCGACGGTGTGTTGAATAGCAATGTCACAACCGAAGATGAAATCTGGGCATTGCCTGCAGATGGCAAGACACTTGGAAATCTCAAGGACGAGATTCTTGCAAAGTTCAGCGAGAAGATCGGCCTACGTCGCTTCGAGCGGATCTCTACCAATGGCTTCATCTCAGACTATGTACACGCAGGTAATCGCCTAGCCGTTGTGGTAGACTTTACGAATGGCGTTGAATCTGCAAAGCCGCTTACGCGCGATGTAGCAATGCAAGTGGCCGCCATGCAGCCACTGTTCGTCGATCGTGATTCTGTGAACACAGAGGCGATTGAAAAAGAGATCGAGATCTACAAGCAGGCAGCCATTCAAGAAGGCAAGAAGGAAGACATCGCGGAACGTATAGCGAAGGGGAAGCTCGAAAAGTTCTATCAAGAACAATGCTTGGTAGAGCAAACCTTCGTGAAGGATCCGAGCAAGACCATCGCAGATGTGCTTAAAGAGATCGGCTCGCTCGCCGGTGGTGACGTGAAGGTAACTGCCTTCCGTCGGTACTTCCTCGGCGAAAAGTAAGACCAACGCAAAGGAGACCGCATGGCAGCTCGGTTTCGACGCATCCTGCTGAAGCTCAGTGGGGAATCGCTCATGGGAGATCGGCAGTATGGTATCGACCCTGCCGCCCTTCGCGCCTTTGCTGAAGACGTCAAAGAAGCGTTCGATATGGGAGTCCAGATTGGCGTGGTCTTTGGAGGTGGCAACATCTTCCGCGGAATGCAGGCAGAAGCCGCGGGCATTCATAAGGTGTCTGGCGACCACATGGGCATGCTAGCCACGGTCATCAATTGTATCGCATTTCAGAACGCTCTGGAGTCGCTGGGAGTCCCCACGCGACTCCAGACGGCTATACGCATAGAGCAAGTGGCAGAGGCGTTTATTCGACGTCGTGCAATGCGCCACCTCGAGAAGAATCGCGTTGTGTTGTTTGGTGCCGGCACTGGTAATCCATACTTCACAACCGACACTGCCGCTGTGTTGCGTGCCATCGAAGTAGAGGCAGAAGTGGTGATCAAGGGAACACGCGTAGATGGTATCTACGATGCGGATCCCGAGAAAGTCGTCGGTGCGACACGCTTCTCTTCCATGACCTACAAAGAAGTGCTCGACCGAGGCCTACGTGTAATGGATCTTACCGCCATCACCATGGCACAAGAGAACAACATCCCCATCCTTGTCTTCGACATGAATCAGCGTGGCAATTTGAGGCGCCTGATGATGGGTGAGAATATTGGAACTGTTGTCACAGACTAAGGAGAAGCATCATGCCGGTAAAGAACATCGTCGACGTTGCAGCAGACTCCATGAAAAAGGCTGTCGAGCACGTTGGGTCGCAACTCGCAAAAGTGCGAACAGGTCGCGCAAGCGCCTCAATCCTCGACAACGTGAAAGTTGAGTATTACGGCGAAAAAACGCCTGTATCTCAAGTGGGAAGTGTGAGTATACCCGATGCGCGAAGCATCATGATCCAACCGTGGGATCGTTCCGTGCTTGGTGCCATGGAGAAGGCCATTCTTGCCGCAAACCTTGGCGTTACGCCGCAGAACGATGGCCAGGTGATACGCATCAACGTTCCGCCACTCACAGAAGAACGTCGCAAAGATCTTGTAAAGCAGTGCAAGAAGATAGCCGAAGAAGGCAAGCTTGTCGTTCGCAACATTCGCCGCGACGCAAATGAAGAACTCAAAGTAGCCGAGAAGAAAGAGCACTACAGCGAAGACGAACGCATTCGTGGCGAAGACGATGTGCAGAAGGCAACAGATAAGTTCGTCAAGGAAATTGATGTGATCTTGGTTGCCAAAGAAAAAGAGGTCATGGAAGAATGACCGCAGTCGTTCTCCTAAGCGGCGGCATGGACTCCTGTTTGACGTGTGCATATGCACTCGACGCGGGCTTCGATGTCGCCGCTTTGCATGTGAACTATGGCCAACGCACACAAGACCGCGAACTCGCAAGCTTTCATGCGATCTGCGATCACTTCCACATCACGCAACGACTCGTCGTAGACATCTCACACCTTGCCGCCATCGGAGGCTCGAGCCTTACAGATGCAACCATCGATGTATCTTCTCACTCCTCACTTCTCACTTCTCACTCGTCACTTGACTCCTCACTTCTCACTCCTCACTCGTCACTTAACTCCTCACTTCTCACTTCTCACTCGTCACTTAACTCGTCACTTCCTTCTTCCTACGTTCCTTTCCGCAACGCGAACATCCTAGCCATTGCAACGTCGTGGGCGGAAGTGCTCAAGGCCCACGCGATCTACATCGGCGCGGTAGAAGAAGATTCGAGTGGGTATCCCGATTGCAGAGATTCGTTCTTCGATGCGTTTGAACGAGTGATCGAAGAGGGCACCGGACCAGACACCCATATCAAGATCATCCGTCCGGTGATCCACCATAGTAAAAAGCAGATCGTAGAAGAGAGTATGCGCCTTGCCGCCCCACTCCATCATTCATGGAGTTGTTATCGCAACAGCGATCGTGCATGTGGCACCTGTGATTCGTGCGCCTTACGGTTGCGGGGATTCCAACAAGCCAATGTGGAAGATCCCATCGACTACGCCGAACGTCCGCGCTACGCCTAGCGTTGTGCGATTTTCTTCAGGTGATACTTTCGGATGTAGCTCTCAAGACCGGCACGAGAACTCTCTGTAAGGTAGTAGGCAACAACGGGCGAGTGAGCAAGAATTACTTCATAGTACAGATACGATTCGAAGTCGCGTTCCTTCGCAGCGCGCGCCGCATTGATGATGGCCGGATGCGTTGTTGTAGGCAATAACTCTTCGTCGAGATTTACGACAAAACACGTTGCCAAACACTCGCGTTCACGGCGGTCCAGCACTGCATAGTGGTCGCTCGTATCCACCACTGATGTTGCCACCTCGGGTTCATAACTCCACGCGGCCTGACACAAGCAGTACGGCAGAAAACTGCCTTCAGCACTATCTACCGTTAACGATACTGTGTTCGCATCGATTTGCTTGAGCGCCATCCGAGGTTGAAACGACCATGCATCATACTTGTATCCTGCACTTGCAAAAAAGTTGTTCAGCTCTTCGAACATGCGCGGATTCGTCCTGTTCAACACCATCGCCTTCACCATGTGTTCTACGGCCGCTTCAGAAGAGTCTACGTCTGCAAGAGCCGATGCATAGAACCATTGCGCCAAGTAATCCAGCGGGTTCGCCTGCACGGCGCGCCGGTACCAATACAGCGAAGAATCTCGGTACGGAGTTTTCGAAAAGCTCTGACCCAAAAACGTCATCACGCGTGAGGCATTCGGCAAGCGCTCTACGTAGCTCTTGTAGTTTTTCCGAGCCTCGATCATGTTGCCTTCGGTAAACGCACGCTCTCCGTCGCGCAGAAAAGCCATCGACGTATCGTCGCGCGTTGAGTCGTCCATGATATCCACCAACATCTCCGTTCCATCGCTTCCCTTGACAATCGCATAGCAGCGAAACAACGCATCTGCCATGGGCTTAGGCGGAAGAGAGTCGGCCTTGGAGACCGACACGAGATACATCTTCTTCGACTCCTCGATCACCTTCAAAAAGTAGGCTGGTTGTCGTAATTCCTTCTTTTGCCCCGTACACGGAAGGGCTGTTCCAAGGAGCAGGGAGGCAAGGACAAACCCTCCCCAACATGACTTTACCTTTGCTGTTCTCACCGCGAACCCCTATCTTTGCTGTTCTATTGAAAAACCCCGTCGGTAGGACGTACCCCTCAGGCGGAATGTCAAACATAATGTTGCACCGGCATATGTCGGTAGCGAGGTACAAATGAAATACAATGGCCCAAAGGTAAGACTGTCGCGAAAGCTCGGTTTTGCCATTACTCCAAAAGCTCGCAAGGTCATGGACCGCAAGCCGAATCCACCAGGTCAGCACGGTGCTTCGAAGAAGCGCGCTAAACTCTCCGACTACGCAAAGCAGCTGATCGAAAAGCAGAAGCTTCGTATTCAGTACAACGTGCATGAGCGTCAGATGACCAATTACATGGCCAAGGCAGCTCGCCTGGTTGGTAATACGGGAGACATTCTTGTAGCGTTACTGGAAACACGTCTGGACTCGATCGTCTTCCGCGCCGGACTGGCGCGCTCGATGTACGCTGCACGTCAGTATGTACGTCACGGTCACGTTCTCGTGAACGGCAAGCGCGTTTCGATGCCAGCTTATCAAGTACAAGCGAACGAACTGATCAGCATCAAGGAAAAGAGCCGCAAGCTCGAATGTTTCCAAGAAGCCATCCGTACATCTGCGGCTCCTCCCTACTTGGAAGTAAGCAAGGCAGACTTCGCCGCAAAGTTCCTCTATGTTCCGCCGCGCGAAGAAGTACCGGTTATCTGCGACGTACCACTCGTTATCGAGTACTACTCACGCTAAGACCACTTGTCAGAAAAAACACCACAAAGGGCGCACGAGAGTGCGCCCTTTTTCGTTCGTGTTCGTTGTAGATTTGCACGTTCATCCACTCTACTCTCGGGGCCATGCAGAATACCAATAAAGTCCTTCATTGGGCCTTCGCCGGCCTGGCATTCATTGTCTCTCTTGCAACGTACTTGATGACAGTGCAGCCAACAGTTCCTTTCTGGGACTGTGGTGAGTTCACGGCGGCCGCTGTGAATCAACAAGTACCGCACCCACCAGGTGCACCACTCTTCTTGATGCTTGGAAAACTCTTCAATCTGTTGCCCTTCGGCGATCCAGGTTGGCGTGTGAATCTTCTCTCTGTTTTTGCCAGTGCCGCTACCGTGATGATCCTCTACTTCATCACCGTGAAAGTGATTCGCAACTTCTACCGAGAAGACCTTTCCTCCTTGCCAAATGCCTTGGCCGTCTACGGTGCAGGTCTTGTGGCAGCACTTACGTTCACGTTTAGCGACACGTTCTGGTTCAACGCTGTTGAATCCGAAGTGTATGCAGCGTCGCAACTGTTTGTGTCTATCATTGTGTTGCTCATGATGATATGGAATGAGAAGGCGGACGAGGCCGGCCATGAACGGTATTTGTTGCTGATCGCTTACTTGATCGGACTTGCCATTGGCGTGCACTTGCTGTCGATCCTGACGTTGTTCTCGATCACGCTGCTCGTCTACCTGCGCAAGTACAAGTATTCGCACAAGGGACTTGTTGTTACCGGAGTGATTGGTGTTGTTGCGTTCTGGGTGATCTACTCCCTCATCATCATGAAGATGCCGGGACTCTTGGCCGGTAACTTCTGGAAAGACACGGCGGCGAAGGAATACGCTATCACCGATAGTCCAGTGGTGACGTTGTTTGGCATAGCGCTCTTGGCTGCGGCAGTCTACGGAGTGTATTACGGACGGAAGACCAGTCACGGCGTCCTGTCGTTGTGTTGCTCGGCGTTCTTGTTGATTGTTGTTGGATACACGACGTACGGACATATCATTGTGCGTGCGAATTCGAACACGCCGATGAACGAGAACAAACCCGATAATCTTTCCAAGCTCGTGTCGTATCTCGGTCGTGAACAATACGGTGATGCCCCAACGTGGCCTCGGCGCTATCAAACCGAAGAACGTTTCATCAAGCATTACCGCGAGTATGGAACGTGGACGGCGCCCGGATACAAGCGCATCGACAGATCAGATGGCACGTCGATCAGTCTTCCCGATTTCAAAAAAATAAACACGTCGGCTGAACTGAAGTACATGTGGGGATATCAAGTCGATCACATGTACTTGCGCTACTTCCTGTGGAATTTCATGGGTAGGTCTAGCGATGTTCAAGACGCGCCCGCCTATGGCCCAATGACGAAGAAAGCTGTGGTGGCGGCATTCAATCACAAGAATGGGTATGCATCGTTGTTCCCTGTGAACTTCTATGCCCTGCCGCTGATTCTTGGATTGATTGGATTGTTCTTCCACTTCTACGCCGACAAAAAGATGGCATCGATCTACTTGGTGCTGTTCTTGATGACGGGCGTATTGGCGGCTGTCTCACAAAATCAACAGAATCCTCAGCCACGAGAGCGCGACTACTTCTATATCGGGTCCTTCATGGTGTGGGCGATGTGGGCCGGCATGGGCGCCTTTGCAATCATCCAATGGTTGCCGAAGCTCAAGTCGAACATTGGTGGTGTAGGCCTCGTCCTTGCCGCCGCCCTCATTGCCGTTCCCTACAACATGGGCTCGCAAGGTTGGAAGATGCACAGTCGCGCCGGCAACTACCTGGCCTTCGACTATGCCTACAACATTCTGCAAAGCGTCGAGAAGGATGCCATCATCTTTACGAATGGCGACAACGACACGTTCCCCGTATGGTACCTGCAAGATGTTGCCGGTGTACGCAGAGACGTACGCGTGGTGAATCTCTCGCTGGGACAAACGTTGTGGTACATCGAGCAGCTCAAGAATCGATCTCCGTATGGCGCCTTGAAGATCCCACTGTCGTTCACGGATAAGCAGCTCACGTCGGAAGAGGATAGTCCGAATGCGCTGTCCTACACACTCGGACCTACCGTAGACGCATCGATTCAGGTGAGTCCAGACATTCTACGTCAGTTCACTACAGATCCCGCCGTCATCAACAGCGGTGTGATGAAGTGGACGTATAAGGGCCGTCAGATTGGAGCCCGCGAAGGCGAACCACCTCAGTATTTCTTTGGCGTTCAGCACAAGCTCGTCTACGACATTCTGCGGCAAACAGGATTTAAACGTCCCGTCTACTTCTCTACGTCGGTTGGCGATCCGTCGTGGGCAGATGAATACATCGGTCTCGACAACTATCTCCGCCTCGAAGGAATGGCCTATCGAGTATGTCCCGCACCACAGCGCTCGGCGATTGGTGAAACGATCAACGAGAAGGTGATGGACAAAGCACTCATGCAGCCACGCAACGGTGCAGACTTCGATACGCAACCAACCTTTGGTATGAAGTTCCGCGGATTGAACGATCCGAATGTGTACTACGACGATGTCCATCGTGGATACCTGATGAACTATCGCAACATCTACATCAAGTACGCTAACTACTTGTTGTATGAGAAGCAAGACACGGCAAAGGCCATCAACGTGATGAACGAAATGAATAAGACCATTTCGCTCACACAGTTTCCGCTTCCGCTCATGCTTGAGTACAACCTCACGCGCTTCTTTGCATCGGTGAATGCAACAAAGGAAACAGAGGAAATGGCAATGCATGTGGTGACGAGTGCCGAGGCCCTCATCCAGAATCCTGCGTTGCGTTCGATGGAGCAGGGACTTGATCGTCAACCTCTCGAGATCATCGCGGCCGAGGCGGCAACGTATGGTGGACTCTGGGCAAAGGCCGAACAGTTCTATCGTTCGTTCGATGCCCAAGGTGGTGATCTCATCATCAAGGGTCGTATCGATCTCTTGGCGGTGGCCAAGAAGGAACGCGCACGCGATTTCGAAGGCGCGCTCAAAGAGGCTCTAGCACTGCAAGCAAAGTATTCCACGGCAACAGGACAGGACGGACAACAAGTCAACGAAGACATCGCACGCAAGATCATGGAATTGCAACGAAAGCTTGGTCGTACTCCCGAAGTTCCCATGGTGACGATGGCGCCTATCAAGTAAAGGCACATGCCAACATTCTCATTTGCACCCGCAACGTGGACGATCGTGATCATCACTTCGATGATCACGATCGTTGCGTTTAGAGATGTTGCGTTGATGGAACGGTGGCTCTTTATGCCACAGCGTGTGACGCATCAGAAGCAATGGTACCGAATGCTCACGTCGGGCTTCATCCACGCAGACTACATGCACTTGCTCTTCAACATGGTGTCGATGCTCTTCATTGGCAGTTTTGTAGAGCACGTCGTTAGTGCCGAACGCATGGTGCCACTCTACCTTGGCGGTATCGTTCTCGGTAATCTTGCCACCCTTGCCCTTCGCAGACATGAACCCTGGATGCGCGCTGTGGGAGCCAGTGGCGGCGTGAGCGCCATGATTGGCGCCCTCATTTGTATGATCCCGGATGCATCGTTCATGATATTTCCGATTCCACTGCCGATCCCGGTATGGATCTACGGAATCCTCTTTTTGGTGGGCTCCATTCTCGGCATGCGGCGCGGCACCGATAACATCGGACACGAAGCACATGCGGGTGGGATGTTCGCGGGTATTGCTGCTATTGCATTGTACCGACCCGACATGATCGCAGACAACGTTCTCTACGTTGCGCTCGTCGTGATCATCCCAACGATCACGTGGCTTGTTTTACGACGTCGCCCCTTGTTGTGACCGGCATCGTCGATCTTCTCCGCACTCTCCGCTCGGAATCTCCCGATCCATGGCGACGGAATCTTGCCGTGCTTTGGTTCGCGCAGTTCGTGGCCATGATCGGCATGAGCTCGTGCATTCCATTTCTTCCGCTCTTCATTCATGAGCTTGGTGTACGCGATGCGGATGCACACATGTGGAGTGGAATTATTACGGCGGCGCCGTTTGTGATGAGCGCATCGCTCACTCCGTTATGGGGAGCATTGGGCGACAAGTACGGACAGAAAAGCATGGTGGTGCGCGGCATCTTCGGTCTTGCCCTTGCCATGACGCTCATGGGCTTTAGCGTCAACATCTGGATGCTCTTGTTCCTGCGCATGTTTCAAGGCGCTGTGAGTGGCTTTGTTGCATCAACCAATGCCTTCGTCAGTGCGCAAACACCAATCGAGCACTCGGGCTATGCCCTCTCCACCTTACAAACTTCTATCTGGGCGGGCAACATCATAGGGCCACTCGTCGGCGGCGCCATTGCCGACGCCTTCGGCATGCGCACCACGTTCTTTTTTGTGGGTGGTATGTGTGTGATCTCGCTTGTGATCATTGTGCTGCAGGTGCACCAAGAGAAGCGGGAGGGCGGCAAGGAGCGGGGCGGTGCATCACGTCGATCCACGCCTATTCGCACGAACATCGGCCTTGTGATCCGACGTCCCGAACTCTCACGTCCCATCGTGTTGCTCTTCATTTCGCAAACGGCCATCGTGCTTGTGTCGCCCATCATGCCTTACTACATCCGCGAACTCGGTGCACCGCAGGCGGCATTGGCAACCATCGCTGGATCTATTGTCTCGCTTGTTGGAGTGATGAGCATCATCACGGCGCCATGGTGGGGAAGGCGAGCAGATGTGATTGGTTTTGGACCGACTATGAAGAGGGTCACCTTACTCGTGGTGGTGGGGATGTTGTTGCAGAGTGTGGTGCCATCGTACGGATGGTTGTATCCGGTGCGCATTCTCATAGGGCTTGGTGTGGGTGCCATCATCCCCATGCTCTATGCAGAGCTCACGCGGCACAGTCCCAGTACTCGCAAGGGTGGCATGATGGGATTGGCATCGAGCGCAACGTTGGTGGGCAATCTTGTGGGTCCGCTCCTCTGCAGTCTCATCACGCTCTGGTTCCCATTACGGTGGGCCTTTGTGGCGAGTGCGGTGCTCATGAGTATCAGCTTGTTCCTAACGAGGCGCAGTGCGGTTGTACAGACTTCGTAGAAGACCGTCGCGCAATATCAACGTCATCCCGTATCTTTGTGTCCTTCAGCGTGTAGCGCAGCCCGGTAGCGCGCCACTTTGGGGTAGTGGAGGTCGTGGGTTCGAATCCCGCCACGCTGACGTACGTACTTGGAATATAAAGAGTTGGGTGAAACGAGTAGCGGCATTTGTGACGGATTTGTGTCGATGTTGGTTTTGATTCTTCACCAAGAATGGTGAAACATCCCACGGTCAGACGAGGGCGGTTTGCATTCGCATATTGAATAACTGGGTTACTGCCAGCAAATGGACCAAGCAACACACAACAAAATTGTTTCCTTCATCTGGGGAATCGCCGACGATGTGTTGCGCGACCTTTTCAAGCGCGGCAAATATCCGGACGTGATCCTGCCGATGTGTGTCATTCGCCGTATGGATGCAGTTCTTGAGAGTACGAAGGCGCAGGTACTCGGAACAAAGAACATGCTTGATGGTGCTGGTATTACAGAGCAACGTGCCGCACTCTGCGCAGCCGCTGGTCAAGCGTTCTACAACACGTCAAAGTTCACGCTTCGGGATCTAACATCACGTGGAAACCAGCAGCAACTCCTTGCCGACTTTGAAGACTTCCTCAATGGATTTTCAGCGAACGTTCAGGACATTCTGGAGAATTTCAAGTTTCGTAATCAACTCCAAACGCTTTCGCGTTCGGACTCGCTTGGTACGTTGATCTCAAAGTTCCTAGACCCCACTATCGATCTGTCGCCCAATGGTATCGACAACCACGCAATGGGCACAGTGTTCGAGGAATTAGTTCGCAAGTTTAACGAAGAGAATAACGAAGAGGCCGGCGAACACTGGACACCACGCGACGCCGTTCGCCTGATGGCCAACCTCGTCTTCCTGCCCATCGAGAAGGAGATCAAGTCCGGCACCTACCTGCTTTACGACTGCGCCTGCGGCACCGGCGGCATGCTTACCGTTGCCGAGGACACGCTCACCAGCATCGCGGCGAAGCGCAAGCAGCAGGTGCGAGCCCTGCTCTACGGCCAGGAGATCAATCCCGAGACTTACGCCGTCTGCAAGGCGGACATGCTGCTCAAGGGCGAAGGCGAAAGCGCCGACCACATCGTCGGCGGCGCGGAGTGGTCCACGCTTGCACACGACGCCTTCCCCGCGCAAGAGTTCGACTTCATGCTCGCCAACCCGCCGTACGGGAAGAGCTGGACCAAGGACCTCGAAGCGATGGGCGGCAAGGACGGCATGCGAGATCCTCGTTTCAAGGTGATGCACAAGGGCGAGGAGTTGTCGCTCGTCACGCGCTCCAGCGACGGACAGATGCTCTTCCTCGCCAATATGGCGTCGAAGATGAACGGCAAGTCAGCACTTGGAAGTCGTATCGCCGAGGTACACAACGGCTCGTCGCTGTTCACGGGTGACGCGGGTCAGGGCGAGAGCAACATCCGCCGCTGGATCATCGAGAATGACTGGCTCGAAGCCATCGTCGCACTGCCGCTCAACCTCTTCTACAACACCGGCATCGCCACCTACATCTGGGTGCTGTCCAACAAGAAGCCAGCGCACCGCAAGGGCCGGGTGCAGCTCATCGACGCCTCGCAGTGGTTCAAGCCGCTGCGCAAGAACCTCGGCAAGAAGAACTGCGAACTGTCGCCCGAGGACATCGAGCGCGTCAGCCGCGTCTTCCTCAACTTTCAGGAAACACCCGAGTCGAAGATATTCGCCAACGCTGCCTTCGGCTACTGGAAGGTTACGGTTGAGCGGCCGCTGCGCCTGCACAGCCAGCTCACGCTCAATGCCATCGAGACGCTGCGCTTCACCTCCGGCGACGAGGACATCCGCGCCACGCTCTACGAGGAGTTGGGCGACGAGTTGTTTACGGGCTTCGGCGCCATCGCCGGCAAGGTCGAGAAGTTTTTGTCCGACTGGTCCTACGAGTCTGACGCGTCCGAGCCGTCCGACGAAGCGCCCACAAAAGGCCTGCCAGAAAAGAAGCAACGCAAACTCCGGGACCCAGTCACCTGGGAGCGCGACGGCCGCCTCGTCGAAGTTGCCACCAAGCTGCGCACCGCGCTGGGGGACACGCTGTTTACGGACTACAACGTCTTCCGCTACCGCGTGGACGCCGCGCTCAGCAAACTGAAAATCAAACTCTCCGCTGCCGACCTGAAGCAAATCCTTAAGGCCGTGAGTTGGCGCGTGGAGACCGCGCCGCCCGTCATCGCCAAGGCCCACAAGCCTGGCAAGATCAAGGCCGACCCGCTGCGCGGAATGTTCGAGGCCACGGTGGAGGGCAAGCCCGCCGTGGTGGAGTACGAACCAGACTCCGACCTGCGCGACACCGAGCAGGTGCCGCTGCTCGAAGCCGGCGGCATCGACGCCTTCATCCGCCGCGAGGTGCTGCCCTACACGCCCGATGCGTGGATCAAGCAGGAGGCCACCAAGATCGGCTACGAGGTGAGCTTCACGCGGCACTTCTACAAGCCGCAGCCGCTTCGCACGCTGGAAGCGATCAGCGCCGACATCCTCGCCATCGAGAAAGAGGCCGAGGGGTTGCTGGATGGCCTGTTGAAGGGAGGGCCGCGATGACCGATCTCCCGGCAAAGTCCGAGTTCCTGATCTACGAAGCGGAGAACGGCGCGATCAAGCTCGAGGTTCGCTTTGAGGGCGAAACCGTCTGGCTTGCGCAGCAGCTCATGGCCGACCTGTTTCAGACGACCCAGCAGAACGTCAGCCTTCACCTCCAGAAC
>Ga0209490_10002778_pt1 | contig 16485 bp, 14 predicted proteins | sample MAT06_FD_187209 | JGI IMG/M metagenome (GOLD analysis project Ga0209490, IMG submission 187209) | Freshwater microbial communities from Lake Fryxell liftoff mats and glacier meltwater in Antarctica - MAT-06 (SPAdes) (version 2) | ecosystem: Environmental > Aquatic > Freshwater > Ice > Liftoff...
GGCGGGCAAATCCTCGCGCGCGTAGCTGATGAAGACGGCGTCGTCGGGCATCTCGCGCTCCGGCGGCATGAAGCGCGACGCGCCAATCGGAATTACGTCGGCGCCAGTAGCAGGACGGTTGCGCGCCATCCAGCGGCGGTGCAGCTCGTCAACAAATTGCTCGGCACCCTTGTAGACGCGGGTGCGCACGCTCACCTGCTGGAGAAACGCCATCAAACGCTCGTCGCTGCCGCTGTGGTCGTCAGCCAACACTTCGCCGACATCGCGCGGGTCTGAGAGGCGGCGGCGCTTGGCCATGCGTAAGAACAGCCGCGCGAGCCAATTTGAGAAGTTACTGCCGATCACCAGAATGTGGTTGTGCTCCAACTCATAGAACAACTTCTCCGGCGTGAGGTGCTCGCGCTGCAACGCACAGACGAATTCGAGCATGTCTTCATCCGACACCACGTAGGTGGGCGACGCAGAGCACTTGCCGAGCAGGTGATAGACCACCGGGCGCGTCAAGTGCTCGCGCTCGACCGGGATATCGGTAATGCGGTTGGGCGAGTAGTTGAGGACTTCGGTCGACTGTGCGCCGCCGAAACGCTGCTGGTTGATGGCGGTTTCGAGGAACGAATCGAAGGTGGTGGTGACGAACAAATCAAAGTGGGTGATCTCGGCGAGTTGCCGTAACGCTTTGGGTGTCTCGAAGCTGGCCTCGCGCAGGATGCTGCGGATACGCGTGTACGCATCTTCACGCCTGCCGCGTGCGGAGAGGTGCCAACAAACGACGTCGTTGAGGGTATAGGGCTGCGGAAGCTGGCTGGTATCCACGTTTAGCTTAACGGCCAATTTGTCGGCCAGCCAATCGTAGAACAGGCGTGGACCCGTTTCGGTTTGCACCGTCAGGAGTTCGGGGCCGACGATGGGAATGACGCGTCGCTCTTCGATGTAATTGAGGAGGTCGTCCCAAGCATCATCGTCGAAGTTTGGCGTGGGCGACTCAAGCGTGTGGACGGAGTTCATGCACGAAGGATCAAGGCGGGGGCTCGGTTGTGGCGGCTTATGCGTTTGTGAAACACCTGTTTGCAACACGTGCGTTTGTGAAACACCGGTTTGCGACATGCGCGTTTGCCACACATGCATTTGCGATCATTGAATATAGCGGCGCACGGTCAAAGCAGCAATGAAAATTGTAGATGCTGCGGCTTGTGCTCAGAATCGTTTTTAGCGCAGACCAATGTAGGGCGATATGAACCAACAGCCCTAACGATGAATCGCGCTGGCGCCGTCAAGCGGGATCGCGATAAAAAACGAAACTCTATCAATTGCGGGCATTTCCAAGCATAAATGCCTGAAAACGCCCGCCAATAAACGACTTTATGCTTTAAGCAACGGCTCTTTGTCGCGCAACTCGCGTCGCAAGATCTTGCCGACATTGGTCTTTGGCAGGCTGTCTTTGAAAACGACAAACTTAGGATTCTTGTAGCCGGTCATGTTGTCGCGACAATAGGCGCGCACCGTCTCTTCGGTGAGCGCCGCGTCTTTTTTCACGATGAACAGTTTCACCGCTTCGCCGGTTTTCTCATCGGGTACGCCGATTGCCGCGCACTCCAGCACGCCTTCACAGCTGGCGACAACATCTTCGATTTCATTTGGATAGACGTTGAAGCCTGAGACCAAGATCATGTCTTTCTTGCGATCAACAATTTTCACGTGCCCGTTCGGCAGCATGATGCCGATGTCACCGGACTTGAAGAACCCATCCTTCGTAAAGCTGTTGGCCGAGTCTTCCGGCCGCTGCCAATAGCCGCGCATCACCTGCGGGCCGCGAATGCAGATTTCACCGGACTCTCCCAGCGCGACTTCTTGCTCGTCGTCATCGCGGATCGAGATTTCAGTACTCGGCATCGGCATGCCAACGTCGCCCGTGTATTCAGTGGACATCACTGGATTGCAGGTGGCGCCGGACGATGTTTCAGTCAGCCCATAGCCTTCCACAATCGGCGTGCCGGTCAGGTTCAACCACTTTTCGGCGACCGCGCGTTGCACCGCCATGCCGCCGCCGTTGGATACCCGCAGGCTGGCGAAATCCAAGCTGCGAAAGCCGGCATGATTCACGAGCCCGTTAAACATCGTATTGACTGCCGGCAGCATGTTGAATCGGTGTTTACGAAGCGTCTTTACCATGCCGTCTAAATCACGCGGATTGGGGATCAAGATATTGTGGCCGCCGACCTTGATTGCCAGCCACATGCAAGTCACGAGTGCGAAGATGTGATACATCGGCAGCGCACAAACGAGCACCATCGGGTCCGGTGGCGGGCCTTTGGTGGTATCGATAATGGCCGGGTTCAGCCATGCTTCGCCAATCAGGCAGTTGCCGTAAATATTCTCGTGGACCAGCACGGCACCTTTGGACACCCCGGTGGTGCCACCCGTGTACTGTAGAAACGCAATGTCTTCCGGGCCAAGTGTTGGTGTGACTAGTGGCGCAGCGCGACCGCGCGCGATGGTGTCGTTAAACGGGATCGCATCGGGCAGCGAGAAAGGCGGCACCGCTTTCTTGACGTTGCGAACGACAAAATTGGTGATGAAGCTTTTGGGGAATCCGAGCAGATCGCCGACGCTCGCCACCACCACATGCTTCACGTTGGTCTTGTCAATCACGGCATGCAAGGTGGTGGCAAAATTCTCGAGAATGACGATGGCTTCCGCACCAGAGTCGTTCAACTGGTGCTCAAGCTCGCGCGGCGTGTAGAGCGGATTAACGTTCACCACCACATAGCCCGCACGCAGCACGCCGATGATGGCCACCGGGTACTGCAACAGGTTCGGCATCATCAGTGCAACACGAGCGCCTTTCGGCAATCCAAGCGACTGCAGCCACGCGCCGAACGCACGCGAGAGCTCGTCAACTTCGCGGAAGGTCATCGTCTTGTCGAGACAGGTGTACATCGCGCGGTCGGCGTACTTGGTGAACGACTCTTCGGCCATTTGCACCAACGAGGTGTACTGGTGCAAATTGATGTCGTGCGGAACGCCCGCCGGGTAGTGGTCAAGCCACCATTTGTTGTTGGCTTCCATTTGGGAACTCTCCTCGGTTATTACGGCTGCCGTCTTACGCGGCGATATGATCCAAACTTCCCGCTCTCGCTCCCGCGAAGGCGGGAGCCTAATTTATTCGCCTGTCCTTCATTCCAAATTGGACTCCCGCCCCCGATTCAAGCATTCGAGGGCAGGCTCTACGCTGGGGAAGGGCTTGGATATCTTACCGCGCCTCCCGTTTAACGTACTTGCCCAGTTCCATCTTTGCCAGCGACTGCCGATGCACCTCATCCGGACCATCAGCAAGTCGCAGCAGGCGCGCCTGCGCATAAGCAAAGGCAAGCGGAAAGTCGTCCGAGACACCGGCCCCGCCGTGCGCTTGGATGGCCCAGTCGATCACCTGCTGTGCCATGTTTGGCGCCACCACTTTGATCATCGCGATTTCAGTCTTGGCAGCTTTGTTGCCGACCGTGTCCATCATGTAAGCGGCCTTCAAGGTCAACAGGCGCGCCTGATCGATCATGCAGCGTGATTCGGCGATGCGCTCGTGCCAGACGCCTTGCGTGGCAAGCGGTTTGCCGAAGGCGATACGTGAGGATAGGCGTTCGCACATCAGTTGCAGGGCGCGCTCCGCGAGCCCGATCAAGCGCATGCAATGGTGGATGCGGCCAGGCCCTAGGCGACCTTGCGCGATCTCGAATCCGCGACCTTCGCCGAGCAGGATGTTGGCGGCCGGTACGCGAACATTCTCGAACAATATCTCGCAGTGGCCGTGCGGTGCGTCGTCATAACCGAACACCGGCAGGGGGCGCACCACGGTTACGCCTTCGGCGTTGGCAGGCACGATCACCATCGACTGTTGCGCATGCGTCGGTGCGTCCGGGTTGGTCTTGCCCATCACGATGTAGACCGCGCAGCGCGGATCTCCTGCACCGGATATCCACCACTTTCGGCCATTGATGATGTAGTCGTTGCCGTCACGACGGATGCTGGTTTCAATGTTGGTCGCGTCACTTGAGGCGACACCTGGTTCGGTCATGGCGAAGGCGGAGCGAATTTCCCCTGCCAGGAGTGGGGCCAGCCAACGCGCTTTTTGTTGCGCCGAGCCGTATTGCTTGAACACTTCCATGTTGCCGGTATCCGGCGCGCTGCAATTGAATACTTCTGGTGACCACGGCACGCCCCCGGTGATCTCCGCGAGCGGTGCATATTCCTGATTGCTCAATCCGCAGCCGCCGTACTTTGCGCCATCCTTGTCACCATCCACGCCGGCGGTGCCGGGCATGAACAAGTTCCACAGTCCGGCCGCCTTTGCCTTGGGCTTCAGCTCTTCAATGATGGCGGTCGGCGTCCAGCGCTTGCCGGCTTTGGTGTTGGCTTCTACATCCTGCTGGTAGCGCCGTTCGTTGGGCACGATGTGCTCAGCGAAGAACGCTTCCATGCGCTGTTGTAGCGCGATCGTTTTTGCCGAGTAGGCGAAATCCATGTCTTATCCCTAGGGGAGTTCTGATTAAGTTCAGTTCTGATGAAACTACTAGCCATTCCACTAAGCCACCAAAAGACGGTGGCCAAGTGGCTGGCTATAAGCCGGACTAGGCGCGTAGTTGGCAGATACACAAAAATGTTGACGCAGCATATGTCTGATATCTAAAAAATAATTTTGAGCAACAACCTCATTTAGCAAAACCGAAGCGACGAAATGGAATTAATCAGAGCCTCCCTTGATCACTTTTTGTGCGACCTGCCAACCGAGCTCGGCCAATGGTCGGGCTGCCTTACCCATCATGGCCGCCTGCGCGGAAGCCGCCGTGCCGTCAACCACCCGCTTCATGATGCCCTGCAAAATGCCCGCCATCCGAAACATGTTGTAGGCGAGGTAATAGTCAAAATTTTCAATGCCGTCCGGACGGCCTGTTCGCTCGCAATACTTGGCGATGTATTGTTTGAGCGTTGGAATGCCGAGCGCAGGCAGGTCAACACCGGCGAGACCGCGAAACGCTGCCGGTGGCACATGCCACGTCATCGCGTGATAGGCAAAATCAGCGAGTGGGTGGCCGAGTGTCGAAAGTTCCCAGTCGAGTATCGCCAGAATACGCGGCTCGGTCGGATGAAAAATGAGGTTGTCGAGCCGATAGTCACCGTGCACGATGGCTGACTCGTCGCCCGCGGGAATGTGCTTTGGCAGCCATTTGATTAACTGATCCATCGCGTCGATGGTTTCGGTTTCCGAAGCGCGATACTGCTTGGTCCAGCGGCCGATCTGGCGCTCAAAGTAGTTACCCGGTTTGCCGTAGCTGGTGAGGCCGATGGCCTCAAAATCGACAGAATGCAGTTTCGCGATGACACGATTCATTTCATCGAATATCGCGGTGCGCCCGGCAGGCTGCATGCCGGGCAACTGCGGGTCCCACATGACGCGGCCCTCGACCATCTCCATGATGAAGAACGCGCGGCCGATCACTGATTCATCGCTACACAGGGCGTAGGTTTGCGGCACCGGAATACTGGTGTGGCGCAGCGCCGACATCACCTGATATTCGCGCTCGATGGCATGGGCCGAGGCAAGCAGCTTGGCGGCGGGGCCGGGTTTGGCGCGCATGACAAAGCTTTTGGACGGCGTGATGAGCTTGTAGGTCGGGTTGGATTGCCCACCCTTGAACTGCTCGACGGTGAGTTGCGTAAAGTCACTGCCGAGTTTTTCGGTCAGCCAGGTGCCAAGTGCGCCAACGTCGAACTGATGCTGGCCAGAAACCGGCTTGGTGCCGGCGAAGTGTTCGAACGGGTCGGTCATTTGGTTGGCTTCTGCTAATCCGTCTTGGTGTTATTTACGCTGTTGGTGAAAGTTTGCATACTCACCGAACAGTACCTCCATGGTTGAAGAACGCGTATTGTGTTGCAACCAGTCGGTTGGCGACAGATTCGTCGCGCGCAGAATCACATCGCGATGTTCGGTGCCGACGTCCAGAATGTTGATGCATGCCGGACTCTGCTCAAAGCCACCCAGCATGGCGCGCTCACCGGAGAGCAGATAGCTCAGTATCGCGCGGTTCACGCCGCCGTGCAGCACCAGCAATAGCGTACGCCAACTCGGATCGCGCCGCAGCGCATCCACTTCCGGTAACACGCGATCCAACATGGCACCGACCGTTTCGCCGCCCATAAACTTGGTGTCGAGCGAGGCGCTGCCGTTGAGAACGCTGACGAAGCTGGCACGCAACTCTTGCAGCGGAATTTCCCGTAGCCGTCCGGCCCGAATCTCTTGCAGGGCAGGGCGGTGTTCGATCTCCGGCGCGTTCTCAAGCTGAGACAACACCCGCTCTGCGGTCTCGACCGTTCGCGGCAAGCCGCTGGCAACGACCCGGTCAAAGGCGATACCGTGTTCGGCATACAGGCGCCCGGCCGCTTCGGCCTGCACAATGCCGGACGCGTTGAGCGGTACGCCGTCGGGCGGAATCGGCACACCCTCCGGCGTGAAATAGGTGACGGCACCATGACGCATCAAATAGATGCGCCGTCGAGACGGCATAACCGCCATCGTTATGCCGTCACTTCGTCAGCGCGTGGTGTGAATCCGATCTTGCCCGTCAGCAGCTGCCCATACATCACCCAATCGCTCGCAAAACTGAACGCCGGATAGGTGAATGTCGCGGGACGGTTTTTCTCGAAAAAGAAGTGGCCGACCCACGCGAAGCCATAGCCGACCAACGGGATCAGCCAGCCCATCCACCACTGGCCGGTTGCGATCATCACGGCGACGATTGTAAGGACAAGGGACGAGCCGACAAAGTGAAGCGTCCGGCATGTGCTGTTGCGATGTTCGGACAGATAGTAGGGATAGAAGTCGCGAAAGGTCGTGTATTTTTTGTTCATGCGGGTAGGTGAGGTGTAGGCTAATTTCGGTAGGAAGAATCCGACCGATCGAGTTTGCGTAACAGGGCCGGCCAAGCCAGTGCGCCGCCGAGGCCGTGCGTACCTTGCATGATCTGCGCCTGGGCACCGTCGAGCACAGTCTGGTTGATCATGATCAAATTGTCGGCGCCTTGCGAGCCCGCCATGGCGCGAACCTGGATGGTGCAGGCAGCTTCGAACAAATACATTTCGAGGAATGCGTCGGCGATCGTCGAGGCGACGGTCAGCAGTCCATGATTACGCAACATCAGAAACGCTTGGTTGCCGAGGTCCGCGACCAGTCGTGGCTTCTCGTCGTCGTCGAGCGCCACGCCTTCATAGTCGTGGTAAGCGAGACTGGCGAGAATGAACATCGATTGCTGCGAAATTGGCAGCACGCCGTTTTTCTGCGCCGACACCGCCACACCGTTCAGCGAATGGGTATGCAGCACACACTTGGCGTCGGCGCGCGCGGCGTGAATGGCGCTGTGGATGACAAACCCGGCTGGATTGATCGGGAATGGATTGTCGGTGTCGAGCTTGTTGCCGTTGATGTCGATCTTCACCAAGCTTGAGGCATTGATTTCATCGAACATCAGGCCGTACGGATTGATCAGAAAGTGGTGGTCGGTATCCGGTAGTTTTGCCGTGATGTGGGTGAACACCAAGTCGGCCCAACCGTACGCTGCCACCAATCGATAGCACGCGGCAAGGTCAACGCGGGTCTGCCATTCGGCGGGCGACACCTTACGCTGGATAGACGGAAAATCGGCGGGATTCATGGTGCCTCTAAGCATGACCACAGTGTCGGAGAAGTTTACGCTGGAAGAGGTGCGCTGGTTTAGACTGACCGCGGAAGCTGAATGGTAAACGGAAATAAAGAATATAAGACACAAGGCAGGGCGGGCACTTTGAAGCAAAAATGGCTGTAAATGCCCGTGGATAGGCAAGTTTCATTAATTAAGGGAGTCGAATGCGTAGCCTTATGCTCACCATCATGTTGTTGGCGCTGTCGAGCTGTGCCGTTGTACAGACCGCCGCGCCCACCCCCACGCCGAAGTCTGAGCCGGTCGCGACGCGTGCCATTTCGGCGTGGAACGGCCCCTCGTTCAAGCGCATGACCATCATGGTCTCCGACCTCAATCGCACGGTCAGACTATGGCGCGATATTCTCGGCTTTGAGGTTGTCGTCAACGCGCCATCAGGCCCGGACAGCTATTCCTATCCGGTATTCAATATTGCGCCGGGTACGGCGATCCGTTATGCGATGGTGTCCGCCGGGCCAGAACAACAGCGCACCTTGGCCTTTGCCGAACTCAAGGGCCAGCCGCTGCAGGTGCCGCAGAGCCCGCGCGTGGCTGCGGCGGTGATCAATGCCAACGGCCGTCTCGCTGAGATCATCGCCAAAGTAAGCGCGGAGGGGCTAGCGGTGGTGCCGGCCGTCGTGCTCCGCTCGGCAACGCAGGGCATTGGTACTGAGGCGGCATTCGTCGATTGGGACGGGCACCTGATTGTGCTCTATGAGTTTCCGAAGGCCATTGCGCGGTAACCTTGAGTAGGTCCGGCTGCATCCATGCCAAGTGGCGCGAGCCGTCGGAAGTTTGGCTTAAGCGCCGCGAAACCGCCGCGCCAATCGGATGAAGGCCCGCTGCGCCGTGACCGGATCGGCGCTCGCTGCGTAGCGAGCCGCGACATACGCATCGATCACGCGTTTCGCCTCCGAGAACGCCTGCGGTTGCTCATGTTCGATTCGTTTCAGGAAATCCACCGGTCCCTCTGTCAAGCCGCGTATCAAGCCCCGGCGGGCCATTTGCGCACAAAAGCGATCAAACGCCGCATCCAGTGGCGACTTTCGGCTACGGTAGGTGCGTGCCAGCAGAAACATTCCCACGCCACCGCCGGTGACGAACACGCCGCCGATGAGCCAGATGGCGATCGTCTGCCAATCGACATCGGGGATGCCGATGCCTTCAAACATACCGCGCTGGCGGTCCTGGTTGAAGCCCACCACCCACCGATTCCACTCGGAGTTGACAGCGTCCCATGTGTGGGCGAGGCCGCGCAGTAGACCGAGTTTGTCGGCTTCAATGAGATTGTCGAACACGCCGACCGGGCCAAGGGCGGCAGACATGCCGCGGTTGATCCGCAGCGGTGACACGGCGAAGGTCGGGTCGACGCGCAGCCAGCCTAGGTCTGCCAGCCATACTTCTGTCCACGCGTGTGCCTCTGCTTGTCTGACGACCAGCTGGCGACTGACAGGGTTGACTTCGCCGCCCTGGTACCCCGTCACAACCCTTGCAGGCACACCGGCGGCACGCATGATGAGTGCAAAGCTGCCGGCGTAGTGCTCACAGAAACCGATTTTGGTTTCGAACAGAAATTCGTCCATCGGATTGGCACCGAGCAGCGGCGGCTCCAGCGTATAGGTGAATTCTTGGTTGTACTTTTTCATCAATTCTTCGATGAGCACTTTCGGATCGGGGTGTTGCTCGCGCATTTGTCGGCCGTAGGCGATGGTGCGCGGGTTGATGCGACTGTTGAAGTTCAAGTAGCGCTGTAGTTCGGCGGGCGAGCTTTCGGCTTCGATGCGGTAGTTGAGGTACGAGCCGATGCTGTAGGCCTTGAGAATATTGACCGGATCGCGCGAACGCATCTGGTAGTCCGACAACATCATTGCGTTGGGCGGCACGACACTGGGAATGTCGAGCGCGAACAGCCACGTCTTGTTGTGCGGCTGCATGGTCACGCGATACTTTGTTTCGGGCCCCAGCGCGGTGTAGGTGAAATTGGTAACAGGCAGTGCATCGTACATGCGCCAGCCGCGTCCGGACTGCAGGCCAAGTACCGGGCCGCGCCAGTAGAGATCGGTGTTATTCGGCACCGCACCTTCGAATTCGACACGAAAGGCGACCGCGTCGGATTTGGACAGCTTGGAAATGTCGCCCGGGGACATGCTGTCGGATAAGCCGGTGCGCGCTTGCGCCTCCTGCGGCGTGTTCCACAGCGGCCCGGTGACGCGGGGAAATAGGAAGAAGAACACGATCATCATCGGGATTGATTGCAGCAACAGCCAGGCGGCCGGTACCAGGCGCTCGCGGATGCTTGGCTCGGTATTGATGCGGTTGAAGCCGATCAACGTCGCAATCATGAGCCATACGCAGATAAACATGTAGGCACCCATCAGGATGGTCTGCGAATACAAGAAATTGGTGAGCGCCAGAAAAAAGCCGATGAAGATGACAACCATTGCGTCGCGCTTCATCTTCATCTCAAGCACCTTGAGGCACAGCATGACGATCAGCAACATCACGCCGACCTCACGGCCGAACAGTTTTCTGTATTCGAGAAACGCACCGGCCGTAATCGCCAGCGCAATGGCACCCATGATGATCCAGCCCGGCGTGCGCAGCCCGCTACGCGCGATCCACCAGCGCCAAGCACCTGCGGCGAGGCAGACGGCGGACGCCCACCACGGCAACCGTTCCACATGCGGCGCGATGACAAAGCCCATCGCCGCCACCAGCCAGGTGACGTTTGCGAGGGTCAGTGCACCGCTGTTGATCATCGAAATGTGCCTATTCCAAACCGAACAAGGCGAGCGACTCTAAACACAAATCGCGATGCTGTCGGCCCATCGATGGCGCAATGGTGCGGCTGGGCAGTCTGAGGCCGTACGGGACCAGCGCGCGCTCGGCTTCCATCACCCACCAAGTCAGACGTGCGAGACGCTGTTCGACGCCGAGCCCCTCGAGCGCGGCGTAGTCGAGCCACAGATCGGCGCTGGTGGTGCTGCCGAACTCTTTGACCAACAATCCTTGCTCGCGGGCCAACGCCTTCCATGCGATCTGCCTGAGCGTGTCACCCGGTCGGTAAGCGCGCAACGACTGGAACTCCTCGTCACCCGGCACCGGCATGTTGCCCTGTCCGTCACCCTTCGCCGAGATGGGTAGCGCGCCGCCGCCGGCATCCGGTTTCGGGTAAACCAGACAGGTCATGCCGAAGTCCACATACGACCAGGCGTGGAATAGTCCGACCGGATACTCGGTGAAAATCTCCAATCGTCCACAAGCGAGCCGTCCGCGCGTCTCGGCCATGACGCCCAGGGTCAGGTTAGTGCTGGTACCGGGTGCGATGTCGCCAAAGGCGGGCTCGGCGTAGCGCAGCTTGGCGCGCTTGACGCCAACCGAGAATCTGGCGGTGCCCGGGTTTTGCATCACGCAATGAAACTGCGCGACGTCGCCAGCGAACGCCGGTTCTATCTTGCCGGGTGTGATTGACAGGCGCACCAGATTGCGAAACGTATGCAGCATCGACATACCGCCCATGCTGGCGAGCAGGAAGGTGAGCAAGAATCCGAGTGAAAGACTGTAGTTGACCGATGCGATTAACAGCAACACCAGCACGAAGGCGAAGAAGTAGCCGGTCCTGGTCGGGATGATGAAGATGCGGCGCTGCGAAAGAACAACGGGCGGTGCTTCCGGAATGCGCGCCCGAAAAATCCAGTCAGAAATCCGCTGGCGCAGTGTGTATGCGTAGTCGGCAATCGTTGCCATGGCGATCGCCCGCGCTGCGGCCGGGCCGGGCTTACTTGGCTGCCGGCGCCGGCTTGCTTGGCGGCGCCGGCTTGGTCGGTGCGATTAACACCGGTTCGGCCTTGGCCGCACCCATGCGTTGATCGCAGGTCTTTAAGTTGGCCTGGAATTTTCGGAGTGCCGCTGTTTCCGGGCTGTCGTTGCCCCCCGCCTTGGCGATCTTGCCGGCACGCAACTGGAAATCCACCATCACTTCGTTGAGTTCGATCAGTTTGTCTTGTTTGGGGCGCCAGGCTTCGCGGGCTTTGGTCACTTCGCCGCTGCGGTTGGCAACGTCGAGCTCGGCCGCTAACTTTTCCCGTTCGCACAGCCGTGGCTCGTAGTCGGTGAAGAGTTTTTCCAACTGCTCCATCGGTTTACCAATCGCGCGGGTTTGCACCCCTTTGTTGGTAGTTGGCTTGTCGAGCGTGTTCTTATTGGTTTCACACGCGCGGTCAGAGTACTCGATCTTGCCGTCCGCACCTTGACACTTGAATGCGGCCTGCGCGGATGGCGCGGCGAGTAGGAGCACCAGAACGAGGGTGGTGGCACTGACAATTGTGGTGATTGCGTTCATGGCGAATGTGCGTTGGTATTGTGGATGTTTCGAAGATAGCGCTAATGGGTGATTCTTGCCGTCTGCCGCACGGGTCGGGCGGTCGGCTACGGTATCGGCACAGATTTGATCAGCGCCGACGCCGGATCAACCGATTTTACGTTCGCGTTGCCGGTTGACACCGCGCGCAAGCGGTGACCGACGACGGCGGGTGCGACCGTCTGTACGTCCTCGGGCAACACCAGTTTGCGACCCGACAGCAGTGCCCAAGCTTGTGCGGCGCGCAGCAATGCCAGTCCGGCGCGTGGCGACAGGCCCATCTCGAAATGCGCCGAGTCACGGGTATGGTTGATCAGTGCCTGCACGTAGTCGATCAGCGCATCTGAGACGTGAACGGCGACAACTTCGCGTTGTACCGCCTCCAGTTCACTGACGGTCATCAGCGGCTTGATACGCGCCACCATTTCACGGCGGTCCTCGCCTTTGAGCAGCGCGCGTTCAGCGGATTGATCGGGGTAGCCCAGCCGGATGCGCATCAGGAACCGATCAAGCTGTGATTCTGGTAGCGGGAAAGTGCCGACCTGGTGCGACGGGTTCTGCGTGGCGATGACGAAAAAGGGTACCGGCAGCGGCATGGTCTTGCCGTCTACCGTCACCTGATGCTCTTCCATCGCCTCGAGCAAGGCAGATTGCGCTTTCGGGCTGGCGCGGTTGATCTCGTCGGCCAAAATCACCTGAGAGAAAATCGGGCCGGAATGGAAACGAAAGGTTGACGACTCCCGATCAAAAATCGACACCCCGACGATATCAGCCGGCAACAGATCACTGGTGAACTGGATGCGCTGATAGTTGAGCCCGAGCAGGCTCGCCAGCACGTGGGACAGGGTGGTTTTGCCCACACCCGGCACGTCCTCAATGAGCAAGTGTCCGCGCGCGAGAATGCAGGCAATGGCCATGCGGATTTGCGGCTCCTTGCCGAGAATAACCTCGCCGGCGCGTGCCATTACCGCACGAATGGCAGCATGGGCGTGCGTGTTATCGGCATCAGCTGACTCAGCGGCGGCGATGAACGGTGCGGATTTCGTTTTTTCGAGAAGCATCTTGGAAAAATGTGTGGAGACTAGGGGTTGACTGATCAGTTTACCGCTTGAGACGGCAATTGGCGGGTTGGACGGCGAAATTGACGGCCGGTTCGGCGGTTGGAGGAATAATGCCAACTGAATAACACGAATGGTTCTTGTCTGTCTGACCGCAATTGGTGAAAATGGTTTATGGATACTTCGCGCCGAACCGCACTCATCACCCACTCAGTTTGTCTGCAACATGAGATGGGACCGCACCATCCGGAGTCGCCGTCTCGCCTGCACGCCGTGCTTAACGCGTTGGAAAACGCCGGGCTGGCCAAGCAGATGGAGCGTGTGGAAGCGCCGCCCGCGTCCGCGCAGCAACTCGCGGCGACCCATGATCCCGACTATGTGGCGTCAATCTTCGCCGCAGCGCCGTCGCACGACTATGCCTATCTCGATCCGGACACATCAATGAATGTGTACTCGTTGGAGGCCGCACGGCGGGCCGCCGGTGCGGTCGCGGAAGGGGTTGACCGGGTTCTTAACGGGGTGAACCGCAATGCCTTCTGCGCGGTGCGTCCGTGCGGTCACCATGCGACCTACGACCATGCGATGGGGTTTTGTATTTTCAACAACGTCGCGGTTGGGGCGCGGCACGCCATCGACCGCCACGGCCTAAAGCGAGTGGCGATATTGGACTTTGACGTTCATCACGGCAACGGCACGGAGGATATTTTTCGCGACGATGCGCGCGTCTTGCTGTGCTCGTCGTTCCAGCATCCCTACTACCCGGGGACCGGCGCTGACTCGGGCAACTCGCACATCATCCCAACCCCGTTGGCAGCGCGCACCGGCAGCAAGCAGTTTCGTGCGGCAATTGAAGCAACGTGGTGGCCAGCGCTGCACAAATTTCAGCCGGAGCTGGTCATTATTTCGGCGGGCTTTGACGCACACCGGGATGATCCGCTGGCGTATATCGATCTGGTGGAAGACGACTATGTCTGGATCACCGAGCAGATTCTGCAGATTGCCGATCAATACGCCGAAGGGCGCGTCGTGTCGGCGCTGGAGGGCGGGTACAACCTGACGGCGCTTGGCGCGAGCGCGGCAGCACACGTCGGGGTGCTGGTTAGATAGCGCGCCTTACTTGGTGCCGAAGATTTTGTCGCCTGCGTCGCCCAATCCGGGGATGATATAGCCGAGCTCATTCAGGTGCGAGTCAATCGCAGCGGTATAGACCTCAACGTCTGCGTGTGAGGCTTCCAGCCGCTTGATGCCCTCGGGCGCGGCGACCAGCACCAGCGCCTTTATCTGGCGAGCCCCTGATTTCTTCAGCATATCGATAGTGGCGATCATCGATCCTGCGGTCGCCAGCATCGGATCGAGAATGATGGCGGTGCGTTCATCCAACTTGCCGACAAATCGCTCAAGGTAGGGCTCTGGCTGCAAGGTGTTGTGGTTGCGCGCAATGCCGACCACGCTCACTTTGGCGGACGGAATCACATCCAGCACACCGTCGAGCATGCCGAGGCCGGCTCGTAGTATTGGCACCAGCGTCACCTTCTTGCCTTCAATGCGCTGCACGCTGACCGGCCCACACCAGCCCTCGACGGTGTGGTATTCGAGCCGGAAGTCGCGGCACGCTTCATAGGCCAGCAGGCGGCCAAGCTCTTGCGTGATTTCCCGAAAACTCTTGGTCGAAATAGACTTGTCGCGCAGCAGACCGATCTTGTGTTTGACGAGGGGATGATTGATTTCAATAACTGACATGCCAGTATCCGTGAGGTGTTTCAGGCCAAACGGGCTGGAAACGCCCGTCGATAGGGGGTTTTTAAGTTATGGTGTGCAAACAGTGGATGCCCGCCTGCGCGGGGACGTAAGAAATTGGATCCCCGCCTGCGCGGGGACGGGAGTCGGGAATTCGCGAAGCATCGCTTCGCGCCGCCGAGCGCCTGCGCCGAGTGCATTCGGCGCAGGGCAGGCGTTTCTAATTGCGGCGCGATTGCATCGCTTGCTCTTGGACGGTGAAAGATTGGATTCCGGCCTTCGCGGGGACGGAAGACGGGAATTCGCGAAGCATCGCTTCGCGCCGTCGAGCGCCAGAGCCGCATGCAGGCGGCGTCGGGCATCCGTTTCCAATTGCGGCGCGATTGCATCGCTTGCGCTTGGACGGATGCGTCAGTTGTGCAAGATCTTCGAGAGGAAGTCTTGGGTACGCTGTTTGCGCGCCGAGCCAAAGAACTCATCCTTGGTACAGTCCTCTAGGATGGCGCCGCCTTTTTCCATGAAGATAACCCGGTGGGCTACTTTCTTGGCGAAGCCCATTTCATGCGTGACCACCATCATGGTCATGCCTTCTTTGGCCAGTTCGACCATCACGTCGAGTACTTCATTGATCATCTCGGGGTCGAGCGCCGAGGTCGGCTCGTCGAACAGCATGCAGATCGGATCCATCGACAGCGCTCGCGCAATGGCCACGCGCTGCTGCTGGCCGCCCGAGAGCTGCGCGGGAAACTTGTCCTTGTGCTCGATGAGGCCGACGCGGTCGAGCAACTTCAATCCTTTTTCGTGCGCCTCGTCTTCGCTGCGACCGAGCACTTTGGTTTGTGCGATCACCAGATTCTTGGTGACGCTCATGTGCGGGAACAACTCGAAATTCTGAAATACCATGCCGACGCGCGAGCGTAGTTTTGAAAGATTTGCGCCTTTGCCACCGACCGATATGCCGTCGACCAGAATTTCACCCTTCTGAAACGGCTCAAGTCCGTTGACGGTTTTAATGAGCGTCGACTTGCCTGACCCCGACGGGCCGCAGACCACAACGACCTCGCCTTTTTCGACGTTGGTTGTACAGTCAATGAGCACTTGTTTATCGCCGTACCATTTGCTGACGCTTTTGATTTCGATCATTGCCATAAAGATCCCTTCGTCAAAAAGTAAAAGTCTACTTTTCGCCGGTTAATACGGGTAATTTGCCGGCGCAGCCAGCCAAATTACGGTTAACGAAAAATCGATGCGTTGCGCAGACGAGCAACACTTCACGTTCTGCCGGCATCCATGCGCGCCTGCAGGTACTTGACGAGCCGCGACGCGCCGAAACAGATAATCAGAAACACGAGCGCGACAAATATGTAGAGCTCGACGATGCGACCGGTGATCTGCCCAGCTTTACTCGCGGCGCCGAGAAAATCTTTCAGACCGACCACATAAACAAGCGAAGTATCCTGAAACAAAATAATGGCCTGGGTGAGCATGATGGGCAGCATATTGCGGAATGCCTGAGGCAGCACGATGTTGCCCATCGCCTGCCAGTAGTTCATGCCAAGTGCGTAGGCCGCCCACGGTTGACCGCGCGGCACTGATTGAATGCCGGCGC
>Ga0209490_10002782_pt1 | contig 16474 bp, 13 predicted proteins | sample MAT06_FD_187209 | JGI IMG/M metagenome (GOLD analysis project Ga0209490, IMG submission 187209) | Freshwater microbial communities from Lake Fryxell liftoff mats and glacier meltwater in Antarctica - MAT-06 (SPAdes) (version 2) | ecosystem: Environmental > Aquatic > Freshwater > Ice > Liftoff...
TGAAATTGAAATTGTTGTCGTTGATGATGGTTCTACAGACGACACAGAAGAACAAATTAAGGTCTATCACGATCGCGTTAACTATATCTTCCAAGAAAATGCTGGCAAAGCTCAAGCAACCAGAGTTGCCATTGAAAATACTCATGGACGTTACATTTTCAACTTAGATGCCGACGATTTTTTCCTACCAAACAAACTGCGAACCACGGTGGAATGCTTTGAGTCAGACTCAGAACTAACTCATGTGGGACATCCTGCACTTTTTTGGAATGTGGATACTAATATCAAAACAATTGAAGAGATTCCTCAAGAGATTTTAGGAAAAAAGATTCTAGGTAAAGATCTGCTCACCTATTTTTACAGAAGACGCATCTTATTTGGCGGCGGATCAACCTTTGCCGCTCGTGCTGATGTGATGAAGGCGTTACCAATTCCAAGAGAAGTCGATATGTATATGGATGAATATTTGCTTCTGACAACCTTAAATCAGGGCTATTCATTTCTATTGGAAGAACCACTGTCTATCTGGCGGATTCACACCACAAATTTTTCTCAAAATAAATCAGCTGATAGCTATAAGTTACAGCGAAGTTTAAACAGTGTGGAAGCAGTATTGAAACAGATGTCAGTACTTGATTTTGATGAGGAGCTTAGGCGACTGTATCAACTCAAAACGATGTCGCTATCGTTAGCGATTAAGGAGCAACTAGAACAGAAAACATGGTCAGATATTATGCACCTGCTGCGCTGCATGTCTGATAATGCGCGTTTTTTTGGCTGGGATATTGTTGAAATTGTAAAAAATCAACACTTGTTAAATCGAATCTTGCCAACCCCTGTGATTAAGTTGCTGAAGCAAAATTCCGCGAGTTAGCAGGTTTTGAAACGTGTTGTTGAGCATGTCGATGGTTAGGAATGAAGCTGTCAGGCAATGTTTCGGCGAGTCTAGATGTTTTTACTGAACGCTTTGCCTTTACCACAGGTGATTTAGAGAAGGTCTCATTTATCCTATGAAGCTTTGCATTGTAACGCGCAGTGTGTTTAAGGGAGATGGTCAGGGACGGGTGAACTATGAGGTCGTCTGTGAGGCAATTCGCCGCGGATATCAAGTCACTATCGTGTCTGACAGTCTAGCTCCAGATCTGCAACAGAAACAGAATATTCATTGGGTTCCTGTTTTGGTGAAAAGGTATCCCACCCAACTGCTTAGCAACATGGTGTTTTCTCGTAGGGTAGCTGCTTGGTTATATAAACATCGATCTGAGTTTGATTTAGTTCAGGTCAATGGAGGGAGTACATCCGCGATCGCCGATATCAATACGGTACACTTCGTCCATAGCTCCTGGCTGCAATCGCCTGCCCATACTTCTCGGCAACGACGCGATTTTTATGGCGCGTATCAATGGTTTTACACCTATATCAATGCTGCTTTGGAAAAAAAGATTCTGCGCCAGACTAAGGTGGTTTTGGCGGTGTCTGAAAAGGTAAAACAGGAGCTACTAGACATTGGGATTCCCAAAGAAGCGATTCGGGTAATCTTGAATGGAGTAGATTTGCAAGAGTTTTGTCCAGGAGAGAGCGATCGCAAGCCTCTAGGATTACCTGAAAACGTGACACTGGCATTGTTTGCTGGCGATATTCGCACTAACCGCAAAAATCTGGACACTGTTTTACGCGCTATGGTTCAAGTTCCAGAGTTGCATCTGGCAGTGGTGGGAAATACGACCGGAAGTTCCTATCCCCAACTAGCCGCAAAATTGCAGATTAGCGATCGCGTTCACTTTTTGGGCTACCGACAAGACTTGCCAGAGGTCATGCGGACAGCAGATTTTTTTGTGTTTCCATCCCGCTATGAACCGTTTGGCATGGTGGTGACGGAAGCAATGGCATCCGCGCTGCCTGTAATTACCACGAAGACAGCAGGTGCAGCAGAAATTGTTACCCCAAACTGTGGAATCGTGCTGGCTGACTCAGAAGACACTGAGGCTTTATCCCAAGCATTAAACCTACTCACTAGAAATCCCGATCAACGAAAGCAGATGGGGAAGGGTGCGCGACTCATTGCAGAACAGCATAGCTGGAGCAGTAAAGCACAAAGTTATATAGAACTGTTTGAAGAAACTGTTTAAGGAATTGGTAAAGAAGAAATCATTATGATTATCATTTCAAAAAATGTGAGCAGTCAAATTCAAGCCTTGAATAGCTCTTTGTACTTTGATGGTAGTAGCTGTCCATAGTTATTCACGTCAAGGATACGTGATTGGTAGCACTCCATACTTAATTCAGGAGCTTTTCATCGGGGGAGTCTGCAACATAGCAGTTCCAACATTCTTTATAACTTCCGGGCTTCTGTTTTTTAAGGATATAGAAAATCCTTTCAATAAATATTATCAAAAATTGCAGTCAAGATTTAAGACTATTATTATCCCGTATTTGAGCTATTCCCTTATGGCACTATGTTCAACTATTTTTTTGCAGTCAATTACTCGATCTAATACTTCTTTAAATGGAGATACTTCAGATGATTTCGTGTTTAGTATTCATAGTTTTTTTGTTGCCTGGATACTCGATCCTCAGGTTGGTAAAGCTGGTCATTTATGGTTTTTGAGAGATTTAATCGTTCTGTTCTTACTTTCACCATTAATTTTCTGGTTTATTCATAAGTTTAGGTTTATTCCTATCGGCTTTCTGCTTCTTCTCTGGCTATTTGAACTACAAATGCTTCCCATAATAGTGGGTCGTAACTATTTGCTCAGCATAGAATCATTGTGTTTTTTTGCTTTAGGGTCTTATTTGGCTATTTCTAACTTTAAACTAGCTGAATTCTTAGAAAAAATTGAAAAGGCAAAATATCCAATTATTTGTTTTTGGTTGGTTGCCATTTGTATCCGTATCTTGAATGACCCTGACTTGAATATTTTGTATCAAAGAAGCTATGATTCAATCTCAACACTTTTGTTATACAAACTGGGAATTCTCTTGGGAATTCTCTCAATAGTACTTATTAGTAAAGCTCTTGTTAGGAATAGATTAATAATCTGGCTTTCCGGTTTTTCTTTTGCTATTTACTTGTTTCATTACCCGCTTGCTGTTTATGTCAAAAGAGGAGTCATGCTATTAAACCTCGATCCCCTTCCAACATTTTTTTGTAGGTATCTCCTAACCGTAGGACTGACAGTTCTACTAGTTTTTGCTTTGAGATATACAATTCCTAACTTGTATGGTTTCTTAACGGGAAATCGAGGACTCAAAAATACCTAGGAAATCTTTTAGAATACAAAAATCAGGACTCGAATAGCTTTTTATCCAACATGTGTTGAATCTGTTGTTACCGATCTCGTTGGTGCAATTTTTTTAATGATAATTGCTTATTTTATGGTGACTCTTTCCGGAGAAAGGGAATTTGCAGCGTTATTGTTAATAACCGGAAAAATAGGTTTGCTTTGAAGGGTCAGTAAGCGGTGCAAAGTAGGTATAGCCGTGAGCACTTTGATAAGGACAAGTTAAACGCTGTAACCAATAAGGGGTTTAAACCTCTTGTGCTGACCAAACCAGGTATGACTAGATGAGAGCGATCGCAGGAACAACTCCAAAACGAGGATTTCAGCTTAGCCTGCAACCTGCACTAGCTTGGATGGCAATAATAGGGCTGGCACTTTTGACATTGCTGCTGGTAGTAGTTGGAGCGGGCAAAATTCTGAACTATGTTTTTCCAGCAGGTGCTTTTTTGGTAGGAGTGTTCCTGTACTTTCGGGCACCATTGCTTTACACCGGTTTTTGCTGGTGGATATGGTTCTTGGCTCCTTTAGTGCGGCGCTTAGCTGATTTTCGTGGAGGTGGTTTTACAAACCCCAGCCCTATTCTGCTTGCTCCCTACCTGGTAACTCTAGTAACTCTAATAACGCTTAGAAAACATCTGCCCACTGCTTCTCGCCAGGGTGGAATGCCTTTTATATTGGCGATAATCGGTACAGTCTATGGCTTGTTAATTGGAGTAATTAACAAGCCTGTGCAAACTGCTGTCCTTGGCTTTTTAGATTGGCTTCCACCTGTCTTGTTTGGGTTTCATCTATGTGTGAATTGGCGAGAGTACCCTATCTATCGTCAAAATTTGGAGCGTACCTTTGTGTGGGGGACGGTCGTGATGGGGGTTTACGGAGTCATCCAGTTTCTGATTGCTCCAGAGTGGGATCGATTTTGGCTGACCAATGCCGAGATTGTCAGTTCCGGAAAACCAGAACCCTTAGGGTTGCGAGTCTGGAGCACCATGAATTCGCCGGAGCCGTTTGCGGCAGTTATGACTGCTGGGCTACTGCTGTTGTTCAGTACTCAGTCTCCAGTTGGTTTTATCGCATCGGCGGGTGGATATCTATCGTTTTTGTTGACCCAGGTGCGGTCTGCATGGTTGGGCTGGCTGGCAGGGCTGCTAGGGATGATTGGGTCTCTCAGCCCCAAATTTCAGATGCGAATGATAATTACAGTTTTGGTGATGGCGATATGTGTCGTTCCCCTGGCAACGATTGAGCCATTTTCGGAAGTGATTTCTGAACGAGTTTCAACCCTGTCAGATGCCCAAAACGATAACAGTGCCACTATTCGCCAGGGCAACTATGAAGAAAATCTAGATAAAGCGCTGACTAACGTTATGGGGGACGGGATTGGAGGAGGTGGGTTTGATAGTGCAGTTCTAACAACTTTGATAAACCTGGGTTGGCTAGGAACGATTCCATACATTGGTGGAATGATGCTGCTAGTATTCAAGCTGTTTCAGAGTTCTGAAGGTAAATCAGATCCATTTTTAGGTGCTGTACGGGCGATTACGTTGAGTAATCTGGTGCGGTTTCCGGTTAATGGAGTAACGGCTGAAGCCAGTGGCATGGTGCTGTGGGGTTTTTTGGGAATTGGGATTGCTGCATTGAAGTATCACCAGCACCAGCAGTGGCTTAAAAATTATCAATTGAAAAATGAAGTGAATGAGCTTGATTGCTCAGGTTGACCCATGACTAAACTGAAACTACTTTTTTTTGTGAATGGAGTCGAGGGCAGCGCGGTTGGCATTCGGGCAGAAATCTTTGCCACACGATTGCCCCAGGATTGGAAGATTGAATTTTGCTATCGACCCCGAAAAAAATGGCAAGGACTTTGGTCGTTTGTGCAATCGGCGATCGCTTTCCAACCCGATATCGTATACGTCATGGATACAGCCTATACAGGCGTGTTAGCGGGTGTTTTAAGCCAACATCTAATGGGTTGTAAATTGATCACTGACACGGGAGATGTAGCCTACGAATTGGCACAGTCTAAGGCAACCTATTCCAAGCCACAACTGGCGCTAATTCGCTGGGTTGAACAGTTAGCCATCCATCGTTCCGATCGCGTAGTGGTGCGGGGCAGTTATCACAAACAGTGGCTAGTGGAACAGGGTGTTCCTGCCCACCAAATTGAGTTTGTGCCGGATGGGGTTGAAATAGACTCCCTAAAAACCGTGGCAGCATCTTCGCTACGGAAGGAACTAGATCTGGACAATGATTTAGTTGTGGGGCTGGTCGGAACGATGTCCTGGTCTGAACGCTATCAGATGTGTTATGGCTGGGATGTGGTTGAAGCTTTAGGGTTACTCAAAGATGAACCTGTAAAGGGCTTACTAGTGGGAGATGGCAATGGGAGAAAGGTATTAGAAAAGCGTGTAGAAGAATTAGGTATCAGCGATCGCATTGTGTTTACTGGGCAAATTCCCTATGAAGACTTGCCTTGCTATCTTGCGGCAATGGATGTGTGTGTCTCTACCCAATCAAATGATTTAGTGGGTCAAGTGCGAACAACAGGCAAGCTCCCACTCTATCTTGCCTCTGGCAAATATGTAGTTGCGACCGATGTCGGGGAAGCCAGTCGAGTTTTACCTAGTGTAGGATGCCTATTGCCTTACGAAGGGGTCAAAGATAAGAACCATCCGGCTCGTTTGGCAAACCACTTAAAATTATTGATTGAAAACCCAGAACGGGTCAATGTCTCTAAAAAAGCACGACAGATTGCGAAAGAAAACTTTGATTATGATCTGCTAGCTCAACGGGTAAAACGCCTTTGCCAAAACCTAGTTAGTTGCCCTTTAGATACTTAGCATTATGAATCCGTCATTTTTTTGGTGGCTTAGTTGTCAGGCTTATCAGAGGCGCATGGGGTTAATTGCCCGATTGTTGAAGATGATTAAATTTTGTCGTTTTTCACGCTGTGTTGCCCTATCAAGCTGAAATTGAGAGGGATATCCAACTACAGCACTTTGGGCTAGGGATTGTAGTTCATCCGAACGTGAAAATTGGGCATCGCGTCAAAATCTATCATCACGCAACATTGGCGATTGAAACCTGGATTGGATCAGAACACAAAATCTTCATTGAAGATGATGTATTGATTGGTGCGGGTGCTGTGGTCATTGGGCGTGGTGATCAAAGTTTAACCATTGGTGCAGGTGCAAAGATTGGTGCTAACGCGGTAGTTACGCGGGATGTATTACCCGGTCAGACTGTAGTGGGTATTCCCGCATGCCCTCTACCTGAAAAAACGCCTTCCTTATCTAGTGAGATTCTGATTGAACAAACATAGACACTTGGTTAAACAGCAACACGATAAGAAAAATATAACTTGAGGATTAGTCATGAACTACTTTGCAACTACCTCAGCCTCCATACTCTTTGTTGGCAAAGAATGGTTTCCCACAACTCCTGGCGGGCTAAACCGCTATGTTTATGAGCTAACGCATCAGCTTACGGCGGCAGGTGACGAGGTTGAGTTGCGCGGTGCTGGGCTGCCCAAGGCTGACCCCAACTCATCGATTGTATTAACGAATTTGGCTTCTCCCAATCGCCCATTGCCACAGCGCTTATGGTCAACCCGTCAGCGTTTTCAGCAGTACCCCTTATCAAAAGTGGATGCGATTAATCTTCACTTTGCGTTGTACAGTTTCCCTATTCTCAACAACCTGCCTGCCGGAATTCCGATCACATTTACTTTTCATGGACCTTGGGCAGCAGAGAGCCAGCGGGAAGGGCAACGGAACTTGGGAATTGCCCTGAAGCAATGGATGGAGCAGCGGGTTTATCGGCATTGCGATCGCTTCATCGTATTAAGTAAAGCCTTCGGCACTATTTTGCACGAAACCTATGATGTTCCCTGGGAAAAGATTCACATCATTCCCGGTGGTGTCAATACCACTCACTTTCAAGCTGATTTGTCGCGAGAAGAAGCCCGTGCTCAACTGGGATGGTCCAGCGATCGCAAAATTCTGTTCACCCCGCGCCGTCTGGTTCACCGTATGGGAGTAGATAAGCTGCTGACCGCAATGGTGCAAGTTAGAAAAGACGTTCCAGAGGTGTGGTTGGCGATCGCCGGGAAAGGTCCTTTGCGAGAGACCTTAGAGCAACAGGCACAGGAGTTGGGACTGACTGATCATGTCAAGTTTTTGGGATACTTGCCTGACGAACAATTGCCGATCGCCTATCAAGCTGCTGATTTAACCGTGGTGCCTAGTCAAAGTCTGGAAGGCTTTGGGCTAATTTTGTTGGAGTCTCTGGCGTGTGGCACTCCAGCCCTGTGTACACCCGTGGGTGGAATGCCAGAAGTGTTGACAGGACTTTCGACCGAGTTGATTACCCGTTCTCCTGAGGCGGATGCGATTGGCGATCGCCTGATCGACCTCCTGACTGAACGTCTACCGATGCCCTCTCGATCAACTTGCCATGACTATGCCTGCCAAAACTTTGATTGGCAAATCATTAGTCAAAGAGTGCGATCGGTCTTACTTTCTCCTATTTAACGGTACCTGTGCCATGCGATATGTCACGATTCTCAATACAGATTTAAAACCTGCGATACTCTGCCTGGGCACTGCCGAAATGGGTAGCAAAATTAATCGAACAACAGCATTTCAAATTCTGGATGCTTATGTTGATCGCGGCGGCAACTATCTCGATACCGCCAAAGTGTATGCTGATTGGCTACCAGGCGAACGGAGCGCCAGTGAGAAATTATTGGGTGAATGGATGGCAGCGCGGGGTAACCGCAACAAAATCATTCTGATGACCAAAGGGGGGCATCCAGATGTCCAAACGATGCATACTCCCCGCCTCTCACCCGATGAGATTTTGCACGATCTCCATGCCAGTTTGCAGCACTTGCGTACCGATGTAATTGATCTGTATGTGTTGCATCGAGACGACCCAAACCGCTCGGTCGAAGAGATTCTCACCGTGCTAAATGATCAGGTTAAAGCTGGCAAAATTCGCTACTTTGGCTGTTTTAGCTGGCAACCAGCCCGTCTCAAAGTTGCCCAGGCATTTGCAGCCAATAATGGGTTTCAAGGATTTGTTGCCAATCAAGTACTTTGGAATGCGGCAGTGGTTGATTCTCAGGGAATACCTGACAAAAGTTTAGTGGCAATGGATCAAGACATGTGGCAATACCATCGAGACACTGGTTTAGCAGCCGTGCCTTTTTCCCCACTGGTGAGTGGAACGTTTCACCACATGGAACAACAATCCTATCTATCTAGGATGTTGAATGCTTCTCTCAAAAGTGGGCGTAATAGGGTGCGATCGCGTCACTCCATGTATCCACCGCTGATCAATCACCAACGGTTTCAGCACATCAAGCGTATCGCTCAGGAGTCAAACCTTTCACTGACTCAGGTGTTGCTTGGCTACTTACTTTCCCAACCTTTTCCAACGTTTCCAATTGTGAGTTGCCGCACTCTCAAACGGTTAGAGGAAAGTTTGAGCGCAACTGAAATTCAACTCAGTATCCTGCAATCTGCGATCGCAAATCCAAAATCTAAAATTGCATTACCAGGGAATCGGTTTGCGATCGCGAAAGAAACCACCACTAACCACACGCTCTGGTAATGCCTGCGATAACTTCCTGAACACCTTGGCTAATCCAGTGTGGAAAAATCCACCATTCTTCAAATCCTCCGGCAAGGTTGCCAACCAGACAATCGTCTCTACCCCCTGCTCAACTGGACGGGGAGCGTTGATACCACCCAGATCCGTTTGTACCCAACCAGGACAAACAGAATTGACCCAAATATTGGTTCCCTGTAACTCATCCGCAATAATACGGGTGAAAGCATTCAGCGCTAACTTCGACACTCGATAACCAGGGCAATCACTGTGCTGCATTCGGTTGAATTGCCCCAAAATCGACGAAACATTGACAATTCGCCCGTAGTCGTTAGCTTTCATCAGTGGAACTAATGCTTGACATAGACGAAGCGGTCCATAAACATTGGTTTCCATCGTTTGTCGCAGTGTGTCAATCTGAGTTTCAAGAACATTGTTTGTATCCTGTCTATCCAGATCAACACCGGCATTGTTCACCAATACATCCACCCGATTGAATTGTTGTTTTAGAAAAATTGCTAGTTTCTCTACGCTAGCCTGATCAGTCACATCTAGCGGATGAAAGGTGACGTTCAATCCCTGTTGGCACAGCTTCTCTACAGCAGCTTGCCCTTTTTCAATACTCCGACTAGTTAAGATGACGTGATACCCCTGTTGGGCAAGCTGGCGGCTGGTTTCAAACCCTAAACCGCGATTGGCTCCAGTAACAACAGCAATTTTATTCATGGAAAACCCTCAGGAGACTCGATTGACTAATCTTGCAGATGAAAAAGTTCATTGATTTAATGGAATATCAAATTCAAAACCATTGATCTCAGTCATCACTTCGTTCATCTAAATTCCAAATTCAGACGTTTGTCTCTCTCATCCGGGAAATTTTCTGGCTTTCATCTCATATCAAGCCATTGTGAGGTTTTGATAACTATGCGGTTTTAGGTGGGAATCCGCGAATAACGCATTAGTAAGTTATGTAATTCGCTGCATTCCGTAATCGCCCATGAAAATTCTTTTCCTTGACCAAAGCGGCAAGCTTGGCGGTGCCGAGTTATCGCTACTAGATGTTGCAAAACCATACTCAGAAAGTTGTCTGGTTGGATTATTTGCTCATGGCCCATTCAAGCAGGCATTAGAGCAAAACCAAATTCCCATCCAAGTCCTAACGACTCAATTCCTGCACGTCCAAAAAAACAGTGGTTTGTTACAGAGCCTGGGAAGCTTGGGGCAGCTTTTACCATTGATTGCTCAAGTAACGCAATTGAGCCGAGCCTATGATGTGATTTACACAAACACACAAAAGGCTTTTGTAGTCGGTGCGATCGCTAGTATTCTCAGTCGCCGTCCTTTAGTACACCATCTGCGCGACATTCTCTCAAATGACCACTTTAGTCAAACCAATATACGCCTGGTTGTAGCTTTAGCAAACTGCTTTGCCTCACTGGTAATCGCCAATTCTAAAGCAACTCAAGCAGCGTTTATTGCAGCTGGAGGTCGTCCAGACAGAATCAAAGTCGTCTACAACGGTTTTATCCCAGAGCACTATCAAAATCTTTCTCAAACGGCTGCTCAATTAAAATACCAACTCGATTTAGAGGGAAAATTTGTTGTTGGTCATTTTAGTCGCCTATCACCCTGGAAAGGACAACACATCTTGATCGAAGCGCTTACTCATTGCTCAGAAAATGTGACGGCATTGCTAGTTGGAGATGCTCTATTTGGTGAACAAGAGTACGTAGAGCAGCTCAAGCAGCAGATTGCAGCATTGGGATTACAGGATCGAGTACGTTTTTTAGGATTTCGCTCAGACATACCTCAACTAATGTCTACCTGTAATCTAATCACTCATACCTCAATCGCCCCAGAACCCTTTGGGCGAGTGATTGTAGAAGCTATGCTATGTGGTAAGCCGGTGGTTGCAGCACAGGCTGGAGGCGCACTTGAACTGGTAGAACATGGCAAGACGGGCTGGCTATTTCCATCTACAGATCCGCTGAAGCTAGCTGATATTATCAATCATTGCCAGACTCAGAGAGTATCAGTGGCTGCGATCGCTCATGATGCCCAGCAAGTAGCGCGCCAGCGGTTCAATCTAGAAACAACGAACCAACAGATTGCTCACCTGTTAAAGCAAGTAGTCAGCACTCACTGCTAACAGGAGCATGGCACTCCGATCATCAACTCGGCGACACAATCGGAGAGAGACTTCCGAACACTATGCCCTTTAGTAAGCCGCTGGAAACGCAGCACCAGCCCACCCATGAATTTTCATTGACCCATTGGTCACTCAATTAAGGCAACTGCAAGGCAGCGGCTATTCCAGCAGCAATATGGTTGTCTAGCTCAGCATCAAGCCAGACCGCCACCGCGCCAATCGCCTCGCTGCCCAACCACAATCGCTAAGAATATAGCAGCCCCAAATCATTTGTGAGTAAGACTCAATCATTTAGCTAGCGGCGGTCAGCGGTCAGCAAAAAGCTAAGAGCTGGATGATTCTCACGACTCAGATAGGATTGCTAAGTAGGTGGGTGGAATTAAATCTAAGATGGACGTAGGTTGGGTTGAAGCATGAAACCCAACGCCCGCGTGGGTTACGCTACCGCTTTTCTGGTATGGCGGAACGGCTTTACCCATCCTACAGATAATTGCGCCTCCCTACTGATGCACTTACAGCGGTTTGCAGCTCAATGAAGTACAGATTAAATTCTGGAAGCCTTATGCAGCGCTCTCTTTGCTTCTGACTACTAACTGCTGACTACTGGCTCCTGAATTCTGCTGTATAAACTTAATGTCTAGAGAGTTAACTTTTTCCAAGGTACTGCAAAGTCTCAGTAAAGCTCGGTAGAAAATCTGTTCAGTACTGACGAAACTACGTAGGATGGTTCATAGATGAGCTAGTTGCAATGCTGATTGTTCAGCGTTTAAGACAGTCATTGTATAAGGGTGTTAAATCTTCTACCAACGGTGCACTTCTAAGTTATTAAGGCTAGCCAAAAAGCTCAGCTCAATGTACTTAGGTCAAGTAATTGCAAACTAAGGTAGGTTTAGACTATGAGTTTCAAAACAATCGGTTTCAACGCGATCGTGGCTGGGGTTACTCTAGCATCTACAGTGGCTACAGTGGGTCAGGCCCAAGCCGCTACGATTTTCAACTTCGACTTTACACGCCCAGGTGGCACCTCAAATGTTACGGCTCCATCTTTGAACTTCAGTCGAACGATTGGTCTTGAGACAATCGGCGTAACCGCATCTGGCAGCGGGCAAGGTGCAGCTAACATTTTTCAGGGATTTAATGGTCTGGGCGTTTTGAGTCAAGGTGATAACAGCACCCAAATCGATGCGTTTCCTCAAATTTCAGGGCCAGGGATAGATCCGCTTGAGAAAATCAAGCTAGTCTTTTCACCAGGCGTCAGACTTTTGGCTGCAACCTTCGGTAAAGTTGGCGGCGATGATGACTTCTCCTTATTCGTCCACGGAAACCAACTTTTTACAGGAAAGGTTCCCGGTGCTCCTGGAGGTAACAACGATAGTGGTATTGGTATTGCAAACTTTGCAGTGGCAGGTACCTACTTCATCCCACAAAACAGTAGAACTGGTACCACGTTTGAGTTTGGTACCCTTAATTCAACTGATGATTACTTTTTGAGAGGCGTGTCGGTGAAAACCGTTCCTGCGCCTGCGCTACTGCCAGGATTGATAGGGCTAGGCGTTGCTGCTCTGCGGAAACGCAAGGCAGATGCATCTAGCTCGGCTAAAGTTGAAGTCTAGAGGATGATTGATTGGAGGCAACTCCAAAAAAACTAGAGGATTTAAGGGCTTTGGTTATACAAAGTCATTAAATCCTCTTCTTAATAAGGACATCTAGATGAACTTTGTGAAACTCAACTGCTCGAAGTTGACTGTCAGTAGCTGATCTAGTATTCTAAGCCTTCCTCATCCCTAGTTCTCCTCCCCCAAAAGAACGTCACTACGCAGAATGTTCCACCTTAGGAAGCTGCCGTGTATACACAAATTGAGACTGCCTTCGTTTGAGTCCTTTGCGCCCCCTCAATCCCCTCATGCTGGGGGACTTTGAAGGGTTCGGTTCCTCCAAGATTGGGGGCTAGAGGGCAGTTCGGTAAGCGTTGTGCTAGATTCGATCAATTATGTAGACACGGTAGCCTTAGGAAGAGGGATTGAGAGTGATGGGAATACAGCAACAGTGATTGCTAAGTTGGTAAGTTATAGGAGGGAAGTGGGTAAAGCTTGACTCCAGCTATTAGACTCTGCAATTTGATAACATAACTTATGAAAGTGCAAAAACTCGGTAGTCACATCATTACCCTGCTGGAGCAGTGCGTTACAACCAAACATAGCGCGATTGTTTCGTGTGGTTTGTTTATCGGGCTCTGTTACCTACCCGTGTGGCTGGAAACGTTGTTCGCGGGAGGAATCCTTGGATCTGATGTGCTGCTGGTTTCGTTATTGGTCTATTTGGGCTTTCAACAGCTTTGGCAACAGCGATCTACTATTGCCAATTTGGCAGCTTTAAGTGAGGATCGCCTCCTAGGTCATTTAATGATCATCAGTGGAATTTTGATTTTTCCCTTTGCTCGCTTCGATACCTGGCCTCAAGCCTTGGTCTGGACAGTGATCCTGGTTGGGGTTGCCTGTAGTACCTGGGGTTTAAACTTCTTCAAAATGTTTCCACTTCCAAGTACTTTGCTAGTTATCAGCACCTACTCTAACCTGGGGTTTGCTTCTAGAGCTATCTGGCGAGGATTAACACCTCCTAACCTGCTAGAAAGCTTTATGGCATGGAGTGGGAGTATAGGGCTAAGAGCAATTGGACAGACTGTCACAGCAAAAGAGCAATTTTTATCATTACCAACCGGTGCAGTGGAGGTTGCCTTTGGTTGTAATGGGTTTGAAATGGCATTTACTCTAGCAGTAACTGGCTTGATCATTGGGCTATTTTTTAAGCAAAGCTGGCTTAAAATTGCTGAACTCGTGATTGTCGGTATTTTGCTAGCACTGACTTTAAACATTCCACGTATCATGCTACTCGCGCTCGCCGCTGTTTACTGGGGCAAAGACTCTTTTGAGTTTTGGCATGGACCGATCGGTGGACAGATTTTTTCGACAATTCTATTTACGGTTTACTACTACGTATTGATGGGTATTATTAATCGAAAGTCGCAGAGGGGAAATATCTAAACGTGAGCGACTCTGCTGTTGCTCCGTGTCAAAGTCTGCCCTTACAAGGATCTGTCGCGATCGCAATTTTGTTTGGCATCAAAAGCATCGCCAATTGACATATCTTATCCAGCATTTTCATCGACATTGAGATGATATTGCATACTCATCGTTCGTGCCTAGCACCTTACCTACGACCGCATTAACTTCTTCTCGAAATCAACAGATTAATGGCGTTGCTGAATCAGGTCTGATTTACGAAAAGTGAAAGTGAAGTAGCAAACGAATCAAGTGCTTCAGCATCTCTACGGACTTAGAATAACACAATGTCTTGCGATGCAAACGTGCTCAGTCGTGACGCAGTCTCGTGTTCTCTCACTCCACTCTGGTTAGATACGTCTTACTCACAATATGGTCCCAGCATCGATAAAACAGGGATAAACACTCCATTCATCCGTGGACGTAGAAATAACACTGTTAGGTCTTGATCGATTGCCAGAGCGGTTCGAACGTCTTGTAGTCTCGTCTGCCAAAGACCCACCCTAAGATTCCTGCTTGGAAAGGGTCAACTGCCGTCCACAACCAGATTTTGTTGTTTAAGAGCCAACAAAAGTTTCTAATGCATCGAGTGCTCCGACTTGCGGCACGTCCGCTGCTTTCAGTGCGTCTTCGAGTGGTTTCCTGCTTGCTCGACCCAATAGATGACAGTCGTATGATGCACGACTGTAACTCGTTCAATTGCCCGAACGCCCCATGCCATTGACGGCTAGGTTGAGGCAGTGTTGTTCGACTGCCTCTGAGTAAGTCGAGACGTATCAGAGCAGTCGATAAACTGACGGCGACACTCGACACGAATGTGATTTTATTTACCCTGGTTAATCCCGCTGTTACGGCTATGATTCGAGGCATATTCAGGACATTGCATAATCAAATATCCTAGCTTCATACTTGTTATGCAACACTCAACAGATTAATTACCGCATGTCGTTAACTCACAGATCCCGAACGAAGCAGTCTGTGTCTTGAGCAATTAAACGCGACTAGGTTCAGTACGAAAGTAGAACCGTCCCGTTGACGCATAACTCAGCAACCCAATATATTCTCGTAGAGCTGTGATGCTGACATCAATAGAGGACAGGTTAGAAGGTAATGGAATAGGTTCAGGAATCACTTCAAAGCCCAGACTACGAAAGGTCAATAGCGATCGCAGCATATGTGGGCTATCCGTAATCAAAATCAGCCGCTTTGCCTGCCGTTGCCGTAGCATTTGAGCGGACAACACAGCATTTTCTTCGGTGGTACGGGCATAGGGTTCTTCCAATAAGGCGTTCGCTGGAATGCCCTGAGCCATGATGAGCGCCAGCAAGTGATGGGCTTCATTATGGTATCCAGTCGCCAGAATGATCGGTGCGCGTTGTTCTCGCCAGAACTGAGCGGCTTTTTGGCTGCGCTCATCATTCAAAAGTGGACCACGCCCCAAAACCACTATCGCATCGGCAGTTTGCCCCTGATCAACGGGTAAGAAACTGTTGAGCCCTTCTACTGCTAAGGCGGCTCCGGGAGGAGAGATGATGAAGAGATAGGCGACGGCTAACCCAACGATCGTCTTGAGAAGGAACGCTTTCCATCGTTTCGTGTGGCTTAGCAGTACTGCTATGAACATAGCCGCCAACGGTATCAGTACCCGATCCGGTGTTGCAAACCAGTCTTGAAGTGCAAACTTAATTTGCCCCCACGAATATAGTGAGACGATTGGCGACATGAGTTTGAAGACGTACGGGTAGTTGCAGCTCTACTCTACGTCAATTTAGTAACGGCGGAGACCAGGGGCGCTGCCAGCACCCCTGGTTTTTATGGAATCTTTATAAACGCTTGCCTCGATCAATCAGCTTTAGATGGTGTGTACTGGGTCAACTCTTACGAGGACGCATACCATAACGCCCTAAACTGATCAGAGCAAGACCAATCACCACCAAATTGCCCACGATCGCGATCGCCGTCTTCAAAATGCCATTCTTTGCATTTTGCTTCAGCGATACAGCCCTGGTATCAACCGTTTGAGCCGCCTGCTGCAATTGCTCTGGTGTAACATTCGGCGCAGCTTTTGGATCATCCTTCGCCTTTTGAATTTGCGTTTGCACTTGAGCCGCCTGAGTGGCAATGTTCCTTGCTGCCAAATTATTCAGCGCCAAGCTATCGCTAATCACTAAAATACAAGCGAGCAGGTAAAACACGCCGATCGCCAAACAAGCAACACTAAGCTGTTTACGCAGCGCACGAACCTCTAAGCTGCCGTAGATAGTCAGCGCTGCGCCGAACAGCAAGATAATGCTGCGATCGCTCACCTGTTGCAGAAAACCTGTGCGCCACTCTGGGCTACCCAGTGAAGGAGGCAACGCCAGAATCAATAGATC
>Ga0209490_10002784_pt1 | contig 16468 bp, 6 predicted proteins | sample MAT06_FD_187209 | JGI IMG/M metagenome (GOLD analysis project Ga0209490, IMG submission 187209) | Freshwater microbial communities from Lake Fryxell liftoff mats and glacier meltwater in Antarctica - MAT-06 (SPAdes) (version 2) | ecosystem: Environmental > Aquatic > Freshwater > Ice > Liftoff...
GCGGGCACGCTCATCACGAAGTGAGAAAGTTTTGGTACGACCTTGGCAGAGTGGCAATACGCTGCCTGTCCCGGAGGCCCTCGATATCGGACGACAATACCGGACGACAATACAGGACGACAATACCGGACAGCGCAGGCTGGCGCAGCGCAGGCATCTCGCCATGGTTGGCGTCATGGCGATTCGCTGCGTCTTGATTGCATGCCTGCTGGCCATTATGCCCGCGCGCGCGGCCGTGGATGTGTGGCCGTGGAGCAGCGCCGAGGCGGTGGCGGCGGTGCTGCCTGAAGTTGGTAAATCCGGAGATCCCTGGCGAGCGGTCGGTGGCTGGCTCGCCTTGGCGACCATCGGCGATCCACTCTTCGACGGAGTCATGGCGCCGGCCCTGGCGCAGGCGCAAGCGCGCATCGACGACCTCGCCGATCCTGCTCAGCGCGCCATCGCGCGCGCCTGGAGTCTGGCCCTGGGCGGCTCTGCGCTCGCTGCCGAGGCCGCCCGCTCCGGGCTGCCGGAATCGGAAGCGCAGGCCATCGCGGCCTGGATCCGTCGCGACGCCGGCCTGTTGCCGACTGCTGCTGCGGATGCGTGGTCGCGGGCGATCCGGGTACGTGCATGGACGGCCTGCGGCTATTCGTCGCGAGCACGGTACGACCTGCGGACGGCGGTACCTTTCGCCAGTGGTTGGGTCATGCGCGAGATCATGCGCTACCAGGATGGCCCGGCGATGCTCGCCGACCTGCGCGCCGGCTGTGCCGAATTGCGCGCGCGCGGCCTGAGCGATCTGCCGACCGTCGCAGACGATGGCCCTGGGCTTGGCCTTATGTATCTCGCTTTGCGGGCCGTACCGGCAGCCGATTCGGCTGGCGTCGTCGCCCAGGTGCTCGCCGATCGCCTCGCCCTGCTCCTGCGCTGGCACGCTGACGATCCGCGTCGCCTCGCGCCAAGCATTCCTGCGGCGGCCGCCATCGCCTACGTCGCCGCCCAGTCTCCGCAGGATCCGTTGGTTCTCGCTGTGCACGGTGGCAGCGCCGCCGAGCTGCGTGCGGCCATGCATCCACGTCTTCCGCTCGACGTGCTCGCGACCATCGCCGGCCGGCTAGGCCCGCATGCGGACCAGGACGCGGTCGTCTACGACCTGCTTGTCGCTTGGCGCGATGACGGTGATGCCGGTGTGCTGGGGCGTGGTCAGATCTTCGCGCGGTTCGGCAGCGCTCTGCGCTGGAATCGACGCGAACGTCTTGCCGCCTGCGATCCCTGGGCGCCGGCCATGCGCCCGTATGCATTCGAAGCGCAGGACGCTCTGGCCGACCTTGACCCGGATCAGCTCGACATCCGGGCGCGTTGGCAAGATGCCACCATTGATCGCGACGTTGGCAATGGCATGTGGCCGCACCTGTGGCTCAACGACCGTTTCGGGATCATCTGGAGCGCGCAGCTCATAGTGCCGACGGCGGGCCGCTACCGCTTCGCCACCGATTCCGACGACGCCAGCGTACTCACCGTGGCTGACGAGGCGGTGGTCGACAACCGCGGCGTCCACGGCATCCAACGGCGCAGCGGTCTTTGCCATCTGCCGGCCGGACGTCACCGCATCGAGGTGCGCTACCTCGACGTGCAGTGGGGCGCGCGCTGCCATCTGTTCTGGCAACCACCCGGAGCGACGACGTGGACGATTCTGCCGGCTGATTCGGTACGCCGCGCCGATGAGGGACCAGGATGGGACGCCGCTGGCGGACTCCTGCCGGTAGCCGGCTTTGTTGCCGGCGACCAACCACATTCGGCGGCGGACTTGGCCGCCGCTGAGGCCGCCGCGCCGTGGAGCCGCTGGCGTGTACTCGAACGCTGCCGCTGGGCAGCACACTGGCATACTGACGACCGCAGTCGGCACCTGCGACAGCTCCGCGACGAGGGTGTGATCGATCCATGGTTATTCCGGTGGCCGGTGGGCGACACGCCGGCAGCGATGGCCGCCTGGGATGCCGACCTGTTGGCGCAGGCCGAAGACCTGCCGGTGGGGCCGATCCTGAAGCGACAGCTGGCGGCGGCAGATGTCGCTGGCGATCAGACCGCGTTTCAGGCTCTGGCGGATCGCCTCGTGAACGACAGCGACGTAGTCCTGGCCTCATTTCCCGCTGGGCTGCTGCTGCAACGCGGCGCGTGGGCGCAGGCCGAGATCCGCTGGCGACAGCTCGCCGAGATTTTCCCTGAAGCGCGTCTGGACGTGCTGGCGACGCAGGCGCAGCAGGACGGCGATTGGCAGCCGCTGCTCACCGCCCTTGCCGCTGATCCAGCCGCCTGGCGCAGCCATCATCGCCGTCGTCAACACGCACGTTGGCTTTATGAAGCCGGGCTCGGCGAACATCTGCTGCCGCTGGCGGATGGCGATGCTGCCCTGGTCGGTATGGCCTTCCTTATTGAGGTCGAGCAGGGTCGCTTGGCGGATGCTGTTCGACGCCTGCGGCACCGGGCGGTCAGCGACGTCGAGGCGGGGATTTTACCGGACCTGCGGCGCCGTATCGCCCAGACGCGCACGGTCATGATCGCGCTGACCGAGGGCCGTGATCGCCTCACCGCTGCGGATGCGACGTGGTTGGCTGAGGCCGCAGCGGCGGACCCCTACTGGCGCGGCTGGGCGGCCCTGATCAACGGCGAGCTGGCGGCCGCCCGTGCGGCATGGACCGCAGTCCCGGCGCAGCCGGAGACGGTCGCACGTGCAGCGGCACACCTGCGCGCTTGGTGCGACATCCACGGCGAGAGCGGCCGTTGGGCCCTGCTGGAGCGCCGACGCTGGGTGTCCGCGACGCCCTGGCGTTGGCCGTGATCAGGGCAGCAGGGGGGCGAAGCGCGTCGCGGCTGCGGCCTGCGGTGCGGTGATTCCGGCCGCGAGCAGGGCGGTGGTCAGGTGGTCGACCCCTGCGGCATCGCCGACGTGTGCAGCGAGGTGTAACGCGAGCAAGGCGACGTCCGCGTCGAAGGACTCGTCCAGCAGGGCTTGGCATTCTGCCCGCGCCCCAGCGACATCGCCCGTCGCCGCCAGAGCCATGGCGAAGAGCCGACGCGTCGTACGCTCTAGGCGATGATTGGGCAGCAGGTGGCGGACATCGTCGCGGACCGTGGCCCACTCGCCGAGGTTAGCCGCAATGTCGACGCGCAGCAGGCGGCTCTCAGGTTCATCGCGCCGCTGGATCGCCTGATCGCAGGCGATCCGCGCTCCGACATGATCGCCGACCTGCTGACGCAACCAGGCGAGGGTGTGCCACGCGCGGGCATTATCGTCTTGGGCGGTGACCGCTGCCTGCGCGTCCGCGAGGGCGCCGTCACGGTCGCCGATTGTCCACCGTACCAGCGCACGCTGGCTGCGCAGCCAAGCCCAGTGCGGATGGGCAGCGCAGGCCGCATCGGCGTGCTGCATGGCAGTGGCTGCGTCTCCGCGGTCCGCTGCGGCCTGCGCGAGCTGCAGGCGCCATTCCACCGGCGCATCCACCTGGTCAACCAACTTCGCCAGCGCGATGACGTCGCCGTCGAGCAGAGCGGCGGCGGCGATCACCCAGCCGGCCTGTGCCTCCCGAGTGCGTGCTCGTTTAAGTCTCTCGCGGGCGGCGATGGTTTCACCGCGTCGCGCCTGCAGCCACGCCTGCATCGCCGCGAAAGTGGCCACGCTCGGGAAGCGCCGATCACCCTCAATGAGATCGGCTTCGGCAGTGACCTCATCGCCGAGGCGGGCGCGGATCAGCGCGCGCCATTCTAACCAACGCGGCTGCGTGCGGTCGGCTGCGATCAGACGATCGAGTGCGGCCAAGGCCGGGGTGGTCTCCCCGAGCGCAAGGTGGGCGCGCGCGAGTACCTCGTCGACGACTTCCTCAGCCGTGCCCAGACTGCGCCCGCGCGCGATCAGGGTGAGGGCTTCGCGCGGTTCGTCGTCGGCCAGCAGGATGGCGAGTTTAACGTAGGGGAAAGAGCGGTCGGGACTGGCGACCAGGGCCTGCCGGGCGGCGGCGATAGCGCCCGGACGATCGCCCATCGCCAGCAGGACATTGGCGCGTGCCTGATACGCATTGAACGTCGGAAAATCCGGTCGTTGCAGCATGGCATCGGCAAGGGCAAGCGCCGTGGCGTGTTCATCAAGGGCGAGGTAGCACTCCAGAATGGCCTCGCGTGGCCGATTGTTACCCGGGTTTATGCGTAATGAATGCTCGTACCAGGCGATGGCCTTGCGGTACTCACCCAATTCCCCATAGAGTGCAGCGACATGCATGGTGAGGATCGGACTCGGGGTGTCACGATCGCGCGCGGCGAAAGCATCGACCCGCTCACGGGCATAGGCCAGCCAATGCGGCCGGATTAAACGGAACCAGATTGACGTGACCACATGGGCTCGGTCGTGCAGGCGTGATAGCAGCGCGTAGAAAACGCCGGGATCATCGCCGCCGATGCGGCACAGGCCAATGATGGCTGCCGCCTGCTCGTCGGCCGCGGCTGGAGCATCGAGATGCTCCAGCAGAACCGGAATAGCTTCGGCACCGGCCATCCACGGGAGGGCCTGGAGGGCGAGCAGGCGCCCCGCGCCCTCCGGCCCGGCACTGCGTTCAGCGAGTAGCCGCGCGGTTACGGGATCGGCGAGGCTGATCAGTTCGGCGCGGGCCTCATCGCTGGGCAGCGCAGGCTGCGGTGCTTCGGCGTCGGTGAGGATCTCCTCGACCCGCGCGGTGAGTTCGCGCGCGCGGCGCGATTCGGCGGCGTCGATCGCGGCGTGCGCGGTGGCCGCGGCACTCGCGTCCAGTCCGACCGCTTCGGCGAGACCGACCTTTTCGCGCGCCTGCCGCCATTGTCCGGCCAGGCGGGCACGGTCGGCATGGGCCAACGCGGCGCGACGCAGGCCATCGCCCGCACTGGCAAGATCAGGGCGCAGAAAGAGCGCCCGCTGAAAATGCTGTTGCGCCGCGATCAGGTCAGCCTCGTGATCGCCAGCGCCGGTCGCGCTGGCGGCCAGAGCGGTCAAGCCACTGGCGGTGCGGCGTTCGGCCTCGGCGGTGATATCGGCGAGCCGCGCGCGTTCTTGGGCCTCTAGACGCAAGCGTGTCGTCAGCTCGGCATTGGCGCGGTCTCGCTCGCGTCCGATCGAGACGTATGACCATGCGGCGATAGCGAGTAGACCCAGGGCCAGGACGGCAGCGATGCGTCCGAGCCGGCGCACTTGTTCGCTGCGGCGGGCGCGTTGGTCGCGCGCGGTGCGGATGCGGGCAACCAGCGCGGCTTGGTCGGCGGCGTCAGCGTTCAGCAGGCCCAGTGCGAGATCGTAGTCGCCGCGCGCGAAGGCGGTTTCGGCGTACATACGCCGGGTGAGCACCAGCGCCTCCTGCGCCGCGCGGTTGCCATCCCACAGGCGCAAGGCTTGCTCAAAGCCGAACTGGGCGCGCTGGAAGGCGCGATCGTCGGCCTGCTGCCGCGCCCGCTCAAGGTCGGTCGCGGCGAGCTCACACAGGCGATGGCTTTCGACGTGGCTTTCCCAGGTGCGCAAGCCCTGCTGAAATGCGCGCACCGTGGCTGGACGGGCGGCAGGATCGTCGGCCATCGCTTGTCGGGCCAGAGCGTGCAGTTCGCCTTCCGGTCCGGCAGCCGGGGCAATGCGGTTCTCTGCGGCGGCCTGCAAGGCGTCACGGCAATTATCGCGCACATGCGGCGGCCGACCGGTGAGCACTTCCCACAGACAGGCACCGAGAAGATAGACATCGCTGGTGACCCCGATGCGATCGACCTGCCCCAGAGCGACCTCTGGGGGCAGATAGGCCGGCGTGCCGCCGAGGGCAGTGCTGGCGTCCAGACGCGGTCCGCGCGCATCGTTGCGCACGGCGGCTGCCAGGCCCCAGTCCATGACCTGGACCTCGCCGAAATCTCCGATCATCACATTGGCCGGTTTAAGGTCGCGATGGATCACCCCGCGCGCGTGCGCGAAAGCCACCGCGTCGCCGACGCGCAGCAGGATGTCGACGTGTTCGGCCAGACTCAGATCCGAGAGGGCCGAGCGCCACGTGCGCCCACGCACCTGCTTCATGGCGAAGAATAGTGCGCCGGCCGCATCGCTGCCGAGATCATGCACGGGCACGATGTTGGGATGTTCGAGGTGGCTGGTGATCAGCGCCTCATGCAGGAAGCGATCGCGCGCCTCGTCATTATCATGGTCGTCCCGCAACATCTTGACCGCCACCTCGCGATCGACCGCCGTCTGCCGCGCTTGATAGACCACGCCCATGCCGCCCTCGCCGAGCAGTTCGAGCAGCTCGTAGTCAGCCTCGCCCTCATGCGGCCGCCCAGCAGCGCGCACCACGTGCGCCTTGATGGTGGCGGTCCCACGCGACCCGACGCTGGGCGCCGAGCTGCGGATGGTCAGGGTCGGATCATCGCTGCCCGGCGTGCTGGCAAGCAGGTCGCTCCACGCTGGCGCGATGCGCACGGTCTCAGCCGAACGGTCGGTGGGTGGATGATCGGGAGGGAGATGGTCTTGGCCCATGGTCGCGTACGATGTCGGTGCGTTCTTCAATTGCTACTCAGGCTCTCTGGCACCGGAGCGGAACTGGACCGTCTCAGTTTTCGCTGAGACGAGGCGTCATGCTGTCATGCTGTGCAGTCACCTCCCTGTTGAGAGAATTTTCGGCAAGTCAAGACCGATGTCTTTCTGCATCATTCTGTTTGATCTCGTGCGTGGCACGCCCCTACAGGGTCGCAGGCGCGAAACGCATCTGGCGGCAGGCGTGCTCATCGTGACGAGAGGAAATCTGTGCACGACAATGACTCTAAGGTGCCTGTTCACGGTTCGCGCACGGTTCGCGTGCCTCATTCCCATCCGGCCCCATTGCTGAGGCCATCGAGAAGGGAGGTTCGTGAGCAGAAGCCCATCAGCCATTCGAAGCCGGTATCAGCAGATGAAATAGAACCGAGGCCGGCACAATGCTCTTGATACCTCCAGGAATTTTCCACGAAAAGAGCAGTCCGGCGCCACCAGTGTTTTCGAAGAATTCGACGCGGAGGTCGTGATAGCCGGAAGTCAGGGACAAGGTGGCGGTCTTTTCGACCATGCCGTGCAATCCGTTGTTATCGATGACCAGCTGACCGTCGATCCACAAGCGTGAGCCATCATCCGAGCTGAGATAGAACGTATAGTCACCGTCCTGCTGGATTTGGATCAGCCCGGTGTGGAGCGATGAATAGTAATCCTTGAAGGAAAGACCGGACCAGGGATCACGAGTGCTTGGATAGTTGATGTTGGCATCGATCCGCGCCACCGTCGGGATGAGGCCAGACATGTTCGGCAAGGTCGAGAGGCGGGTACCGAAGGAATAAAAGCCTGCCTGCAATCCCGGCTCCACTGGCGTTACCGGATCTTCAATCACCGAAACCGTCACGATGTCGGTGACCGTTGTTTGGTCATCACTGACTGAGATTTCGAGCGTGTAGTCTCCCGCCTCGGAGAATTGCACTGCGGTGAATGGCGAGCCGCTCGCTGAAAAGGACGCCGTCCCCGGACCTGACAGGATATTCCAGGCGTAAGTTAACGCGTCTCCATCGCGGTCTTGGGCCACCACACTCAGATTGCTGCTTGCCGATAGCGCGATGGTACTCGGAGAAGCCGCTGCTGGAGTGATGATTGAAGGCGGCTGATTTCCAGGGAGGTCGGTGAGGTGGGCGAACGCTGAACTCGGAATCACCTGCTTCGAAATTCCAGGTCCAGCCCACGACAGGATCAATCCAGCTCCGCCGCTGTTCTCGAAATATTCGACTCGGAGGTCATGGAAGCCTGTAGTCAACGACAGCGTCGCGTCCTTTTCGACCATGCCGTGCAGGCCGTTGTTATCGATAAGCAGTTGGCCGTCGATCCACAAGCGCGATCCGTCATCTGAGTTCAGATAGATGGTGTAGGTACCCGTTTCCGGTATGAGGATGAGTCCGGTATGCAGGCTGGAGAAGCGATCGGTGAAGGTCAGACCGGACCATGCACTATTCGTGCTCGGATAATTGATCTGGGCATCGATACGACTCACCGCGGGAGTCATCGCTGTCACATCTGGTAGTGTGGAGAGATTGGTTGCGAAGGTATAGAAACGAGCCTGCAGGCCGGGCTCATAATCGCTGACCACCGTCACCGTCACCGAATCGGTGATCGCCACTACGCCATCACTGACGGTGACTTCGAGAGCGTAGTCTCCTGAAACGGGGAAGCTCACCGACCCACCCGCCTGATCTGAGGCTCCGAACTGCGCCTGCTCGGGCCCGGAGATGGTGGTCCAGGCATAGGTGAGGAAATCACCATCAATATCGCTGGCCGTCACGCTCACCAACGTTGATCCCGAGAGTAGAACCGTCGCCGGCGTAGCCATCGCTGCCATGGTGATCACCGGTGCATCATTTACCGGCGTTACCGTGATGGTCACCAGGGCAGGATTTGAATCGAGCAAGCCGTCGTTCGCTACCACCTGCATCACCGTGACTCCGAACCAATCTGCATTGGGCACAAAGGTGAGGACATCTCCGGTGATGCTGGCGGTGCCATGCAGCGGCGAAGAAACGATGCTGAAGGTCAGCGGATCGCTTTCGGCATCGTTGGCTATCAAGGTGACCGCCGTGCTGGTATCCTCGGCAGTTGTTGCCGCGATGGGTGCGAAGGTCGGGGCGGTGTTGGCAGCGGCGGGGAAGACGTAGGCGCGTAAACTCGGCCCGGTCTGACCAGGACCAGCTTGACCTCCAGAGATGAAGAGGGTGTTTTGGGCTAAGGCCATATGACCCGCGGCGGGAATGCTCATCCGGATGGCCAAAGTCGCACGATCTATGACCACGGTTGTCCCCGGACCGTAGTAGAGAGGACCGTGACCAACAATAATCACGTCATCAGTTACAATTGGACCCCAGCCCGGCCATTTGGGCAGATCAATATGTGCCATCATAGTTCCCGTGGCCTGATCCACGACGGCAATACCGGTGCTGTCTGGTGCGTAGATCGTGCCACTGGCTACGACCGGGGTGAGCCCCCATGATCCGGACAGACGCCAACGCGGGATCAAGGTCGTGCGATCGACGGCAATCAGCTCTTTGCCGTTTTCGGTCCGCACCAGGATATCGCCTCCTTCGATCACCGGCATCGTGTTCATGAAGCCATTGCCCTGGTTAGCGCTGGCACCATCGATGAAATTTGATCGGGTTATCACTCCCGTTTCTGGGTCGTGTTGGCGGATGGTGCCTTGGAGCCACGTGTACAGCTCCCCGTTCTGGTAAGCAGGGGTCCAAGAGTCCCATTGGGGCAGGCTCATGGAGAACAGGTTTGCACCGCTGGCGGTGTCGTAGCCTAAGAATCCACCGTAGTAGCCGCCCCTCATCCAGACCTTGCCATCCGCCACTACTGGACCCCAACACGCGGTCCATTGATCGCTGTAGGGCTGAGACCATGCGGTCGAACCATCGGACATTTCGAGGGCGATGACCTGACTGTCACTTGCGTGGTTGGCGCGTTGAACAAAGACCCGTCCATCACCGATGCTTGGCTCGCTGATGTCACCGGCGGGAAACTCCCGCTCCCAGCTTACCGCACCGGAATCGACATCTAGAGCTACAACATGAATTGGACCTTGGCTTCGGGTGATTACGGCCCGTCCACTCTCGACGGCGATGCCAATAATCCCGCTCGTCCCGCTCTGGAAGGTGTAGGTCCAGGCTAGGGTCGGCTCGACCTCACCGATCAGGCCAGCAGTCCATCCGGTGTGGGCAGGATTGCGACCCAGCATCTGCCAATCACCCGCAATGGTTGCCCCCGAAGAACCGGTGGGCTTCACCCCCAATCGCACCTCGGTTTCGCGTTCTCCACCTAAACCATCGCTGACCCGGTAGACGAAACGATCGAAACCGCTCATTCCCGGGGCGGGTTGGTACACGAAGGAGCCATTTCCGGCCAAGGCGAGGGTCCCGCGCAGGGGCGCGGTGACGACGGTGGCAGAGAGCGGATCGTTTTCTGGATCGGTGTCGTTGCCCAGCACGCCGGGCGCACCGACCGTGAGCGTGGTGTCCACCATTGCCGTGTAGACATCGGCCACCGCGGTCGGTGCCGCGTTGGCGACGGTGAAGCTGGTGCTGACTGCAATGCCGAGCGGTGAACCATCACCGGCGGTAAGCCGCATGGCGAATTGGTGGACGCCACGGACCAGACCAGTGAGCAGGATCTGACCGTCGCCATCATCCAGGTTCCAGGCCCCACCATCCAGTTGCCACTGCACTTGGTGATCAGCGGGTATATTGCCCCAGCGGTCGTAACGAGCCGTGAGACTGGTCCCGGTCCAATGCCCGCTGCCATTCCACGGCGCGCGGATGACCAGATGCGGCTCGGCGTCGGTCCACGGATAGCTGGTGGTGCGGATGCTCGATAGATGGATGTGCGCTGAGGTCGGCAGATTGGAAGATCTGCCCTGGTTGAAATCGACCCAGATCGGCATTGCCGTGGACGGCTCCCCGCCTTGCCGGGCATTCTGAAGCTTGACGATCTCCACGCTCGGCAGCGGAATTTCGACCACCAGGGAATCAACGTTCGGGGGGAGGCTCTCCACCAGGGTCCTGATCGAGGTCACCTTCACCGCACGGTTGGCCACCCACAGCGTGAGTTGCGGGAACGCCACTACGCCAGAGCGGACATTCGAGATTTCCACCCACACCGGAGTGCTGCCGCTGTCCTGCACTCTTAAGGTGTCGCCATTGCGGATACCGACGATCTTGGCGTCCAAGATCGGTGCCGGAAGGGTGGTGGCGGCGCTCGCACCAAGGGCCGGGATGGTGATATCCTGGTAGCCATAATTCGCCCGGCCTGCACCATCCGTGGCGAAGACCACCACCGTGGTGTTGATGGCCACATCTGTCTGAAATGGACGCATGCTGCAGATATTGACGAGCTCGCTGTCGCCGAATGGTGGATTTAAGGTGTTCCAACGGAAGCGTCCCAGCACTGACTCGCCGAGATGGGCGATCATCTGCACCGGGCTCGCCGTCGATGATGAGCGGTCGATGGTAAAGGTCCCGGAGTCATCGACCACCTTCGCGCCGCCACTCAGGTATGCCCCGATAGAATTCGTATTGACGTTCCACCGGCCGCCGAAGGTCTCGAATTGGACGGTCGGTAGCAGGCGATCTCCATTCGGGGCGGGGTGTGCATTGTCGCTCACCAGTTTGAAGGTACCGACGGTGAACGCGGTCGCATACACCATGCCAGGTTGATTGTGGGGGTGGACATGGACACTGATCAGGTTTTCTCCGTCGAACCAGGGACTGGTATCGATGGTGGCGGTCCGCGACCACACTGCCGTATCCGGCGCGTGACCTGTCTCGACGAAAGGCACGACCACCATGTTGCTGTACAGTTGGACATGTTGCCCGATGGCGGCGTTTACCGTCACCGTGACTAGGACCGATCCACTGACAGTTTGTCCCTCTACGATCGGCACGCCGTTCTGCTCTACCGTGAGAGAGACCGACGGTTCGGCAGCAGGTAACAAGGCCATGCAGAGTAGGACGAGGGCGAGTAGGCGCGGGCTGAGCATGGGGCTCTCCTTAAAAGTTCCGAGAGAGCTGTATCTCCGCCGTAAGAGAATCAAAGGAAAAATAAACAGAATTTTTAGGCCTGACTTCTGTATTGCCCCTCCCGGTTGCTATAACGAGTACCCGACGTAGAGGCGATCCGGGATCGGGCGGGATCGCTCGGTGAAGATCGCGTAAAGCCCAATTTTCAGATGACCAATCACGTCACGACGCTTGCGCATGCGAATGATAATGGCTGGCATAAAGGGGAGGCGGCATAAAGGGGACACAGTCAATGCTATTCGGTTAACGAGTACCATGTTTATTGGTATTATACGTGGTGCGCTTCCATTTTGAGTTGGCCGATTTGGCTTGCCGTGGAAATGTTCGTCCGGGTTTCCGTTTCTGTCGAAATCGCCACAGACTTTCCATGCATACGATAAATTCCTTCGCAACCGCCCGTATAAGTTCAAAACCTTTCAGGCGGCAATTCGCTGATAATGCCGCAGAATCCCACCCAATCGCGAGGTGCAGATGACCGGTGCATCGGACGTCGCGTTTTCGTCGTGGACCGTCGATGGGTCGATGATGGCACCGTCCAGGCCTTGGTGGTGTCAGGTGACGCGGTGAGTCGCAATCACACCAACCACTTGGTCATCGCTGGCATCCCCGTCACTGATCCGGATCCTACCACCATGGCGACCGGCTACGAGCAGGGGGACTTCGACGGCTACGCGGTGCAAGCCACCGTGACCGACGGCGTGCTCACCATCGCGCCCGGCGCGGGCGCCTTCGACCCGACCCTGTGCTTCATCGAAATCGGCCCCGAAGGAACGACAATCACGCCCGACGTGGAAGCGCGTCTGGCGGAACTCGTCGAATCGATGACGACCGCGACCTACGCGCCGCAGGCGCCGAGTCTGGCACGGCGGCAGTATGTGTTCGGGTCCTATGTCGATGAACTGGTGTCGTATACCGTAGGCACAACCCGCTACTTTGTGCACGCCAACCACTTATATAGCCCGTCCGCGATCACGAATGCAAGCGGCGTCGTAGTTGAGCGGATGCGGTACGATGCATACGGAAAGCAAACTATAACTACGGCTACGGGCACCACCCGCAATCAGAGTGCGGTTGGCTTTAGTCGCGGATTCACCGGCTACATTCTCGATGAGGAAACTGGGCTGTATTATGCGCGGGCGCGGATGTGCTCGGCAAGGTTGGGGCGATTTATTGGCAGAGATCCGCTGCGCTATGTGGACGGTGCTAACCATTATTCCGCGCATTTCGTCCCCGGTGGCCTTGACCCTCTTGGTGAATCCAAGATTGTTTTAAATTCGACCAAGACCGCGCGGCATGTTTCCGTAGAAGAACAAATAGAGCCTAACCCAAGTTATCTAAGCGGAACTTATCGTTACATTATGGCAATTGCCGAGGAGGCGCACCCATGGACCTACCCAACTTGGTCCGTCCACGCGGGAATTGAACCGTACGAAAACAAGCAGCCAACTTTATTTATTGCATCTGTGAAGGCGTGGTCAAAATTAAACCCAACATGGGCCTCCCAGGGATGGACATTGCAAGTAAGTCTAAGCTTTGGCTGGAAATTCAGCGTGACAAATCATTGCTGCGAGTCAGAAAAAGTGAAGGTGTACAGTTCTGTGACCAACGAAAAAACGGGAATTGCGGTTGCAACCACAAACAATAGCGTCACCAATGGAAAAATTTCCGTTCCGATTGAAGCGACGGTGGAATTATGGTCTACCGAAATGGGCGGAGCTTGGTTTGCAAAGACTCCTTTACCACATGAGGACAAAATGTCAGCGATGACAAAAGTTGTTGTGAAGTGCGTGGAATAAAGCTGCACCTGTTCTTCTCCGCATCCCTGCTTTTCGTTACCGGTATTTTCGCAGTTACTATTCTGCACCAACATGGTAAGGTGGAGGTGACGGCACGAGTCTCATCACTGCATCTGATTCGGGTTTACCTTCTTAAGGAATTGGAGATCAGCGGACGTCCGCCCCTTGGTCTTATTGATATGCGAGACCAATCCGGGCGACCGATCTTGGAATCTATTCATAGCATAAATCGATCTGCGCTTCTTTACTTCCCCGCTAATGTAAAGAGTGGAAATGGAGGGGACGGGGCATGGGTTAAGTATACAGACAAAACTGGGGTTTACATATTGGACAAGACCGGTATCCGGCACCAAGGGGAAACAGACAATCCATAGGTGGCAACAAAGGGGACAGAGTGCGCCGGTAAAAGTCGGCGTGAAACACGGGGCGGCGCGAATAAAGGGGACAGCGCATGGTGCGATTATTATCGGCGCGAGCCTGCGCCATTACTTCAGGTATAAAGCGGCGAAATATCTTGGTAGTTGCCCTCGGAAAATGACCGCGAGAATGCGGAAGTGCCTCAGAACGAGGGAAAATTCTGCTGTTATCGCACGGTTTTCCGCCATCTGACCCTCGGGAGGCAGTGGACAGGCACTCGCTCGATTGGTTTCCTTGACTCATCTGCAAAGATTCCGGACTGAATGCGTTTGATGTGGTGCGCTTCAGTCGCAGATCGTTGCAGATGAATCAAAGAGACAGAACGCTCGTGTGCATGTCCACGCCTCGCCACGTAGTGGGAAACCGGGCGCGCTTATATGTTCAAAACATTTCAGGCGGCAATTTGCTGATAATGCCGCAGAATTCCGCCCAATCGCGAGGTGCAGATGACCGGTGCATCGGACGTCGCGTTTTCGGCGTGGACCGTCGATGGGTCGATGATGGCACCGTCCAGGCCTTGGTGGTGGCGGGTGACGCGGTGAGTCGCAATCACACCAACCACTTGGTCATCGCTGGCATCCCCGTCACTGATCCGGATCCTGCCACCATGGCGACCGGCTACGAGCAGGGTGACTTCGACGGCTACGCGGTGCAAGCCACCGTGACCGACGGCGTGCTCACCATCGCGCCCGGCGCGGGCGCCTTTGACCCGACCCTGTGCTTCATCGAGATCGGCCCAGAGGGGACGACGATCACGCCCGACGTCGAAACACGTTTGGCGGAACTCGTTGAATCGATGACGACCGCGACCTACGCGGCGCAGGCACCGAGTCTGGCACGACGGCAGTATGTGTTCGGCTCCTATGTTGATGAATTGCTTTCGTATACCGTGGGCTCGTCCAGATACTTCGTACACGGCAATCATTTATATTCGCCGAGCGCCGTAACCAATGCCGCTGGCCAAGTCCAAGAGCGTTATCGGTATGATGCGTATGGAAAGCAGACCATTACGACGGCGACCGGCACTACCCGGAATCAAAGCGCGGTTGGCTTTACCCGCGGATTTACCGGGTACATTCTCGATGAGGAGACCGGGCTGTATTATGCCCGGACGCGAATGTATTCGGCGGGGTTGGGGCGGTTTGTCTCCCGAGATCCGCTGGTGTATGTGGATGGCATGAGTCTGTATAAAGGATACTTTGTCCCTAATGGCTTGGACCCCACCGGGATGGACTACATTATTATCCTCGTTAAGGATAGCCCAGGTCCTCAGCCCCCTGCCCCAGGTCCAAATCCTCCGTCACCGCTCGTGCCGGGGAATGGGACGGGTGACGCGGATAACGATAATCTTGTCCAGGCCGCCGAGGCGCATAATGCCGAGGTAGATAAACTGCTCGCCGCATTACAGAAGGCGACCGATAAGTGGTTCAATAAGGCAGTTTCGGAAGGTAAGGTAAAGTATCGCGGCGTGGCTTTCGCCGGATCGCTTGCTGATTACCGTGAAAAAATTGCGAAAGAGAAGGTGCGTGTGCTGACACAGACCACGGGCGGACTTAATGAGTTGGGTGATGCCATTCAGCAGGCAAACGCAAATGGGGATTCCGTTCATGTTTGGGGGCACTCTCAGGACAATCAAAACGGCATGGGCAATCAGTTCCTGACCCCCAACGGACCTGTTCCACAAGAGGCGGCCACCAAAACCATGGAAACTAAAGAGGCTGCATTTACGACTTGTGATCCGGCCGAGGGGATACTTCGGAAGGTTCGTCTTAATTGGTCACCGTGGCAAGTCGGCGGTGGCGGCGTTTCCCCTACGGATCCAGTTATCCAGGGCGGTGGCGGGCTATGAAGACCTTGCTGCGCCTTCACGTGTGCTTTCTGCTCGCTGTGACCTCCGCATGTAGCGCACGTGATCAGGAGGGCGCATTTGCTTTGTCAGCCAAGACAGAGTCGATTGTCATGACTCTTGCGGCTGACAAATCATGGAATGCAGTGTTGAAGTTGGAGAATCAAACCGACCAACAAATATTTATTGGACTCAATCCCATTGTCCAGGTTTCCGGACTGTTGCCTTCCGGGGACATGGTAGGAGCGGTGCGCCTATCCCTCAGGGAACTTTACCCAAGTACTAGCTACATTGCTCTTTCTTCCTCGGGGAAATCGGGCAGTTCTTTTGTTTGGAACCTCTCGCCTGAGAATACATTACTGCCTATTCGCGATGCCAGCGCGCTTGTCACCATTAACATGGCCATGACAAGCGGACCGATGAGAGTCGAAACGCTCCGCTCCGAGTAGGTCAATATTGGGGATGGAACCACCGTTTGGTTTGAAAATGTCAAAACCGCTGAAATCACCGCAAAATCACGCGGCCCCGTATGGTGCGAATATTATCGGCGCCGACCTGCGCCATTTTTACGGGCGATATAGGGGACACAGTGCGCCGGTGAAAGTCGGCGTGAAACACGCGTATATGTTCAAAACCTTTCAGGCGGCAATTCGCTGATAATGCCGCAGAATCCCACCCAATCGCGAGGTGCAGATGACCGGTGCATCGGACGTCGCGTTTTCGGCGTGGACCGTCGATGGGTCGATGATGGCACCGTCCAGGCCTTGGTGGTGGCGGGTGACGCGGTGAGTCGCAATCACAC
>Ga0209490_10002785_pt1 | contig 16466 bp, 10 predicted proteins | sample MAT06_FD_187209 | JGI IMG/M metagenome (GOLD analysis project Ga0209490, IMG submission 187209) | Freshwater microbial communities from Lake Fryxell liftoff mats and glacier meltwater in Antarctica - MAT-06 (SPAdes) (version 2) | ecosystem: Environmental > Aquatic > Freshwater > Ice > Liftoff...
GATCGCCTCTTCCACTCTGCCTAAATTACCCAGTGCATTGCCCCGATTGAACCAGGCATTGTGGTAATCTGGTTTGAATTCTAAGGCTTTGTCGCAGGAGGCGATCGCCTCTTCCACTCTGCCTAAATTATCCAGTGCAACGCCCCGATTGTTCCAGGCTTCGTGTAAATATGGTTTAATTTCTAAGGCTTTGTCGTAGGAGGCGATCTCCTCTTCAAATCTGCCTAAATTACCCAGTGCAACGCCCCGATTGTTCCAGGCTTCGTGTAAATATGGTTTGATTTCTAAGGCTTTGTCGTAGGAGGCGATCGCTTCTGACAATCTGCCTAAATTAACCAGTGCATAGCCCCGATTGTTCCAGGCTTCGTGTAAATCTGGTTTGATTTTTAAGGCTTTGTCGTAGGAGGCGATCTCCTCTTCAAATCTGCCTAAATCATCCAGTGCATAGCCCCGATTGTACCAGGCTTCGTGTAAATCTGGTTTAATTTCTAAGGCTTTGTCGTAGGAGGCGATCGCCTCTTCCACTCTGCCTAAATTACGCAGTGCAATGCCCCGATCGTTCCAGGCTTCGTGTTTATCTGGTTTGAATTCTAAGGCTTTGTCGTAGGAGGCGATAGCTTCTTCCACTCTGCCTAAATTACGCAGTGCAACGCCCCGATTGTTCCAGGTTTCGTGTTTATCTGGTTTTAATTCTAAGGCTTTGTCGTAGGAGGTTATCGCTTCTTCCACTCTGTCTAAATTACGCAGTGCATAGCCCCGATTGTTCAAGGCTTTGTGGAAATCTGGTTTGATTTCTAAGGCTTTGTCGTAGGAGGCGATCGCCTCTTCCACTCTGCCTAAATTACGCAGTGCAACGCCCCGATTGTTCCAAGCTTCGTGTTTATCTGGTTTGATTTCTAAGGCTTTGTCGTAGGAGGCTAGCGCTTCTTCCACTCTGCCTAAATTACGCAGTGCAATGCCCCGATTGTTCCAGGCTTCGTGTTTATCTGGTTTGATTTCTAAGGCTTTGTCGTAGGAGGCTAGTGCTTCTGCATATTGTTGAGCATCGCCATAAAGTAAAGCTTGTTCAACAAACAATCCAGCTTTTTGTTTTGGTGTTTGCCCATCTTCATCAATTAAAGCTTGAATTCTCAGTAATTCCCGTTTTTGTTGGTCATTTAAAGTTTGTTCATTTTCTATATTTATCATTTATTCCTCTTCATCAAAATCTGAATTTTCAAAGTATAACCGTAGGGTGCATCAGGGGGGAATGCTTGAGTCAGTGGTTAAAATTTTCGGCCATAATGCACCTAAAAATTACTATTTTGTCTGGTGCGTCGCTATGAGATTGTCGATTTTTTGTTAAGAATTTTTCATGGCGACACACCCTACGACTAAGCTAACAATACCAGATTCGCCGTCAAAACCAATTCTGGAAAAGTCGGCGAAACAATTTGTTCATCACCTTGAAACAGAGTGCGCTGATATTTCCCTTCAGCATTTAGCAAAAACACAAATACCGTCGGAATCTTCGGGTTTCCCAAATACTCTCTTTTCCCAATTGCCAAATAATCAATAATCCAGTATTCAGCAATACCCAAACGTTCGTATTCATCTAGCTTGTCAACATAATCATCTTCCCAATTAGTTGATACTACCTCGACAGCTAACTGAATCGGCGATTCGAGTGCGGTGTATGATTTCCGTTCGGCACGCCACAAAGTGCGATCTATTACGCTGACATCGGGGACTCTTCCTTGCTCTCTACCTTCTTTTGTGGTAGTTTTGATAGTGATGCCTCGTTTTACTACATAGTTGAGTTTCAGCCGATCGCACTCTTGATAAAACTGTCTGTCTGCAAATTCAGCAACGTCATCGTGATTTCTGGTAGTTGCCATTTTGACAGTCTCTCCGTTCACCCATTCATAGACACCATCTTCCGGGCAAATTTCAATAAATTCGTTAAAACTTACTTTTTGTTTAGTGGTTGCAATCATTTTTTTATTATTCCTCGACTCGACATTGAGTTTGGTGCGTCGCTATGAGATTGTCTGTCAAGTTTATGGCTTGTCAATGGCGACACACCCTACGACTTTAATTAGGTAGAGAGGAATAAATTCCTCACTACGAACCTTGGTTTTTAGGCTTGGTATTTTTTCAGAGTTGCGACTTTTTCGGGGAAGATGTCGATCGCCATTTTCTCATCATACCTAACCGCGAGCGATCGGCGCACCTCACCCAAAAACAGCGGCTGCGACAGTCCCGGTTCGGGATGTACGATCGTCCGAATTCGGATTGTCATGTAGTCTCTTCCGCGTCCAGAGCGCCCTGGAGAGTACAAATCCGCAGCCACTTGCTGCATCGTTGCTTCTAACTGGGATTCGGTGATCGAAGGTGGCACGGTAACTACTGTTTGAGCGCCGCCAGTATCGTAAACTAAAGAATAGCGAACTGCGCCGGGAATTTCGGTGCGGGCAAACAGTCCCAAACCGAGACCGAATATACTCGCAGCAATTACCCCCATAAAGCTGGTTACTCCTACCAATCGGAAGCGAAAACCCCATTTGAATATAAATGCTATGATTGTTACAACAAACAAAGCCGCTGTCAGAATTCCCGCCCATTGAGCGTACATTAAAAGATTAGAATTTACGTTCATTTGTTGACTGTTGACTGTTGACTGTTGACTGTTAACTGTTGATATTAGTTACCGATACCCGATGCCCAATGCCCAATGCCCAATGCCCAATGATTAATTAAGCGTTTCGGGCCACAAGCAGATAAGTCATCATATCGCCTTTCCCCTTCACTGGAATCACGCCGCGCTCCTCAAAAACATACTTACCCCGCAGACGCTCGTAGGTAGCAACTGTCACTTGAATGCCGCCCGGTACGCCTTGAGATTCCATCCGGGAAGCTGTATTTACCGTATCTCCCCACAAATCGTAAGTAAATTTTTTAGTACCGATTACCCCAGCTTCTACCGGGCCTGTGTGGATGCCGATGCGAATGCTGAGCGGCTGACCTCCCTTGGTACGTATCTTAGTCATTGCTGATTGAATTTCCAACGCCATTTCGGCGATCGACTCGGCGTGGTCGTCGCTGGGCGTCGGCAAACCGCCAACCACCATATAAGCATCGCCGATCGTCTTAATTTTCTCAAGTCCGTAGCGCTCGGCCAACTCGTCAAAAGCCGAAAAAATCTCGTTGAGCAACTCCACCAATTGGGCCGGCGATAAATGAGCCGAAAGCTTAGTAAAACCGACCAAATCGGCAAACATCACCGTTACCTCAGCGAAACTGTCTGCGATCGTAATTTCCCCGTGTTTCAGGCGCTGCGCGATCGCCTTCGGTAGAGTATTTAACAGCAAACGCTCGGACTTTTCCTTTTCCTCAGCCAACTCCTGTAAATACGCCTGCTCCTTATCCCGCAGCCGCTTCTTTTCCAGACAAGCGCTAATCCGAGCCTTGAGCAATACTGGATTGAAAGGTTTAGAAAGATAATCCTCCGCCCCCAACTCAATACAGCGCACAATACTGTCGATATCGTCCACCGCCGAAATCATAATCACCGGGATGTGGCGCAAATTCTCGTCAGCCTTGAGATTTTCCAGCACCTGATAGCCGTTCATTTGCGGCATCATAATGTCCAGCAGAACTAAATCAAAAGGCTCGCTACGCATCATTTCCAGAGCTTGGAGACCATCCTCAGCAACAGTCACTGCGTGGCCTTGACGCTGAAGTCGGCGAGCCAGCAAATCGCGGTTCACCTCATTGTCGTCAACAACCAGTACATTGCCCTCATCACCTTTCATTTCATGGCCTCTTTCAGAAGCGTTTCAATCTTGCTCAAAAGTCGGGGAAACTCCACTGGTTTGGTGTCGTAGTCGTCGCAGCCGGCCGCGAGACACTTTTCACGATCGCCCGCCATTGCATGAGCCGTCAGCGCAATCACCGGAATTGATTTAGTTTCAGGGGCCGCCTTAATTTGCTGGGTTGCTTGCCACCCGTCGAGCACTGGCAGACTCATATCCATCAGAATCAAATCCGGTACTTTCGCCATCGCCATCGACACTCCCTCCGCACCGTCCACAGCAATAAAGACCTCGTGTCCCTTGCGGGCCAGACGCCTAGAAAGCATATCTCTATTCATTTCGTTGTCTTCGACCAACAGGATTTTAGCCATTGGTGTTCTCCTTGCCTTTCGAGTCGTACCTGCGATCGAGCCTTTCATTTACTATAGAGCGAACATCGCGCAGCAAAGTATCGCAACTGTAGACTCCCTTTTGTAAAACCCGATCGACGTAGCCGTTTAGCTGCTGGCTTTCTGCCGGTGTCAAGTTTTTCCCCGTGATCACAACAATCGGTATAGGATCTCCCGAATGGGATTTGCGAATTTCCCCGATTAACTCAAAACCATCCATTTCTGGCAACATCAAATCCAGTAATATCAGGTGCGGGCGAGCAACTTTTAGCCGATCGAGAGCAGCACGTCCGCTGTCAGCTTCCGTTACTGCCCAGCCTTGTGTTTCTAGTACGCATCGCAGTATTTCGCGCGTGGCAACGTCGTCTTCCACAATTAGAATCTGACAGGTCAAATTGTTACTTGCAACGCCGTCTTGGTCGCGTCGGTACTTGTTCAACAAGGCAGCCAGCCGTTTGCCGTCCACTGGTTTGGTGAGGTAGTCCGAGGCACCCAATGCAAAGCCGAGGCTTTTGTTGCCCACAAAGGATAGCAGGATTACGGGAATTTCGGCAAGGTCAGGATCGGCCTTCAGCGCTGAGAGTACCGCCCAGCCGTCCATTCCGGGCATGATCACGTCCAGGGTAATGGCGTCTGGCCGTAGTTGCTTAGCGAGCCGGAGAGCTTGCTCGCCACTGCCGGCGACTTCTATGTGCAGTCCTTGGCGACTGAGGGTGCGCTGAATTAAATCCCGCGAGATCGGGTCGTCGTCCACTACCAGCACCGTGCCGACAGCGGGGGCGTCCGGAGGGCTAGTGCTGTCGTGGACTTTGTTGGGGATTTCCGGCTGTTTGATGGCGCTGGGCAAGAGCACGGTGAAAGTGGTGCCTGCGCCCAAGCTGCTGCTGACCTCAATGCTGCCACCCATCATCTGACAGAAGCGCTGGCTGATTGCTAGTCCCAAACCGGTGCCACCGTACTCGCGGGTAGTCGAGGCATCAGCTTGGGTGAAAGGTTGGAAAACTCGTTCCAATTGCTCTTGTGTCATGCCGATGCCGGTGTCGGCGACGCGGAAACTTAAAAATTCGGAGTTGGAAATTAAAATTTGGGAAGATTCCTCTTGATTTTTCATTTTTAATTGTTCATTTTTAATTCTTTCCACTCCGATCGCAATTCTCCCGTTTTGTGTGAACTTGGCAGCGTTGCTGAGCAAATTAAGCAGCACTTGCCGCACTTTGGTCATGTCGGCGTGCATGGTGTGGAGGTTGTCGGGACAGTAGACTTCTAGGGTGTTGCCATTTTTCTCGACCAGTGGCCTGGCCGTGGCAACAGCACTTTCAATTAAGTTATGGATGTCGAAGCTTTCTAAGTAGAGATCCATTCGGCCTGCTTCAATTTTAGAAATATCTAGGATGTCGTCAATTAGGGACAGCAGGTGTTTCCCTGCGCTGCAGATTTTTTCGAGGTCGGAGACGGATTCGCAACTACCCAATTCTTCTGCTTCTTCTTGAAGCATTTCGCTGTAGCCGATGATGGCATTGAGGGGCGTTCGCAGTTCGTGGCTCATGTTGGCGAGAAATGTGCTTTTTGCCCGGTTGGCGGATTCTGCTGCTTCTAGGGCCAACTGCATGGCGGATTCTGTCTGTTTGCGATCGGTAATGTCTTGGACTGTGCCTTCGTAGTACAAAACGCTGCCGTTTTCGTCGCAGATGCTGCGCGCGTTTTCGGAAATCCAGATCGTGCTACCGTCTCGGCGGTATATTTGGGATTCAAATTTTGACACTTGGCGGCTTCGGCCCAATTGCGCCACAAATTCGGCGCGCTGCTTGGGGTTTACGTAAAGTTGGCGGTTGATATCGGTGAGTTCGGCAAGCATTTGGGTACAGGATTCGTAGCCGTAAATTCTGGCTAGTGCGCTATTGGCGCTGAGGTAGTGCCCGGTCGGCGTTGTCTGGAATATGCCTTCGACTGCGTTTTCAAAGATGCTGCGGTATTTTGTTTCGGATTGTCTCAAGGCTGCTTCTGCTCGCTTGCGCTCTAGGACATTGGCGAGCATTTCTCCTACCATTTTTAGCTGTGTGGATATTTCGGTTGCTCGACCTGCTGTTTGCTTTAAGCCATCGAATCCGAGAAATCCTACTAGATTTTTACTACAAATTAGGGGAATAATTATCAGCGATTGAATATTTTTTAGCTGTTTTTTTAATTCTAAATTATTTAGGGAAGCACCCATCGAAGGTATTAAGGCGGTTGCTGTTTGATTGACTGTTTTGGATGGGGAGTCTGTCTGGAATTCGGCTAATTTTTGACCGATAAAATAGGCTATTTCGGCTTTGGCTGGGGGCGGGAGTTCGCCGATTTCGGGAATATAGAGGCATTCGGCGCGATCGAGTTTTTCTGCGAGCCAAGGGATTTGTGCGATGTCTATTTGTTTTTCGGTGCTGTCTTTGACTGCCGAAATGCTTTCGCCGCACCACTCGTAGGTTTTGTCGGCGCGGGTTTTGTCTTCTGATAACAGGTAGATGTAACTCCGGTCAAACCCACTCAAGGTGGCTATCGCTTCCAGGGTTTGAGCGATGCCTTTGTCTATTTCTGATAAGGGCTGGCTGATGAAATGGGTTGACAAACGGGCAATCAACTGAGCGAATTCTATTCGATACTGCAAAGATTCTTCTATTTTTTTGACTTCGGTAACGTCTCGAAAGCTCCAGACTCTACCGACTGTTTTCGCTCCGACTTTTGAGGGCAACGAATTTAATTCCAGAATTTTTCCGTTTTTAAATTCTAATAATTCGCTGATTTGAATATCTGAATCTGCCAACACTTTTATCACGTTTCGGAGAAATCTTTGCGGGTATTTTAATTGTTCCCTGTCGAAGGGGAATCCTGTTTTGATCGTGTTTTTGAGTGTGTCCAAGGTCGATCGGCTCAACTTTCCTTGGCTGGCGGACAACCCCCACATCTCTAGAAATTTCTGATTATAATTACATATATTGCCGTTTTTGTCAACCGCCAGAATTCCTGCATCTGTAGATTTTAGAACTGCTTGCAGTATCGAGAGCGATTGCTTGTGTTCTCTAATGTCAAAAATGTCAAAAAACACCAAAACTGATATTTCGCTGCCCTCAACTGCGGGATGGAAAAAATAGGAAACTGGTAACATCTTGCCGTCGCGACACAAAAACTCGTCGTCCCAGTTGTTGCAAGGTTGACTGGAAGCGATCGCCTCTGGTAAATCTAGTGTAGGTGCGATCGTCGCATCTTCAGTCTTGCTTGGCGACTGTTGCGGAGCCGTCAAAACTTGGGATTTGTTGCCTTTCTTTTGCTTCCCGATGCGCTCTAGCAGGGAAACGCCTGCAAGTTCCGACTCTCGCCATCCCAGCAAGTGTTCTGCCTCTGGATTCACCGAGATTACACACCCCTTCGCGTCAAGGATACATAATCCCGCCCCCAAACTGTTGACACTCGCCCGCAGTCGATCGAATTCTGAAGCTGTTGGAGAGTCTTGAGGGGACTGGGGCGAGTCAGTTAAATCCTTTAATGCCACCGTCTCCAAGTTAAAACAATCTTCCTGCTGAAGTTTTTGCTGACTCTGAACTCGGTCATAGCTACAACTTACCTGCTCTAATAAAAGCTGCCACTGCTCAGCAGTGGGAAGGGGAGACTCGCCGACTAAACCGAGCTGTTCGAGTTGGCGCTGGAGGTGGGGGTGCATATTTTCTGGCGCTTTGTAGGCAACTTTCTACAGTATATCTTTTTAATTAATAGTATATATACGTAGGTATACAGTAGGGGACAAGTACGCGATCGAAGTCTATCACAGGTTTTATTGAGAAGCCGAGGGATCATCTCTCCTCTCCAAAATCTTTCAAACTGCACTAATTATATTAATTCTCAGAACTTTTAAGGGTTGTCAACCAACCAATCCTCTGAATGTTGGCAGCACGCTCAAAAATAATATCATCTTATCAAGTCAATACTCAGGAAAGTTTGGGTAACGATACTACAAGCTTTACAGGGCAAAGATCATAAAAAAATCCAATTAAATGCAAGCCTGGGGTGGATCTGACATTGATTTAATTATCCACAGTCGATCAAAGTCAAGCGAGAATCAGCCATTGGGCTATAGAAAAACTGTTCGGAATATTAATCAAGTGAACTTAGCCTCAAAAACTAGGTGGCCGCCAAAAAACGATCGCGGACGCGGGTACTGGACAGGAAAATTTATTATTCCCATGCCAGCGGAAATGATTTCAGCACTTTTCGTCTTTACTCATAAATTAATTAGGGTGCTCTAACCCGCCCTAATCTTCTAGCTCTATAGCAATTCTAAATTATTTGTGAATTTATTCCTCCCTCCCTTTACCAAGGGGATGGTTGAGGTGGAGTGAAATTTTTACGACTCATTTAAGATTACTCTATATTAGAAAAACCTAGGAAAAAAGCTGAGTTGATAATGTGATAAATTATGTGTCAAATCTCTCTAACTGCTAGCAAAATGATCAGCCAATTGCGGAGGTATAGCAGTGGACAGTTGACAGTGGACAGTTGACAGTTGCATAACGGGAATCAAACCATTGATGCAGTACGGGTATCGGCTCTATTCATGAAGTTATTTATGTCCTCACCGATGTGGCGGTTGCTATAAATAAAAGTTGCAGGCATCGAAAATAACTGTCAAAAAAATATTAGTTGTCAGACTTTTCGGTTGAGATCGAAAGGTCTGTGAAAATAGCTGGCAGCCGAATGGTAAAGGTAGAACCTTTGTCCACCTCGCTGAATGCGGTAATGTCTCCGCCCATCATTTCGCAGAATTTCTTAGTAATTGTCAGCCCCAAACCAGTCCCGCCGTATTTCTTAGTAGTTGAAGAATCAGCTTGGGTGAACGGATCGAAGATTTTGGCCAACTGTTCGGAACTCATGCCAATGCCGGTATCTTTGACCGTAAAAACAATCCAATCTTGAGGGGAATATAACAGAGATAAGCTATTTTCAGCTTTGCCACTTCCTCTAGGCGCTCCTAATCTTTTGCCTCTCTTTTCAGCCTCGGCCGGGGTTTCGATGGAGCGGGTGACGGTGAAGGTAATCGTGCCGGAGCAAGTAAATTTCGCGGCATTGCTGAGGAGGTTGAGCAGAGACTGCCGGAGTTTAGTCAAGTCGGTCTGCATTGAGCCAATATTCTCGGGGTATTGTATTTCTAGGATATTGCTATTTTTGTCTGCCATCGGCGCGATCGTGGCAACTACTTCCTCAACCAGAGTTGAAATGGTGAAGGTTTCGACGTGCAAGTCGGTGCGGCCTGCTTCAATTTTGGTCAAGTCGAGAATATCTTTAATCAGGTCTAGTAAGTGCTTGCCGGCCGTGTTAATTCTCTGGAGGTCGTCGATGAACTCTTCGGCACCAAGGTCTCGGGCGTCTTCTTGCAGGATCTCGCTGTAGCCGATGATGGCGTTGAGGGGGGTTCTGAGTTCGTGACTCATGTTGGCGAGAAAAATGCTTTTGGATCTATTTGCAGCTTCGGCGGCTAATGCGGCGCGGCGGAATTCTTCGGAACGCAAGCGTTCGGTGATGTCGGTGGTCATGATTAAAACGCACTGAGTGCTGCCGAGGTCGATGAGTTCCATTGACAGCAGCCAGTCGCGCACTTCGCCGGCTTTGGTGCGAATTTTGATTTCTTGGTTGCTGATCGAATTTTGTGATTGCAAAATCTGGGCGAGCCGCCTCCCGTCTTCTGAATTGACAAACATTCCTAAGTCGCTGGCAGTGCGGCCGATAAATTCGTGCTGCAGCCAGCCTAATGAGCGCAAAAAGCTTTCGTTGGCATCGAGGAAGCATCCGTCTGTGAGGGTGCAGATGCTGATCCCGACTGGGGAGGCGTGAAAGGCCTTGGAAAATCTTTCTTCTGAAGAACGCAGGGCGGCTTCGGCTTGCTTTCTGTCTGTGATGTCTTGGACGGTGCTGGTGATGTAGAGGGAGGTGATGGCGGCTTGTTCGTAGACTGTGCGGTTGCTGCCGTCGGGGAGTATGAGCCTGTAGTCGATGCTGTAAGGCTGTTGCTGAATTAAAGCGGCTTCGATCGAGGTTTTGACTAATTCTCTGTCTTCGGGGTGCACGTATTCCAAGAAGGCTTCCAGGCTGGGTTCAAAACTTCCCGGTTGCTGTCCCAGGATGCGGTAAATTTCCTCTGACCATCGCAATTGCTGGGCGTTGCGGTCTAAGTCCCAGTTGCCTAGCTGGGCGATGCGCTGGGCGTTAGCGAGGCTGGCTTCGCTGGCGCGTAGGGAGGCTTCTGCTTGGTGGCGTTCGGCGACGGTGGCAGCTAAGACTAAGCCGGTGACGGCGATGACGGCGATGAAGGCTTGCAGGGATAACAGTGCTTGGGGGATACTGCTGGCGTGTTTGAGGAAGGGGCCGCTGCCTCGGGCTATACCCCAGATGGCGAAGCCGCAGAGGATGAAGTTGGAGAGGGCGGTGTAGCGCTGACCGAATCGAAAGGCAGCCCAAACTACTAGGGGAAATGGTAAGTATTCGAGGGGATAGCGGGCGTAGGCGGCGCGGGTGCGGGAGCAAAAGACGAGCCACCCGACTGCTAGTAGCAGCAGCACCCAAATCACTCGTTCTATCATCTGTTTGCGATTGATGGGGACTTTGGGCAATTTGTGCCACGTCAGCAGCAGCGGGGCGACGAGCAAAATTCCCATAGCGTCTCCTACCCACCAAGTCGCCCAAATCGTGCCAAAATTGCTCCAGCTAGATAAGGTCAGGCAGACGACGATGCTGCCGATGGTGGAGCTGATTAGGGTAGATGCGAAGGCTGAGAGTCCGACTATTCCTAAAACGTCTTTGAGCCGATCGAGCCCGGGGTTAAAGTTAATGCCCTGGAGTAGATAAGTTCCCGTCCAGGCTTGCAGGGTTCTGGCGCCGGCCGAGATCAATGCCGTGCCGATGTTGGCCGACGGTACGCTCATGCTGAACAGGAAGCCTCCGATCGCGATTCCCGGCCACAGTTGTCGCCCAAACAGCAGCAGGCCGACTTGGGCAATTCCTGCTGCTGGCCACATCGGGTAAATTTCTGAACTCAGGGTGAGGGTGGAAACTGCAAATTGCGACGCTGCATAGTAGATCAGGGCGATCGCGCCTACTGTGAGGAAGTACCGCCAGGAATGTCCTTTGATTGCGTTAAGGAACTTTGTCTGCATTGTCGTTTGGGGAAAAGGTGGACGGTTGTTGGGTTCTCAGTAGGTGGCACGGGACGAGGACAGGGTAGGAAAAATGTTTCTATTAGGTGATGGTAGGTCATGGGTGGTAGGTACTGGGAGAAGCTTTTGAACTCACTTTTTGTGGTGCCGTTGAGGGAGCGGTTTTTTTGTTCGATCAAATCTGCCCATGAATTTCGGGAGTATCGCTTTTTTGTAAATATATCTCTAATGGCTAAGCAATTGGTTTGTAAATTTTTGGTTTTTGTTAAAAATTTATTACCGAGCGACAGCGGGTGTCTTTTTGTGTCGGGCGATCGTAACTCTATTCACCCTAACATCTTGCATCATGCTCAATAATACCTAAAATACCTAAAATACCAATAACAGCGACTTCAGTTGACAGTTGACAGTTGACAGTTGACAGCTTGCCCTGAGCTTGTCGAAGGGTTGATAGCGACCTCTACCTGGAAGGAAGAGGATTGGAGTAATGAATAGTCTGATTTTAATTTCTCCCTACAAGGGAGAGGTTTTAAACCAATTCTTTCTGGTAAAATCTCTGCTTTTAGGTCAGTTTGGGGCAAGCAACACGGTTTCTGATTAGAAGTGGAGGCGGGAGTGATTTTCACGCTTATTTTCAATCAATTAATCGAGGCTTCAAATCTTGCGATCGAATACAGTGAAAGCGGATAATTTACAGCTAAGAAAAATATTTTTTCTGGTCTATTTCTCCTTGGCTGTTGCAATATCTAAGGTTAGTGTCAAACGCTCTTGAGATTCTTTAAGGGCGTCTTGGGGGTTGCGGCCGAGAAGGGTTGCCTCTATGGCGCGACCGAGGTTTTCTGACAGGCGAGAGTAACCTGATATAATGGGTCGCGCTCTGGCTGAGTTCATTTGCTCTAAAAATACTTGCAAAACAGGGTTTTTTTCCACAAAGCTTTGATAAGCTTGGCTCTGTCTCGATTTTAAGTTAATGGGCAAGTAACCTGTTCCCAATGCCCATGCTGTTTGGAATTCTTCACCTATAACGTATTCTAAGAATACTAGGGCTGCTCGCTCTCGTTCTGGCGAGGTTTTCATTAAAAATAGGTTTTCACCCCCTACGACTGCTGCGGGGCGTTTGAGAATCGGTAAAGGCATTGCTGCGTAGTCGATCGCGCTTTGCTGCAACTGTGCTAGCGTCCACGGCCCGGTGATTTGCATGGCGACTTTCCCGGCGATGAAGTTGTCGAGTTCGTAACCGCGTTCGGGTGCTGACAATATTGCTGAACCTTCTTTTAACAAGTCGCTCCACAATTCTAAGGCGGCGTGAGAACCGGGATTATCTATTTTGGGTACAGGACTTTGAGGTATTTCGCCTTTGAGTTCGCCGCCTGCGCTGAACATGAATGGCAGCCAGGTAAATACTGTCCATTCTCCTTTGCCTAGGGGGAGCACTATGCCGTGTTGGTCTGTGCGGCCGTCTCCGTTGGTGTCTCGGGTGAGCGATCGGGCTACTTGCTTTAATTGCGCCCAATTCTGTGGCACTTCTTTGATTCCTGCCGCTGCAAATAAGCTGGGACGGTAAAAGATGGCGACGTTGTTTGTCGCTAGGGGAACTGACCAAGTGTGTCCGTCGAGTTCCATTGACTCGAAGAGTGCCGGGTAGATTTCCGCTTTCCGGGGCGATTTATCGAGCCAGTTTTCTAAGGGTTCAATTGCGTTGAGTTCTGCTAGTTTTCCTGAAATTGTAGCAGCATTCCAAAGCAAATCTGGCGGTGCATTTCCAACTATTGCTGTTAGTATTTTTGGCAGTTGTTGGTCGGGCTGACCGATGTAAATTGGTTTTATCTGGATGTTGGGATGTGTTTTATTGAATTGATCTGTGAGAGTTTTAAATACGTCGCGATTTGGCGGGGGATTTATGCCGTGCCACAGTGTGAGTTCGATCGGTTCGCCGTTTTTTGATGCTGGGGTTGTGCTGTTTTGACAGCCGTTTAATATTAGCAAATTTAAGACAAGTAAAATGCCGACAGCTAGTTTTAGTTTCATATTTATTGTTTTGGATAATTTGGATAAAATCATTTTTTAGTTTTATTTAGGGAAGAAGATTTTTTTAACCGCAGATGCACGCGGATGCACGCGGATAGTTAGATGTTGGTAAAACTGGCTAAATCTAGAAAATCGGCGGGTAGCTGATTTGTCTCTCCTTCTGAGGTATTTTGAAACAAAACTGTGAAATCTCCGGCTCCTAGTTTATCCTGCGGCCACATCCGATAGCAAGGAATTTCAGTCAGGTGCGATCGATATTTTGCTAAACGAGGAACTGTGACAGGCTGAAATTCTGGGAATTTGCTTAACAGCCATTCGCTGACTTGTTCGTTTTCTGCGGTTGAATAAGTGCAGGTCATGTATGCAAGATAACCTTGCGGCGCTACAATTTTAGCAGAATTGGCTAAGATTCTTTTTTGGCGGTTGGCATTGCTGTTGATGGTGACATGATGAAAGCATCCGGGTGCTTTGTCTTCTTTTGCTAAGAGTGATTGACCAGTACAAGGAGCGTCTACTATTACTAAATTAGCAGTTTTTGTATCTTTTCGGCAAATATTTTTGAATCGAGGTTCGCGGCGGCGGATGGGTGAATTTGGCACCGTTTTAAATTAGAGATAAGCATTCCCATCCTTTTGCCTATGGCTTCGTTGCACAAGAGCAATTCTGGGTTTAATGTTTTCCAGGCAAATACACTTTTGCCTCCGGGGGCGGCGCACATATCTAAGATTAGTTTGATTTGTTGAGGTACTGCTAATCAGGTGGAGGCTGCGAAGATTGAGGAAAAGTCGAGACAGTAGTAATGTCCTGTTTGATGTAAGGAATGTTTTCCCGGCTTGGATTCTAAGGCCAGTCTATCTACAAAATCTGATTGCCAAGAAACTGGAAATTCGACAGTAAATGGGTTTTCTGTTGGTTTTGGTTGCAGCCACAAGATGGCGGGATTAAAAGGTTGGGGTTGGCTGACTGCTTGAATAAAATTTTCTTTTTCGGCGGTGTCTACAAATAAGCTGCGGCTGAGTTTTAGAAGGAGATTCGACGGGTTTTCCATGTTCGAGGAGATACGATCGCAATTTTGACAACTTTACCACCTATAGATTGTAGGCGATCGTCCTTCGGAACACCCCTCTCTCACTTTAATCAAGCAGTCCTAGGGTGCGTCGCCATTGAAAATCCCAAAGTGGGGTGGGGGCGGGTTTTGATAATTTGTCGATGGGTAGCAAATATGTGGGTGAATCCGCCCCTACATGAATGGTAAAATTATTGGTAAAATCTTCAATAAAATCCGTAGCGGCGGGTTCACCAACAATCTCTAATAAACATCCCAAATATCTATAAACCCGCCCCCACCCAACCAATAACCCCAAATAACCCTTAAATTCTATCAATATCTTGTTGATGAAACCTTAACCATACACAATACGAGCAATTTTTTATGACGAAAGCATTACCAGGCAAAAAAAGTGTTTTGGTTCAGATTAAAGATTTTGCCAAGGCGAAATTTTTCCGGCAAAATATCAAACCGATATCCAAGCTGAAACCACCCTCTCTATTGCTAACATCAATGCAGACACTGCGCTTTCTATTGCCAAGATTAATTCAGAAAACGCTAACAAACAAATAAAACTACAAGAAAATATTTCTATTCTCCAAGCCTTGCAACATCAAGGCACCCTTGATGTCACAAGGGAACAAGGCGAATTAAACCGAGGTTTGCAGAAATATCTCGCCGAAATGAATATCGCATTTCAAGCCCATGAAGGCACGCTGAATCGCGAATTACAAGACAAATTAGCTCGATTAAATCGGGATTTTCAAGCCAATGAAGGCAAACTCAACCGCGAACACAGCGCCCAACTAGAAGTATTGCGCGCCGAATTGCAAAAATTCTGCATCGCCGAACAGCGTCAACTTCAATTAGAATTAAAACAGCTAGATGCACTCCTAGCACGAGAAATTGCTCAGGCAAATCGCGAAACAGCAATTGCCACCATTGTCAAACAAAAAAACTTAGAAAATTCCCCAATTTTCGTCACCGCCGAAAACATAATTGCTAACATCAACCCCGAAGATACACCCGTTTTACGAGTTTTCCTCTCACCGCCAGTCTTGACTCACGATGCTGCTAAACCCAATCAAAACTTTCCGGTATCTGAGGAATTTTTAAGCAATTATCTGCGAAACTTCCTAGACAAGTATATCAGTGAAGGTCGGCCAGTGCAATTTATGGGCGGTTATTGGCGGAGTAATGTTTTTCGGGAAGAAGCGGCGGCGGAAAACTTATTTGCAGGTTTGCGGGTAATTCCCACACTCATTTTAGATTCATCCGCCACGCCCGATGACTTTTATTTGCGCTTTGGTTTTTGGCATATTAACTTTAAAAAATATCGCTACAAAACCCCAATTAATCAGTTAGCTTGGGTTGAGGTATTGTATGATTTTGCTAAAGAACGGGCTGTGAATTGGCAAACAAAACGACAAGCGTATATTGATTCTGGTAAGCCTGTGGCTGATTTTGATAGCCGTTATGGTGAGGAAACAGTTAAAGGATATCAGCAAAATTTACGAATTTCGGAAATTGAACGCGGTGCGCTAGAGGAAGGAGAAGATTTAAGCGAAATTCATCGCCCTTATCATTTGCACAAAAATGATTATAATGATTTGGCTGAATTTATCGGGATATCCCATGCTTTAATCGCCGGGTTAATTGTTGATGAATATTGTCTGATGTTTCTGCCTCCAGATGAGCGAAAAACACCTTTGCTACCGCAGTTACTCCCGGATATGTTGGCAAAAATGCCCGCTGAGGAACAGCAGACTGTCATAGAAATTGCTGTGGGTTATTATCAGGAATTATATGACAAATTGGCTGAAGAAGAGTCGGCATTGATTCCTGATTTGCGTTTGGATTTAGCTCTATCTCTGTTGAGTTTGGGTGACAAGCAGTGGGCAACAGCACAGTTGTATTTATCTGTCCAAGATTGGTTAAAATTGCATGGTTTGCCTATTCCAGAACAAAGTCAGTTATTAAGTGTTTTGGCGGCAGCTTTAACCATTGATGATTTGCCCTATGTAACCCA
>Ga0209490_10002786_pt1 | contig 16465 bp, 12 predicted proteins | sample MAT06_FD_187209 | JGI IMG/M metagenome (GOLD analysis project Ga0209490, IMG submission 187209) | Freshwater microbial communities from Lake Fryxell liftoff mats and glacier meltwater in Antarctica - MAT-06 (SPAdes) (version 2) | ecosystem: Environmental > Aquatic > Freshwater > Ice > Liftoff...
CGAACGATATTGGCGCTATTGGTCTTCGCTCACTACGCACTGCACGGCGACGATTGAAGTCGCAACCGCCAGCATCGCCAAGGTCCATGCTGCAAGCTGGGTAACCCGGACAAGTGCTGCCATTTTTCCCCCAGTGAGTTGCTGCCCAATCGGCGCTAAGGGGAGCATGCGGGCGACGACGTCAAGACTCAACGCCTCGCTGTCCGGATTGCAGAATCTGTGGCTTGGATTGCAGCGGAGATCCCCGCAACAGCCCGCGCTCATCCAAGCTGTTAGGGCGCACAGCAGGTGATCAAACGCAAAAGTCGTTTATTGGCGGGCATTTTGAAGGCTTTTTGTCTGGAAATAGCCGTCAATGCTAGACGTTGACAAGCAGTCATGTGCGACGAGGATGGCCGCTGGTGTCTACATTTGCGTAAAAGATGCGTGTGGTTGCGCTTTGCTGTGAGCGTTTCCGGGCGAGAGGTGCGCCTCGAGGCGGCTTGGTCCAGCAAGCCGCAAACCAGGCCGGCGATCAGCCGGGTGTAGCCGATCGTTGCGCGCTGGTTTTGCCAGAAGCGCTTGGGATCAAATTGAACAGCGCTTCGATTGGCTTGCGGATCAGCGCTTGGGAGCGTCGCCGGCGCAACAAACTGGCTAGCGAACGACGACCAGACGGCGTTCGGCGCGCAACGAACCCCTGCTCAAGCCCGGCCGCCTGCAGACGGCCGACAGCGGCAGTTGCGTGAGATCGAAATGGCGATCTCCACCGGAGAAGCCCTGCACACGCAACGCGCCGCCATGAAGAGCATGACGTTCGGCCGCGCGAAGGGTTACACCGGTTGAAACACCCGTTACGCTGAGGGCGACCAGACGACGGGCGGACAATGATCCCGCGCCGGATGCCGCCTCGGAAAGCTGCAGCCCCATCGGGCGATTGAGACTGCCGAGGCGCAGCACATAGCGCAGCGCGACAACGCACGCAATCAGCGCCAACACAGCTGAGACGACGGCAACGGGATTGAGAAAGTTTGTCATGATGGTGTTAACGGCATTTGTCTTAAGAACTTTTGGAACGGTCAGTCGATATGTTGCAATTCAATTGTGAAAATGCGGTGACATTGTGGTGGCAGAGTCAAACCCTGCTGCTGTTTCGCACACCCACGCTGCGACAAAAAAATGCCTGAGCAACATGCTGCCCGGGCGAACTCGTCGAGGCAGGTTCGACTAGAGGCTCACACAAATTGGCGAAACACACCGACACCTAACAAGCGATCTCCCGGCACTCCGTGATACCGCCCGTGGCAGCACGTAGTACCCGCGCGCCGTTGGCCGCTGCCGGCACCAGCCGCGTTGCTGTCACAACGATGCGGGTGGTGTCTTGCTGGAGACCGGAATCGGCCAGCGAGGCAACGCCAGCCGACATGACGGTCGTCGTGAGCAGCGCACCCGCCAGCAACGCGCTCGTCATCAAACGGTTTTTTCGAATCTGGTATTGGTATTGCATGGCACTCTCCTGTCGGTCGTGTAATCACGCGTAACGGCAACCGGCCCGCATGCGCTTACGATTTCAATGTCGACAGAATAAAGTTCCGGCATTCACAGCGCGAGCGCGAAGAGACGAAACGCAAGAACGACGGTGCGAAGCGTCGAAAACAAAGCCCCCCTGACGGCGCAATGACCAACAAGCTCGTGGCATTGCAAGCCAGAACGACTAACCTGGGCCGGACTGCCTAATGCGACGCTGCATGCGCTGCTTGCTCGCTGTTGGCCGGGTGCGCGTGGTGCTCGTGCGGTTTGGTTGCCAGTGATCCGACGATCATGCCCAGTGCCGCCATGATGACGCCGGCCAGTTGTGCAGGAAATACTTGGCCTAATGGGGTTACCAGCAGCAGCAACCAAGTCGAAATGCCCAACACGATCGAGGCGACTGCCCCATGCCGGTTGGCGCGCTTCCAATACAGACCGGCGACGAGCGGGACAAAGGCGCCACACAGTGTCACCTGATATGCCGTGGACACCATTTCATAGATGGGCGTACCTTTCATGACAAGCGCGTACATCAGCACCACGGCGGTAAAGATCACTAGCGTGACGCGAAAAGCCCGCAGCTCCTGCTTGTCGGTCAAACCACCGCGAATATTCTTATAGATGTTCTGGACGAAACTGGTCGAAGGCGCCAGCAAGGTCGCCGACGCTGTTGATTTCACAGCGGACAGCAACGCACCAAAGAAAAGTACCTGGGCAAAGAACGGCATGTGGTTGAGGATCAACGTCGGCAATACTTTTTGCGGGTCATCGGCCAGCAGTTGCTTTGACTCTTCGGGCATGACCAGCACTGCGCAAGCGACGATAAACATCGGCACGAATGCAAACGCAAAATAGCAAATCCCGCCGATGATGGCACCGCGAGAAGCCGTCTTGGCATCCTTGGCCGACATGACGCGCTGAAAAATATCCTGCTGCGGAATCGATCCGAGCATTATCGTGATCGCTGCCGCAATGAAGAACACGACGTCATGGAATTTTGGTTCCGGGAAAAACCGGAACCAATCGTTGGACAGCGCCAAATTCAACACCTTGTCGGGGCCACCGGCCAGATTTCCGGCCATCACCGCAATGATGGTTAATCCCACCACCAGCACGATCATTTGGATCAAATCGGTCCAAGCGATCGCCAGCATGCCGCCAAACACGACATAGATCAACACCGACAGCGTGCCGATCACCATTCCCGCTTCCATGCTGATGGCCCCGCCGGAAACGAGGCTAAATACCAGTCCAATCGCCGTAATCTGCGCCGCCACCCACCCCAGATAAGACAGGATGATCGCCACCGAGCAAAAAATCTCGACGGTCTTGCCGTAGCGCCTTCGATAGTAATCACCGATCGTTAGCAGCGTCATCTTGTAGAGCCTCGTGGCGAAAAACAGGCCGACAAAGATCAGACAAAGGGACGCGCCAAAAGGATCTTCGACAACGCTGTTCAGCCCGCCCTGCACAAATTTGGCGGAAATACCCAGCACCGTCTCTGCCCCAAACCAAGTCGCGAATGTGGTGGTGATAATCATCGCCAGCGGCAAACTGCGGCCAGCGAGGGCAAAGTCCGCCGAGGTCTTGACGCGGGTTGAGGCATAGAGCCCGATTGCCAGTGTACCCAACAGGTATATAACGACGAAGCCGAGTAAAGCATTCATATTGCGTCTACCAATAAATCAGCAAGATTCAACAATAGCGTGGAAATTAGCAGCTGAGAAGCCGCATTGTGGCGTCTTCGCTGAACGACTAACCACCCCAGAAGAGCACCAGATACAAATACGCTGCGGCAACAAAGGCGAACAAACCGACCAATGATGCGAGCAGCGCAGACTGCCAGCGTTGCGTTCGATTGACCCGTTCAATGGCCGCTTCAATGCCGGCCAGTCGCTCACCAGGGTTGCTCTCCAGCGCTCGGTGAATGAGCCTCGGCAGTTGCGGAACTGTCGCGGTCCACAGCACGCTTTCCCGGCGCAACTGTCTCAGTAATCCGCGCAGACCAATTTGTTCGTCCATCCATTGCTTCAAGATGGGTTGGGCAACGGGGCGCAGGTCAAGTTGGGGATATAGCTGACGCCCCAGTCCTTCTACCTGTAGCAGGGTCTTTTGCAGTAGAACTAGCTGCGGCTGTATCTCCATTTTGAAGCGCCGCGAAACATCAAACAACCTCAGCAACACGTTGCCAAAATAGATTTCGTTGAGCGGCTTGTCAAAAATAGGCTCGCACACGCTCCGAATGGCGGCCTCAAATTCGTCAACCCGCGTATTTTTCGGCACCCATCCGGCTTCAATATGCGCGACTGCAACCGCCTTGTAATCGCGCTCGAAAAACGCGGCGAAGTTGCGTGCCAAATAGCTCTTGTCGGCATCCGATAGCGTCCCCATGATGCCAAAGTCGACGCCGGAATAAATGCCGTTCCGGCCGACAAAGATATTGCCCGGATGCATATCCGCGTGGAAAAAGCCGTCACGAAATACTTGTGTGAAAAAGATCCGCACGCCGTCGGTGGCCAATCGCGCCAAATCGATATTGTAGGCTCGCAGCTGTTCAACGTCGTTGACCTGGATGGCGTCGATGCGCTCCATGACCATGACGTTTGGCGAAGTGTAATCAAAAAACACTTCCGGGACGTATAGCAATTTGCCATCTGCGAAGTTGCGGCGCAGTGTTGACGCATTAGACGCCTCGCGCACCAGATCCAACTCGTCGTGAATGGACTTGTCAAACTCGGCGATCACTTCTCGAGGTCGCAGGCGCTTGCCGTCTTCAAAAACCGCCTCCACCAAATCCGCGACCACGTAGAGCAACCCAATATCGTTGCCAATCACGGCATGGATATTCGGCCGGATCAGCTTCACAGCGACTTCCCGCCCGGCCAACTTGCCTGCGCCCATGGTGGCGAAGTGAACCTGCGCGATCGAGGCCGCCGCGACCGGCACCATATCAAAAGAGGTGAAGACATCGCGCCAGGTTCGACCGGCGGTGCTGCCGGTGCCACTCACGTCGGCAACGGTGAACGCCTCCTCAAGAATAGCCAACACCTCGATTTCCGGGAAGGGCGGTACGTTGTCCTGCAGGCCGGCCAGCGCGCGTGCGATATCGGCGGGCACCAGGTCAGGACGCGTGGAGAGCAGTTGGCCAAACTTGACAAAAATCGGCCCCAGCGATTCCAGCGCTAAGCGCAACCGCACCCCCCTCGGCTGGGAAAACCGTCGCCAGAAAAAAATTCCTCTGACTATTGATCGCGCCACACCAGCCGGCAGAAACTCATCGAGGCCGTAGCGCACGACCACCGAAACGATGCGGATGAATCGAAAGGCTTGCATTTCTACACTGCCTTTGTCAGGCGGCGCTACGTTTGCGGGTTGCTGCCGGCTTGACTTTGGCGACAGTGGCTTTGGCCTTGGCGATGGTGGACTTGGCCTTGGCTGCTGCCGGCTTGGTCGCCTTTTTTGCGCCGCGTTTGGCAGTCTTCACCGCACCGCCGCCGGTTTTCTCGGCGAGCAATTCAAGCGCCTCTTCCAGCGTAATGACATCGGCTTTTTCTTTATCTGGAATGGTGGCGTTGACGTCACCGTGTTTTACATAAGGCCCGTAACGCCCGGCATAGACGCTGATCGGCGCGCCGTCTTCCGGATGTTTGCCGAGGATGCGAAGCGCCCCTGCCGCAGCCTTCGCGCCGGCCTTGCCCTTCGCCGTTTTCGGATCACGCGCTTCAAACTCAAAACCAATTTTGCCGTCAGGCTGCTTTACCAGGAACGCAGAGAATGGACGCCCCTTCTTGCTGATGAACTTCTCCAGTAAAGGCGTCTTACCATTTTTCAACAGCTCGATCATCTCTTCACGCTCGATCACGCGCTTGAGGATGGTTCTGCCGGACCGAAAGTCGCACGTCTTGGCCGGGCCGGTCGCCTTCTCACAGGTATAGGAATTCGGCGTCTCAAAAACATTGGCACTGCACTTCGGGCAGGGGCCCAGCGTTTCTTGTCCGGAGAAATCCACTTCTTCATCATCAGATGCGCCATCACCCCATGAAAACTCGATGGCGTTGTCCTTGTTCAGAATGAGATTTGCCGAGAACGCCCGGCCTTGCCGACTCCGAAAACCCTCAAGCGGTCCGATCTCGCGGGTGGCGATGAGAGCCTCCGCTTCCGTCGCCTCCAACTGGCGCCCGGCAAGAATTTTCCAGAAGCCAAAGTCACACTTCACGCAGGCAAATTTCTTGTAGTTCTCGTGAATCTCGGCGCCACATTTTGGACACGCAACAGCGAGCGCGCCAAAGTCTCCGGGAATGGTGTCATGCTCGAAATTCTTGGCCTGACCGACAATGTGCTCGGTCATGTCGACAATTTCTTCCATGAACTTCTCGCGCGACATCTGCCCCTTTTGCATCAACGCGAGTTTCTGCTCCCATTCGGCAGTCAGTTCCGGCGAGTACAGTTCGGGAATGCCCAATCCGTGCAGCGCGATCATCAACGATGATGCTTTTGCAGTCGGCACAAGTTCGCGCAACTCGCGATAAATATATTTTTCGTAGAGCAGACCCTCAATGGTCGCCGCGCGTGTCGCCGGTGTGCCCAGCCCCTTCTCCTTCATCGCGGCTCGGAGCTCTTCGTCGTCGATCGCTTTGCCTGCACCCTCCATTGCCGAAAGCAGTGTCGCTTCTGTGTAGCGCGGTGGTGGCTTGGTCGCGTTCGCTTTGACCTCTACGGTTTGCGCCGTCACCTTCTCACCGGCAACAACAGCCGCAAGATTGGTAGACGCCGTTTCATCATCGGCGTCACGGCCGTACACCGCCAACCATCCCGGATTTATCAGCACTTTGCCTTCCGACTTGAAGGCCTCGCCTTCGACACGTGTGATTCGTGTCGTTTGCGTGAACTCCGCAGACGGATAAAACACGGCGAGGAAACGCTTGACGACAAAGTCGTACAGCTTCTGCTCGATTTCGTTCAGCGATTTCGGCTGTTGCTGTGTGGGGATGATGGCGAAGTGGTCGGAAATCTTTGAATTGTCAAATATTCGCTTGTTGGGTTTGACCCAACCGCTATCGAGTACTTTTTTCGCGGCGACATTGTACGGTCCGTCTTTGAGCATCTCCAGTGTCTGCTTGACGGTGGGCAGATAGTCTTCCGGAAGCGCGCGCGCATCGGTTCTGGGATAGGTGAGTACCTTGTGCTTCTCGTAGAGCGCTTGAGCGAGACCCAGCGTCGTCTTTGCCGAAAAGCCGAATCGCGAGTTGGCTTCGCGCTGCAGCGATGTCAAGTCAAAAAGTAGCGGGGACGCCTGCGTGGTCGGCTTGGACTCTTCTTCGACAATACCGCGCTTGCCAAGACACTTGGTGACGAGCGCGCGTGCACTCTTCTCGTCCCACAAGCGCTCGGCCTTGAGCTGTTCGTCGTCGTCAGACTTCTTGAATTTTTCGTCAAACCATCTGCTGTTGTAATCACCGCCGCTCGCAGAAAAACTGGCATGAACTTCCCAGTAATCGCGCGACTTGAACGCCTTGATACGCTCTTCGCGCTCGACCATGATCGCGAGTGTGGGCGTCTGGACGCGGCCGACCGTTGTGAGCTGGAACCCGCCGGACTTCGAGTTGAACGCCGTCATGGCGCGCGTGCCATTAATGCCGACTAACCAGTCGGACTCCGAGCGACACACCGCCGCGTCGGACAGCCCCTGCATGGATTCGCCGCTCGCCAGCGACTTGAAGCCGTCGCGGATGGACGACTGCGTCATCGATTGGAGCCACAATCGCGTGACCGGCTGTTTCGCCTTTGCGTATTGCGCGATGTAGCGAAAGATCAGCTCGCCTTCTCGTCCCGCATCACAGGCGTTGACCAGCGCGGTGACGTCCTTGCGTTTGATGAGCTTGAGCAGCACCTTGAGGCGCGCTTCGGTTTTTTCGATGGGTCTTAATGCGAAATAGGAAGGAATCGCCGGCAGGTGCGCGAACGTCCACTTCCCGCGCTTGACCTCTTCTTCCTCGGGCATGGCGATTTCCACCAGATGCCCGACCGCCGACGACAAAACATATTCGTCGCTCTCAAAATACTCGGCGTGTTTGGTGAATCCACCGAGCGCCTTCGCGATATCGTTTGCGACAGACGGCTTCTCGGCAATGATGAGACTCTTGGTCATGCTTTGCGCTTTCGTATAATTTGTGCACGCATCCGCGGCCGCCATCACAGCGACCTCGTGGGGCGCACATGATAGACGGGGACCTCGGGCAGACGCAAGCAATTAATTTTTCAGACCGGCCCCGACGCTGCAAGGCGTTGGTAGCGCCCGCCCGGCAATTGCGCGATGTCGCCACGCAGCTCCAACTCAACGAGCTGGCCGATGAGCGTGTCCGCCGGCATCGCAGTTCTGGCTGACAACTCGTCAAAGGTGATCATTTCATAGCCAATCGCCTCCAGTAGCTGACTGCCTCCGTGCTGCTCCTTAGCAGGCAGCTGCGAGCGGAGCGGCGCTTCGAACGCCCAACCCAGCTCGTTGAAAATGTCAGCTGCATCGTCGACCAGCTTTGCGCCCTGCTTGATCAACAGATGCGTACCTTTCGATAACGGCGAATGAATTGAACCTGGAATTGCGAAGACCTCACGGCCCTGCTCGCCAGCTTGACGCGCGGTGATCAATGAGCCTGACGCAAGGGCGGCCTCCACCACGAGCACACCCCTCGCTAATCCTGAGATGATGCGATTGCGGCGCGGAAAATTCGCCGCCAAGGCCGGCGTACCCAAGGCAAATTCAGAGACAATGAGTCCCCGTTCGGCGATCTCACGGGCCAGCGCTTTGTTACGCGCAGGATAGACCAAGTCGAGGCCGGTACCGACAACCGCAATCGTCGACGACGCGCCGTCGAGACCTCCTTGGTGCGCCGCTGCGTCGATGCCCGTTGCGAGGCCGGACACGATGGTCAGACCGCCATCGGATAGCGCTCGCGAAAACGATTCTGCGATTTGCCGTCCCCCCGGCGTGGCATTGCGACTACCGACCACGGCGAAGCATGTTTGCCGCAGCAACTCGCGCCGGCCTTTCATATAAAGGATCGCCGGCGGATCTGCTGTTTCAAGCAACCAACGCGGGTAGTCGTCGTCGGCCAGCGTCAGCAGATGATTTGCGTCGTGGGCGAGCCACTCGAGCGCCGCCTCAACCTCCACCGGGTCTGCGCCGTTGCCGATCGCGGTCGCGCGCTTTCGTCCGACAACGCGAGCGAGTGTATCTTCATCTTGTGCGAGGACTTCGCGGGGGCCGGAGAACGCCGACAACAGCGATCTGATCGCCTCACCGCCGATTGACGGCACAAGGTCGAGGGCAATCCATGAGGCGGTATCCAGACCTGAAACTGGGATTGGCATACGATCGATGCCGCTGCGAGGGGGCGGCTTTGCATTGATTGAGGATCGAGTAACGCCCGACCTTGACAATCGTTTACCCGGCGGCAATCCCGCGTCGGCGCGTCAGCGGGGAACTGACGCCCCGCAACTCAGGCTCACTACGGCGTTTGGACGATATCGCCTATTTTCAACGGTCGCTTCGACGACATCACCAGCGCATAGGACACGCGATCAAAGACGCGAAACACCACCAGCAGGCCGTTGCGTTCCAGCGGCAGTCTCATTTCTGGCGGGACGCCATCAGCGCCGGTCCGCCAAGAAGCTGGCAACACCGATCTCAGCGACCAAGTCTTGCCGTCGGTGTCAGTTTCGGTACTCACCAACTCTCCGCCGGTCTGTGCCGAAAGTACGTGACCTATTTCCATGCCCTCGCGGGCGCCCAAATTCAATACGACGATCGAGTATTGGGCGGCCTCTGAAACACCAGCGACCAAAGAGATGATCGTTCCCTTAACCTGCTTGTCTGGCGAGCGAGGGCTGTATTGCGGCAACGCCGCGCTTCCCGCCGGCGTTAGTCGGTCACCGCGATTAACTTCCTGATTCGATTTGATAATCTCAAGCGTGGCCGGCGTCGTGACGCCTTCGCCAAAGCGGTTAACTCTCGCGTCGCCAAGGTACTGGGCTTCATATCCGAGCACCTCCTTGGTGGCAGGATCAACCAGCGCCTTGCCCGGACGATATATTTGCCAACGCGTCCCCTGATCAGGCTTGATGCCCACCGCATACACAAGGTTGCCCGCGCCGACCACCACCCGCCCTTCTTCTGTCGCGATAATCCGCGGAGCGCTCGCCAGCGCACCTTCTTCAGCCACCAGCGGTGCCGTGAGGAACGGGCCGATCACGCGCGCCGGAATGGAGGGAATTGCCTGATCCAACGCTTGCGAACGAATTCTAGGAGAAAGCTTCGATGTGCCGCCAGCGTCGGCCGAGACGATTGTTAGCATTGGCTTGCCGTTGGCGTCGAACGAGAGTTTGACAATGTCGCCTGGATAAATCAGATGCGGGTTCTTGATCTGATCACGATTCATGTTCCAGATTTCCGGCCAGCGCCACGGCTCTTTCAGGAATTTTCCCGATATGTCCCACAGAGTGTCACCTTTGACCACTGTGTACATGGTCGGCGCATCGCTGGAGAGGAGCAACGGGTTGTCTTTGGCGGGCTTGGTTTTATCGGCGCCCGCCGCGGTTCTAGCGGCGTCTTGAGCGTGCAACCCGATCGGTGCCGTCGACAACAGCGCAGCCAAGGTTGCGAGAAGGATGCCGGGAATTTTATTCATGGCCGTGGTTTACCTCACCCAATCAGTCAATTTAGCCACACGCCCGAAGCCGGCGGTGCCGCTCATTCTTGTATTTCGCCCATTTGGATGGGTCGTTAACGGAGCCAACCTCGGAGCGTAGGAACCGCTCGCCCACAAAAATCCTGATCGTTACCCCAAATCCCCATTGATTACGCCGATTTGCCTAAATCGCCGCTTTCTAATAGACTTGCGAGTCAGCAATATGACACGAACTTAATGTTTCACTTTAAGATTCTGCACCTAATTTATTCAATTCGCAAGCAATTATGGCTATCCTGGACGTCCTGACCTACCCTGATCCACTGCTCCAGCGCATCGCTGAGCCGGTCAAGCTAATTGATCATAAAATCAAGAAGTTAGTTGATGACATGGCAGAAACGATGTATACCGCGCCGGGCATTGGCCTGGCCGCAACACAGGTCGGCGAACTCAAGCGAATCATGGTTATTGACGTAACCGAAGAGCAAAATCAGCTTCGCGTTTTTATCAATCCCGAGATCATTCGCAAAGAGGGAACGGCCGTCAATGAAGAGGGCTGCCTCTCGGTGCCCGGTTTCTATGACAAAGTCGAACGCGCCGAAACGGTCATGGTCACCGCGCTGGATCGCGAAGGTCAGCGGTTTACCATCAACGCGTCGGGACTGCTGGCGGTATGCATCCAGCATGAAATTGATCACTTGGACGGGCACGTTTTCGTCGAATACCTGTCTCCACTAAAGTCAAACCGTATCAAGAACAAGTTGATCAAGCGTCAACGCGAGCTTGATCGGGATGCCGAGTTGTCCCAACCACGTCGCCGGATTTCCGCCGCACGCGTATAGCCGCACAGTTGCCCGCATTGCCAGACGCCGACCACAGGTCGGCGTTTTTGTTTGAGCAGAATTGATTTAACCTCACAACACTCGAGATTGCCCGCGTGTGGTCGTGTTTGGACAGGATTGAACATCGGCGGCAGGCCGGTGAAACCAACATCCGGTTCGCCATCGACGATCGCGGCAAAACCTTATGAAAATTATTTTCGCTGGCACACCCGATTTCGCCGCTACCGCGCTCGCGGCTCTTCACCGGGCGGGGCATGAGGTTGCGCTTGTCCTGACCCAGCCGGACCGCGCGTCGGGTCGCGGCATGAAGTTGACCGCGACCGCAGTGTCCAAACTTGCCGCCGATATCGGGCTTCGTGTTGAGAAGCCCGTCACCTTGAAAACGGAAACAGCGCGATCGCAGATCGCTGAAGTCAACGCCGATGTGATGGTTGTTGCCGCCTATGGTTTGTTGCTCCCGCAAGTAATCCTGGATTTGCCGAAGTACGGTTGCATCAATATCCACGGCTCGCTGCTGCCTCGCTGGCGCGGCGCGGCGCCGGTTCAACGGGCCATCGAGGCGGGCGACGCACGAACCGGCATCTGCATCATGCAGATGGACGCAGGGCTCGACACCGGACCGGTTCTGCAAGAGCGAAAAATTGATATCGCGGCAGACGAGACCAGTGCATCGCTGGTCGCCAAGCTTGCCGTGATCGGTGCCGAAAGTATTGTCGAGGTCCTCGCCGATGTCGCTAACATCACGCCGCGGCCACAGGACGCGACAGGCATCACATATGCGTCAAAAATCAGCAAATCAGAATCTTCGATTGATTGGTCGGCGCCGGCTGCACAAATAGCGCGACGCATCCGCGCCTTTGATCCATTCCCCGGCTGTGAAACGACCATCGGCGGGGAGCGTATCAAGATCTGGCGGGCGGTCGCGACCGACGCGACAGCCGGGGCTGCTGTGGGCGGCATCACCGCAGTGACGCGGGACGATTTCTCGGTACAGTGTGGTCAGGGCGCGTTGCGTATCATCACGGTACAACGTACAGGCGGACGGCGTATCCCAGTACGCGAACTGCTGCAATCCAATGCGCTAACTCAAGGGCAGCAATGCACAAGATCATGAACAAGAAAAACACCCCCACGCAGCCAAAATCGCATAGCCCTCAGCCAAAACCTCAGCCGGTGGTTCCGACGGAATCGCGCGGTATGGTCGCGGTGCAGATCACCACCGCAGACATCGTGGGTCGCGTGCTGGGCGGCAAGAATCTCGACCGCGAGCTGAGTGAAGCACTGGCCAAAAGCAGCAATTTATCGGCAAACGAACGGCAGGCAGTACACTCGATCAGCTTTGATGTGCTGCGACACTACGGCTTGCTGAATGCGCAACTCGACGTGCTACTCAGCCAACCGCTGACCGACGCGCCAGTTCGATTTCTTTTGCTGGTCGCTCTTGCTCAACTTCAGTTCTCCAAAGTTGCCGCCCATATGGTCGTCGACAATGCGGTCGATGCTGCGGTGACCATGGGTTTTGCACGCGCAAAGGGGCTGGCCAACGCCGTACTCAGAAACTACCTGAGGGCACCGGAGAAGTTTGAGCGCAAGCGCTTCAAGGACCCGGTTGCCAGTTTTGATCATCAACGCTGGTGGATTTCGCGCCTTGAAGCCGAATATCCCGACTTCTACCAAGGCATCCTGTACACCGCGCGCGCGCGCCCACCCATGCACCTGCGCGTGAACATTCGCAAGTCTTCTACTTCGGCCTATCTGGCGTTGTTGGCCGAGCAGGGGATTTCAGCGACACAGATCGGCGATGTCGCAATTGCGCTGGAATCCGCCGTACCTGTAAGCGCGCTGCCGAATTTCGCCGCAGGCTGGGTGTCCGTGCAGGATGTCGGCGCCCAGCAGGCGGCGCGACTGCTCGGCGCTCGCGACGGCATGCGCGTACTCGACGCCTGCGCCGCCCCCGGCGGCAAGAGCGGGCACATTCTTGAGTCTGGCAACGTCCAACTCACAGCACTCGATAGTGATCGTGTCCGCTTGAAGCGTGTGTCAGACAACATTGCGCGGCTTGGGCTCAAAGCAATCGTGAAGCACGCAGACGCGGCCAAGATCGATGACTGGTGGGACAAGAAACCGTTTGATCGGATTCTGTTGGATGTTCCTTGCAGCGGCTCGGGAGTTGCGCGGCGCCATCCTGACATCAAGTGGATACGCCGCGAAACCGACATCAAGCGGTTTGCCGTCGCACAAATCCGACTGCTGAAGGCCATGTGGCAATGTCTGGATCACGGCGGTAAATTGCTCTACGTTACCTGCTCTGTTTTTCGCGCAGAAAATCAGGACCTGATCGCAGAATTCCTGCAGTCGGAGCCAACTGCACGGTCAATTTCCGTATCTGCCGCGCTCGCATCGGGTATCGGCCATCGTCTCGTCGGACAACTCACCGATACCGATGCCATCGACGACGCCATACTGCTGCCCGACGATCACCATGATGGTTTTTACTACGCGCTGCTTGAAAAGACAGTGCCCGCATCGGATGCGCCGGCAAGCGCAGCCTGATTTTTTGGCCGCCAGATCGGCGCCCAGCCAGACGCTCGCTGCGATCTGGCGTCGGGCGATCACTTGCCTGTGCCTGACGCTTTGCCTCGCGGTGGCACCGGCGGCGTACGCTGAAGGTGTGCAACTGACCGCAGTCAAGATTGAAGCCACTGATGACGGCTACCAAGTCAACGCAGACTTTGAATTGCAACTCGCAAACACGCTGTTGGAAACCATCCGGAAGGGAGTGCCTTTGTACTTTGTGGTTGAGTTCGAGCTCAGGCGCAGCCGCTGGTATTGGCTCGACGAAATTGCGGTTCGTGCCGTGCGTGAAAGACGGGTTTCCTACGCGCCGTTGACCGAGCAGTTTCGACTCAACACTGCCGGCATATCGCAAAACCTCTCCAACGCCGACGACGTAAAGCGGGCGTTATCGCGGATCCGCTCATGGACCGTTGCGGAAAAGGGCAGGCTGAAACCCGGCGACAAGTTTGACGCGGCAATCCGCTTTCGCCTCGATACTGCGCAATTACCAAAGCCGTTCCAGCTCGACACAATTGGCTCGCGCGAGTGGAAATTGTCCAGCGACTGGCATCGCTGGACAATTTTGATCGGCCGCGACGGGAGCGTGATCCCATGATCCGCGCCATCATTTTGCTATTGGTCGTGCTTGGCGTAGCGCTCATCACCCTGATGTTTCGCGCCTCAAGCAACAACGCGGTGTTCGAGCAACACTATGCCAGCCTGTTTTGGCTCGGACTGGGTTTGACCGTCGGACTGCTTGCCTTGATTGGCATGCAGGTGTTTTCGCTGGTCAAGAAACTGCGTGGCCGGGTGTTCGGTTCGAAACTGGCGCTGCAGCTGATGGCCGTCTTCGCGCTGATGGCGGTCATTCCGGGCGGACTGGTGTATGCAATTTCTGTTCAGTTTCTGAACCGATCAATTGATTCCTGGTTTGATGTGCCGGTAGATCAAGCCTTCGAGAGCGCTCTCGACCTTGGTCGCGCCGCGCTTGACGCAAGTGCCACCGAACTGTTGCGCCGGTCCCGCGATGCCGCCTTACGCGCCGCCGACGCAACTGGTGACGCGGTCGAAATCAGCAAGCAGATTCGCCAACAATACAGCTTGGACGAGGTACTCGTCGCCGGCGCGGATGCAAGTATCAAGGGCTGGGCGAGCGCCGAAGTGGCGGCTTCCGCCAACCGCACACGATTGATGCCCGACAAACCGACCGCCGCCGAGGTTCGCGATGCCGTCACCAAGGGGCCGCAGAAGTTCACCGAATCCCTTGGCGACAGGGCGATCTTCTTTCGCGTCGTGATATTGATACCGGCAGCGCCAACGCTTCAAGGCACCCGCGTGTTGCAGCTCTTGCAGTCCGCGCCGAAGAAGTTGATCGCCGACGCGCAAAGCGTGGAATCGGGGGTGCGTGACTATCAACGGCTGCAGTTATTGCGAGACGGCCTGAAACGCGTCTTTGCCCTCACGCTCACCTTGGCGATGGTACTCACGCTGTTTTCGGCCATTTCGCTTTCATTTTTACTTTCCGAACGATTGTCAGCGCCGCTATCGGCGCTGGCAGAGTCCACGCGGGCCATCGCCAAAGGTGATTTCACGAAACTTAACCCGGTCAAAAGTCGCGACGAGTTTGGCGTCCTGACACAGTCCTTCAACACCATGACACGCCAGCTAAGTGAGGCCTCCGGTATCGTTGCCAGCAAACAACTCGAACTCGAAACGGCAAACGCCTACCTTGAGTCAATCCTCGGCAATCTCACATCCGGTGTCGTCACGCTGGATGACCGGCTCCACGCCAAGTCGATCAATCGCATCGCGCGCGAAATGCTCGGCCTCAGCGCGGAGACGATCAACGGCAAGCCTCTTCCCCAGTGGGGGCTGGTGCGTCCCCGGTTGGCAGACATGATTGCTGAAATCTCGCAACAACTCACCTTCATGCGCGAGACACCGCGGGAAAGACCGTGGGAGAGACAGTTCCAGATTGATGCCGCTGATACACCAGTCTTGGCACCGGCGACAACCGTCCAAATGAAAGCCGTCGGCGCGATCGGCAAGCGGGCGCTGCTGGTGCGGGGCACCAAACTATCGCCGGATATCGATGCCGGATATGTGCTTGTGTTCGACGACATCACCGGACTCATCCAGGCGCAGCGCGATGCGGCATGGGGAGAAGTGGCGCGTCGGTTGGCACACGAAATCAAAAATCCGCTCACGCCGATTCAACTTTCGGCGGAGCGCATGCAGATGAAGCTTGCCGACAAGCTGCCGGAGCATGAACGCGAGATCCTCAGCCGCGCGACTCACACCATCGTCGCACAGGTCGCGGCGCTCAAGGGCATGGTTGACGATTTCAGCCTGTACTCGCGGGCGTCGCGCATGAAACCTGAACAGCTCGACTTGAACGAACTTGTGCTGGATGTCTTGGCGCTTTATCAGGCAATGCCAGCCAAGCTCGTTTCCGACCTCACGCTGCTGCCGCCGGTGAGCGTCGATCCGGCGCTGCTTCGTCAGGTCATCCACAACCTTATGCAGAATGCGCAGGACGCCCTTGCCGGCAGCCCGGCACCGACGGTGACGGTTTCAACCTCGTTGACTGCCGACGGCGTGGCGCTTTGTATTGCTGACAACGGTAGCGGCATCCGCGCAGATGTTATCGCCCGCATCTTTGAGCCCTACGTGACGACCAAGCCACGTGGCACCGGGCTAGGGTTGCCGATTGTCAAGAAAATCATCGAAGAGCACCGCGGCACCATTGTCGCTGAGAACACCGCGCCGCACGGCGCGATGTTCACCATTTACCTGCCGTTGTCCGACACCGCTGCCGAAGTCGGAACAACTACTCCAATCGAATCTCCATAGACGCGCTAAACTGAACCTCAG
>Ga0209490_10002789_pt1 | contig 16446 bp, 15 predicted proteins | sample MAT06_FD_187209 | JGI IMG/M metagenome (GOLD analysis project Ga0209490, IMG submission 187209) | Freshwater microbial communities from Lake Fryxell liftoff mats and glacier meltwater in Antarctica - MAT-06 (SPAdes) (version 2) | ecosystem: Environmental > Aquatic > Freshwater > Ice > Liftoff...
GAATCAACTCGCGCAAATGGCGTTGTTCGGGATCGATCACCGCAACATCCGTTGATGGCGCCGGAGGCGGCGCATCCGCGCTTCCAGAAAGATTCAGGCGCGGTGCCGACAACTGTTTGCTCACCTCAGGCGAGCCGCACAGCGGGCAAGCGAGCAGTCCCCGCGTGCGCTGCGACTCGAAGTCGTCGGCCGAGGCGAACCAGCCCTCGAAGCGATGCTGGGCGGCACAACCGAGATTGAATACGATCAAAACCGGACCCTCAATGGACATTTGTCGACGGCATGGTGCCTGGGACGGGAATCGAACCCGTACAGCCGTTGCCAGCCGAGGGATTTTAAGTCCCTTGTGTCTACCAATTTCACCACCCAGGCCAAACGCGGCAATTGTAGCTTGGCCAGACCGGTAAGCCCTACCACGCACCGAGTGACCGGGCCTGGGTGACGACCAAAGAGCGCCGCTACGCAAGCTGAACAACAGTAATCGAACATTTTCAAGGTATTTGTCAATTTATATCGAAAACTAAAACTTTATTTTCCATCGCCACGCCATCCCAAGCTTGGAATGTTTTGCACTCTTTATAGAATTTCATTAAATCAGCGTCTGTAAAAGGGCTTTCATGCGCATGCAACACAGCCTGTCCCAGCCCAAGTTCATGGAAAATAGTACTTATATAACAAATATTTAGTCTTTTTTTGCACTGTCAAACACTTGACCGAATTAGCCGACGCGCGAAACCCGTCCATTCCTAAAATCTTGTTTGTAGGACGAAATATTGTGTATTGATGTTTCTTGTGCGAAACATCACATTTACCTTCTAGATCGCCAGCCTAGAATGGGCGCATCGCGTAACCCATTCGTGAATCTGTCATGAACCTGCAACTGCTTGCGAGACGTTTTGGAATCCGCCTTGCCATCGTGTTGGGCACATGGGCCATGGCCACAGCAGTCCCGGCGGTACACGCCACGACCTTGAATAGTGCCGGTGCCGGCATTTCCTTGTCTGGCACAGGTAAACAAGGCAGTTTCCTTGATGTTTACTTCTTCAGCCTTGGCCAGACCTTGGGCTTGAGCGAGTCCGTCAATTACAGTAATCGGGTCGGCATAGGCATGGTCAGCAACTTCAGCGCCAGCCTCTTCACGGCAACTGGATCGAGCCCACTGTTTTCCGGAACAGACAGCGCGCCGGGTACCAATCTCACCAACAACCAGTTCTACGCCGCATCGCTGGGCGCCGGTGCATATCGGATGGAGATCGGCGGTATCGGTTCTGGCTTTTTGGGAGGCGGATATACCGGCAGCTTGACCGCGGTGCCGGCACCGGCTCCGTTGCTGGCCGTACCCGAACCGGAATCGTGGGCGATGATGTTTGCCGGCCTGGCCCTGATGCTGATTCGGGTGCGACAGATAACCAGCAAATCGCCGGTGCAAGCGGTTTCTTCAAACCACAGGTGAGCGCATGCCGAGCTTCCTTGAACCCGATAACCTCACGGCGACGCTGCAACCGGGCTTGTTGGCGCGTGTGACCCGCGCATGCCGCCTTTTCGCGCCGGCAGCCATTGCTGCGGTATGCATCGTGCCCTCAGTGTGGGCCATACCGACCACCACCTTGTCGCCCGGCGGTGCCCAAAGCACCATCGCCCTGAGCCGCCCAGCGTCCAACGGTTCCTTCAGCGCGGACTACGACTTCACACTCACCACGGCGGCATCGGCGATCTATAACACCGGTCGCTTCAACCTTGCCGATTCTCCAATCGGACCGCTGCGAATCCAGCAGTTCAGCGCCCAGCTTTTTCTTCTGATCGGCGACACAGTCAGCGGCAGCGCGCTCGCAACCGGCGTCGACACCGATCACCTGGGTTACATGTTGAGCAACGACTTTTTTGCAGCCAGCCTGGCGCCCGGCAACTATCGGTTGGCCATAAGCGGCATCGATGAGAACTCCGGCTACGATGGCCTATTTCGCGCAACCCCGCCGGCACAGGTACACGCCGCACAGGTCCCGGAGCCGCAATCAGGGGCCTTGCTGATGATCGCACTGGGGTCACTTATGCTGGCGCGTCGACGGTCACCAGCGCGCGGGCGGCAGTTGGCTGCCTCCCCTGCCGCCTGACGTTTTGCCGATACAGTCACCGGATCATCGGCCGCCGGTGCCAAACGTTAGACGCCGGCGCGGATTGCGCGCGATCTTGGTATCCTCTACCGCATGACTCGATCACCCCGCCACATCGCTCTGCACCTGGCTTTGATTGTCGGCGGCGCGCTCCTGGCACTGCCTTGCGCCCGCGCCGCGGTCAACAATGCCGACAGCATGGTTTACGTGCCCTCGTCGCTCAGCGCGGCACCTGCGCGGGTCGCAGAGCCCTACCAGAAGGACACCGGCTACCGCATTGCCGTAGACACCCCTGCGCCTCCGGCCGCAGCCGAGCCGCCCTCCCAGCCGAATGACGGCAAGCCGTTCGACCGGGAAATCACTGCTGCCGCGCGTGATGCCGGCGTCGAACCGGCGCTGGTACATGCCGTAATCTCGGTCGAATCAGCGTACCGCCCTGATGCTGTTTCACCCAAGGGCGCGATCGGGCTGATGCAAGTCATGCCGGGCACAGCACAGCGTTACGGGATCAGCAACCCGACCGACATACGCGACAACCTGCGCGCCGGCAGCCGGCACCTGCGTACGCTGATCGATCGGTTCGGCGATCGGCTGGACTTGGTGCTGGCCGCCTATAACGCCGGTGAAGGGGCGGTACGCAAGTACAACAATGCCGTCCCGCCGTTTCGCGAAACCCGCGCCTATGTGCCTGCTGTGATGAAACGTTACAAGCCGCGCAAGGCACCTGTCATCGAACTCGAGGCTTCAACAGCGCGGGATTACATGCCCGGCACCAGGCTCGACCCTGCTTCTCTGTTGAAAATTGAGTAAGCAAGCTTCTCAAACCTTCGGGCCCGAAAAAAAAGCGCCGTGAGGCGCTTTTTTCTTGAAGGCGGAGTTTAAGCGCCAAAAGTCAGGCCTTGCGCCGCCGCGCGATGATCGTGCCAAGGAGCCCCAGACCGGCCAGGAACAGACCGTACGTTTCCGGCTCCGGGATTGGTGAAATCGAAATAGCACCGCTATAGAGCCCACCGAGGGACCCGTTCGCCAGCCCACCCACCAGAATGTAAAAATTGCCACCAGTAGTCGGCGCCCAATTCAGGCTTAGTGAGTTGGCATTCGACGCCGTGCTAGTCAGCAACGTATCATCAGCGTTGAAAAGCATGTCGTCAACATTGGAAAACAGAGCCAGGCTGGAAAAAATGGTATTGAAGTTACCAAAATTGGGGATTGTCAACGGAAAGTTGAGGACGCTGTAGCCAGATCCACCATTGGCCGGAGCGGTGAAAGTAAAGATGTCCTGGAACAACCCGGCCGCCGGCACAACCCCTGAAAATGGGGTAGCACCAACCATTATTGGTCCAAGCGGCGTGGTGGTTGCGCCAACACCTGCGCAAGCTCCAACCAAGGAAAGGGCAACTACCAACTTCTTGAAATGCCTTGAATGTTTCATGTGAATCTCCGAGCAAAATCTAAAAAAAAGGCATCTCCGCGACTCATGCACTCGGCACATCGATGTTTTGTGCCGTTGCTGTCAAGTTCCTTGTCGGGCAAGCCTTCAGCAAACGCGCACTTGCCATACAATTCGAATGCGAAATTTACAGATAAATGTTGCGTCACGCTATAGCCCGTTTGGGCTAACAAGGTGCGTCAAAACAATTTGCATTTGAAAACATTTCCCACAAGCACATCCGCATCCGCAGAGCACATGGTGTTCACCTTAAAGTGCCCTTTGGCGAATTTGAGTACGTGTAAGCAATATTCGGGCCATCGAAAAATTTCAAAAAAACCTTTTACAAAACAATGTCTTGCGGTTTTCTTGTGAAGACACCAATTGCACGCGCACAGATGCGGTGCTTCAGGGCATGTCAGCAAAAATTCACACGCCGAATTCGGCCGGTAGCCTTAGCGCAATCGAACCTCCGGGCGCAGAGCGCTTACTACCCGAACTTACTGCAATCGTCGGCAGGTTGGCGCATCGTTGGCGAAATCTGGTCCGCCAGATATCATGCCCAACCTTCACAGTCGAAAGGCAACCGCGGTCTCACGATCGCAGTCGCTGCCGATTGGGCGCACGTTTTTTTCAATGTGAGCGGCCAAACAAGCAATCGGCATGTCACCGTTGCAGGCGTCTTGCGATCATCGTCACCTTTTGCCCGGCCAACTGCGTCGCTTAAACATCCTGAAGCGTCAAACCACCGGCTGCGTGCGACACAATTTGAAACTACGCGCGCGCGTCACCCCAGCGCAACTGCGTGCGCTCGTCGCCAAGGTAGAAAGTGTCACCGTCGCGATCGACGCAATAGTCGGGCGACACGATCATCTCGGTGAATTCCATGTCAGGCGCGATGCGGGTGTATTCGAACAGCACGCTGCGACGGACCTTGGCGCCGGCGCGGATATGGCTGCCGTGGCCGATCCAGGCCGGCCCGATGATTGACGCGCCCGGATCGATACGCACCGACGAACCGATATACACCGGCCCGGCAATATGCACGGTGCTCCAGGCGATCGAGGTGTTGAGCCCGACCCAGATGCCGGGTTGCACTTCTCGGCCAGGCATGTTCATTTCAGCGATTTCACCGCGCAGCACGCGCTGCAGCACCGACCAGTAGTCGCTGACGCGGCCGATATCGATCCAGTTGAAAAACCGGCTTTGCGCGTAAAACGGCACCTTTTCCTGCACCAATTGCGGAAAAAGCTGCGATCCGATGTCGTAGTTGCGTCCGGGCGGCACACGCTCCAGCACCGCCGGTTCGAACAGGTAAATGCCGGTCGAGGCCAAGGTCGACTTGGCTTCTTCCGGCTTGGGCTTCTCCTGAAACGACAGGATCCGTCCATCGTCATCTGCCACCACCATGCCGTAGTTCTGCACCTGATCCAGCGGCACATCGAGCGTCACCACACTGGCCATCGCGCCCTTGTTCTTGTGTTCATGCAGCGCCGCACCGATATCCAGGTCGATCAGCGCGTCGCCGCACAGCACCAGCGCGGTCTCGTCAAAAAACCCGCTGAAATCCTGGATGTGCCGCATGCCGCCGGCCGAGCCCATCGGCCGCGGCAGCACCTCGCCGTGATCGCGCACACCCTCGTAGGAATAGCCGATCTGCACGCCCCAGCGGTGACCATCGCCAAAGTATTCCTCGATGCGCCGATGGTGGTAGGCCACGTTGACCATGATCTCCCTCACGCCATAGCGCGCCAGATGTTCGATCAGGTATTCCATCACCGGCTTGCCCAGGATCGGCACCATCGGTTTGGGCAGATCACGCGTCAACGGACGCACGCGGGTGCCCTGCCCCGCGGCGAGAATCATTCCTTTTGCCATGCCTGCCTTTTTAGAATCGCTGTTACGGTTTCTTGAAACTGCGCTCAACTGCGACAGTCGGTTTCGCGCCGATGACTCGCAGCATACGAGGTCAAGGTCCCCTTGTTCCGATCACCCCTGATCCGCCTGCAATGCGTTCCGCGCTCACTTTTAACGGTCAAGGCCTGATGAATCCGCGAGCGGCCTGTCAGGCGCCGAAGCCGCGGGGATTGCCCGATTGCCAGCGCCAGCCGTCCGCGCACATCGCATCCAGGCCGCGCTCGGCTTTCCAGCCCAGCAGTTCACGTGCCAGTGCCGGGTCGGCGTAGCACGACGCGATGTCGCCGGGGCGGCGCGCGGCCACCTCGTACGGCACCGGCTTGCCGCTCGCCGCTTCGAACGCACGCACCATCTCAAGCACGCTGTAGCCCGTACCGGTTCCGAGGTTGACCGCAAAGCACTCGGCATGGGATTGCAGCCGTTCCAGTGCCTTGAGGTGCCCGTGCGCCAAGTCAACCACATGAATATAATCCCGCACCCCGGTGCCGTCCGGCGTCGGATAGTCATCGCCCCATACGTTGAGGAAGGGGCGCTGACCCACCGCCACCTGCGAAACGAAAGGCATCAGGTTGTTCGGCATGCCCTGCGGATGCTCGCCGATCAGCCCGCTCGCATGCGCGCCGACCGGATTGAAGTAACGCAAAAGACCCAGGCGCCAGGTTGGATCACTTTGATACAGATCGCGCAGCATATCCTCGATCATCAGCTTGGACCGGCCATACGGATTGGTTGCCGATAGCGGATGATCCTCGGTCAGCGGCAGCCGCTGCGGATCGCCGTACACCGTGGCCGACGAACTGAACACCAGCGTCTTCACGGCGCGTTCGCGCATCGCCTCAAGCAGCCGCAGCGTGCCCACCACATTGTTGTCGTAGTACTCCAACGGCTTGGCAACCGATTCACCCACCGCCTTCAAACCGGCGAAATGAATCACCGCCGCCGCACCGCTTGCTTCAAGCGCCGCAACCAGCGCGGCCCGATCACGGATGTCGCCGCGCACCAGGCCAAGCTTTTTGCCGCTGATGCGCTCGACGCGGCGCAGGGACTCCGGGCTGCTGTTGCTGAAATTGTCGAACACCGTCACATCGATGCCTGCATCGAGCAACTCGACGCAGGTGTGGGAGCCGATATAGCCGGCGCCGCCGGTCACCAGTATGCTGGTCATCTGTATCCTTGTCCGGGGAGAATCAACCGGGTGCGCGCTGCAGCATCAACGACGGATGTATCGATTAACGGCAGCAAGGCCGCGAAATTCAGTGCCGCCCTCCGCGAGTCGGCTGCCTGGCACGGGGGTCTCCTTACGGGCTTCATCGCAACGCATGCGAAGCGGCGTCGCGACCTCGCGGCGACTGTGCCGTGGCTGAACGGGCTCATTCAAATACTTCCGCTGCACTGAACCGGCTGCCGAGCGCATCCTTCTTCGACAGTAATGGCGGCCCCTCAAGCTCCGGCCATTCGATCGCCAGCTCCGGATCGTTCCACATGATGCAGCGCTCATGCTCCGGCGCCCAATAGTCGGTAGTCTTGTAAAGAAATTCGGCCGACTCCGACAGCACCACGAAGCCATGGGCTAAGCCCGGCGGTATCCACAACTGTTTCTTGTTGTCGCCCGACAGCACCTGCCCGACCCAGCGCCCGAAAGTGGGAGACTGGCGCCGGATGTCGACTGCAACGTCGTACACAGAGCCGGCGGTGACCCGCACCAGTTTGCCCTGCGGCTGGCGAATCTGGTAATGCAGCCCGCGCAAGACATTGCGCGCCGATTTCGAATGATTGTCCTGCACGAAATCGCCGGACAGGCGCGAGGCCTGGCGAAACGCACGCAGGTTGAAGCTCTCGAAAAAAAATCCGCGCTCGTCGCCGAATACGCTGGGCTCGATCAACAGCACGTCGGCAATGCCGGTTGGCGTGATCAGCATCACATGCCCCGGCCGTCGCGTAGCAGGCCAAGCAGATACTGGCCATAGCCGGATTTGGCCAGCGGCGCGGCCAAGCGCACGAGCGCGGCGTCATCGACCCAGCCGTTGCGCCAGGCGATCTCTTCCGGTGAAGCCACTTTCAGGCCCTGGCGCCGCTCGATGGTCTGGATGAACTGACTGGCTTCGAGCATCGATTCGTGGGTGCCGGTATCGAGCCAGGCGAACCCGCGACTCATGGTTTCGACATCCAGGCTGCCGCGCTCGAGATACAAGCGGTTCAGATCGGTGATTTCCAGTTCGCCTCGGGCCGAAGGCTTGATCGTGCTGGCCAACTGCACCACATCGCGATCGTAGAAATACAGGCCTGTCACCGCAAAGCGCGACTTCGGCTGCGCGGGCTTTTCCTCCAGACTCACCGCCCGGCCGGCAGAATCGAATTCAACCACGCCGTAACGTTCCGGGTCCTGCACCGCGTAGGCGAACACCGTTGCCCCCGCAGTGCGCTGATCCGCACGCTGCAGCAAATGCACCAGATCGTGACCATAGAAAATGTTGTCGCCCAACACCAGCGCCGAACAGGCGTCGCCGATGAACGATTCGCCGATCAGGAAAGCCTGCGCCAGGCCGTCCGGCGACGCTTGCACCGCGTAGGTGAATTGCACGCCCCATTGCCTGCCGTCGCCCAGCAGTTGCTCGAAGCGCGGCGTGTCCTGCGGGGTGGAAATGATCAGGATCTCGCGGATGCCCGCCAGCAACAGGGTCGAAAGCGGGTAATAGATCATCGGCTTGTCGAAGATCGGCAGCAACTGTTTTGAGACCGCCTGGGTCGCCGGATAGAGCCGGGTTCCGGAGCCCCCGGCCAAGATGATGCCGCGACGTCTGGATGTGATCATGTTTGGGTGGGCCTGAAGACGTTGTTGGGTTGGCGCCGACAATCAGCAAAACGCTGAATAAGTTCCTGGCGTGCAGGCTCTCGAACGGAAGTTTTTTTCAAATCAACGGGTTGCAGAAGCGGATTTCTCAACCTACGGACATGTTCAATGTTTCCTTGATTGCACGCAGCGACGTCGGGCGCAACTGCGGCACAGCCTGCTGCGCGATAACGGGCGGGCACTAGCCGCATATCTCATCGACCATGCGGTCGACCTGAATCTGCCAATCCGGCAGGTGAAAGCCGAAGGCGGCGCGTACCCGGCTTGTATCCAGGCGCGAATTGAGCGGCCGCTGCGCCGCAGTCGGGTATGCGCTGGTGGGAATCGGCGCCACATCGTCCGGCCCGGCCTTGAGCACCTGCCCGCGTTCGGCCGCCCGCGCCAGCACATGGCGCGCATAGCCATGCCAACTGGTCGCACCGCCGGCCACCAGGTGATACAGGCCGGCCAAGTGCGGCGCGGCGGCCACGGCGCGAATCGCGTGCGCCGTGCAGTCGGCCAGCAGTTCGGCTGCGGTCGGCGCGCCGATCTGGTCGGCGATGACCGTCAACTTGTCGCGCTCGCGGGCCAGGCGCAGCATGGTCCTGGCGAAATTGCCGCCGCGCGCGGCATACACCCAACTGGTGCGAAAGATCAGATGCCGTGCCGTGCCGGCGACCGCCACTTCGCCTTCGAGCTTGGAGCGGCCGTAGACCGACAGCGGTGCCGGTGTGTCGCTCTCTTGCCAAGGCGTGCTGCCGCTGCCATCGAACACATAGTCGGTCGAGTAATGCACCAGCCAGGCGCCCAGCGCCGCGGCTTCGCGCGCCAGCACCGCCGGCGCCAGCGCATTGAGTGTGCGCGCCAGTTGCGGCTCGGCCTCGGCGCGGTCGACTGCCGTATGCGCCGCCGCGTTGACGATCACATCCGGCCGTACCGCGCGCACCGTTTGTGCAACGCCGTCCAGATCGGTGAAGCTGCCGCATAGCCCGGTGCTGTCGAAATCAAGCGCCACCAGTTCGCCCAGCGGCGCCAGGCTGCGCTGCAATTCCCAGCCCACCTGTCCGCCCTTGCCGAACAACAGTATCTTCACCGCGCCGCTCCCGCGCCACCGTATTGCCGGTCGATCCAGTCGCGGTAGCTGCCGTTTTGCACATCGGCCACCCAGGCCTGGTTCGCCAGATACCAGGCTACCGTCTTGCGAATGCCGCTGTCGAACGTCTCGGCGGGGCGCCATCCCAGTTCACGCTCGATCTTGCCGGCATCGATGGCATAGCGCCGGTCGTGACCCGGCCGATCCTTCACATAGGTGATCTGCTGCTTGTAGGGCCTGGCATCGGCGCGCGGCTGCAATGCGTCCAGCAGTGCGCAAACGGTGTGCACGATGTCGAGATTCGGCTTCTCGTTGCAGCCGCCGATGTTGTACGTTTCGCCCAGCTGCCCGCCTTCGAGCACCCGCCTGATGGCGCAGCAATGGTCCTTCACGTACAGCCAGTCGCGGATTTGCATGCCGTCGCCATACACCGGCAGGGGTTTGCCGGCGAGCGCGTTGACGATCGTAAGCGGAATCAGCTTTTCCGGAAAATGATACGGCCCGTAGTTGTTCGAGCAGTTGGTGGTGACAACCGGCAGGCCGTAGGTGTGATGGTAGGCGCGCACCAGATGATCGGAGGCCGCCTTCGACGCCGAGTACGGGCTGTTGGGTTCGTAGCGGTGCGTCTCACTGAACGCCGGGTCGCCGACCTTGAGCGAGCCGTAGACCTCATCGGTCGAGACATGCAGCAGGCGGAACGCAGCCTTCGCATCAGCGCCAAGCCCGCCCCACCAGGCGCGCACCGCTTCAAGCAACTGGAACGTCCCGACGATATTGGTCTGGATGAATTCACCCGGGCCGTGTATCGACCGGTCCACATGCGATTCGGCCGCGAAATTGACGAGCGCACGCGGCTGGTGGCGCGCCAACAGTCCGGCGACAAGTTCCGCATCGCCGATGTCGCCGCGCACGAACACATGGCGCGCATCGCCCGCCAGGCTGGCCAGGTTAGCTGCGTTGCCCGCATAGGTCAGCTTGTCGAGGTTGACGATCCGCTCGTCAGACTGCGCCAGCCAGTCGAGCACGAAGTTGCTGCCGATGAAACCGGCGCCGCCTGTCACCAAGATCGTCATTGCATTCCTTGCAGACTGTAGAGAGGCCGAATTATCTTCGAACCGCTGCCCGCACAAGCGCGGGCCTGCAACCGGGACGAGAACAATGTCACTGTTTAACCAAAATTCAAAAGCGCGTCGACCTGCCCGTAGTTGGCCAGCGCCACACCGGCGAGCGCGACCAGCGCAGCGCTGACAAGCCACGGGCACGCCGCGCTGGCGCGGGCCGCGGCTGCGCACGCTGTCATGGTCCGTTCGGGTGCGACAAGCACGGCCGCAGCATCAGGCGCGTCCGTAGTGATCTTGAATCCGCACGATGTCGTCCTCACCCAGGTAGGTACCCGACTGCACCTCGATCATTTCCAGCGGAATCTTGCCCGGGTTGACCAGCCGGTGGACCGTACCCAGCGGAATGTAGGTCGACTGGTTCTCCGCCACCAGGAACACCTCCTCGCCGCGCGTCACTTCGGCCGTGCCCTGCACCACGATCCAGTGCTCGGCACGGTGATGATGCTTCTGCAGCGACAGCGAGGCGCCCGGGTTGACGATGATGCGCTTGACCTGGAAGCGCTCGCCATGGTCGACCGAATCGTAGGAGCCCCAGGGGCGGTACACCTTGCGATGCGATTCGGCCAGGGTATGTCCGCCGGCCTTGACCTTGGCCACCAGTTGCTTCACCTCCTGCGCGCGGTTGAGCGGCGCCACCATGATCACGTCCGGCGTCTCGATCACCACCATGTCGCGCATGCCCACGCAGGCCACCATGCGGCCCTGCGACAGCACCAGGTTGCCGTGCGCATCGTGCAGCACCACCTCGCCGCGGGTGGCGTTGCCGGCATCGTCTTTGGGGAGGATCTGCCACAGCGCATCCCAGGCACCGATGTCCGACCAGCCCGCCGCCAATGGCACCACCTGCGCGGCCACGCCCAGGCCGGCATCGCCGACCAGCTTTTCCATCACCGCATAGTCGATCGAATCCGCCGGACAGGTGGCGAACGCCGCCGCGCCCACGCGCCGGAAATCGGCATCCGGTGCACCCTCGGCATAGGCTTTCGAGCAGGCCGCCAGTATTTGCGGATGCAGGCTGCCAATCGCCTTGAGCCACACAGAAGGCTTGAGCGCGAACAGCCCGCTGTTCCACCAGTATTCGCCGCTATCGACATACTTCTGCGCGGTGGCCAGATCGGGCTTCTCGACGAAACCGGCCAGCGTATGGCCGCCGGCCGGGCCGGCCAGCGTATGGCCGCCGGCCGGGCCGGCCAGCGCGGCGCCACGGCGAATGTAGCCATAGCCGGTTTCCGGCTTGTCCGGCACGATGCCGAAGGTCACCACAGCCCCCGCCTGCGCCAGCCCGGCGGCCTGCCCCACGGCTGCCAGAAACGCCGGCTTGTCGGTGATTACATGGTCGGCCGGCATCACCAGCATCACCGCATCCTGAGCGGCGGCCTCGAGGTGCAGGGCTGCGAGCGTCAGCGCCGGGGCGGTGTTGCGCCCGACAGGTTCGAGGATCAGGGCTTCCGGCTGCACGCCCATGCTGCGCATTTGCTCGGCGATCAGGAAGCGGTGCGCCTCGTTGCACACCACCAGCGGCCTGGCGCTCACTTCCATGCCGTCGGCGCCGCTGAGCCGCCGCACTGTCGCCTGGAACAGCGAGTCCTCCTCCACAAACGGAATCAGCTGTTTGGGAAAATGCTCGCGCGACAGCGGCCACAGGCGCGTGCCGGAGCCGCCGGAAAGAATCACAGGTTGGATTTTCATGGTTTACAAGTAGTGGTGAAGCCGGTTTGCTACCGATCAATCAAGGAAACATTCAATCAGTCCATAGGTTGAGAACGTCGCTGTTGCAAGATGTTGAACCTAAAAGGTTCCTTGTTCGAGAATCCGAATGCCAGGGACTTGTTCAGCGTTTTCTTGATGCACAAAAACGGCTGTCCCGGCGCGCCACAACTGACTGCACCGGCGGCGCGTGGCCCGATTTTCGATTATCGCATCGGCCAGCACGCAGCTTCGGTGCGCCCCTATGGTTATCGCCACATCAACCGAGGTCTTGAGTTGCGCCTGCGTTGCAATCTACCTGAGCCGCATGAAGAAGCCGTGACAACGCTACAGCGAGGCCATCCGAGCAAGCGATCCGCCGCCGCCCTGCACCGATACACGCCCGGCCAGACGCGACAGCCCCGCGCGCAGGCCGCTGAACATCCGCAGCGCGACGGCGTCGACGGCGCAGGCCGGCGGCCTCCGGCGCCCCCGGCAAATCTGCGCCTCGCAACCCGGCACAGCTGCCGCCACCGGGCAGCGGCGACGCGACGGCATCGACGCCCCGGGGTCGACGGCGGACAAACCTGCAATCAGCAAACCGAACTGGATCGACGATCCCCGAAGTAGCGCTCGCACAGTGCGCAGCACCGCTTCGTTGTGGCCTCCAAGGAGCGCGCATGACAAATGTGATTTATCCAATATTTCACATTAATATTAATAAATAATTTATTGTTTTAATTAATTTTTTAACTATGAGAAACCACCTAGCGGCCATCATACCGACCAGCATAGAGCCTCATTCGGCGATTAGCCCGAAAGGGGCGCACGCTGGCGCCTCACGTCTGCCGCTGCCGATACCCGCGCACGCAACTTCGAGTGCTATGCGGCAGGCGCCGAACTGGCCCGCCTGGCAACCACCTGAGCCGGGTCGCACGAGCGCGCCGCGAAGAGCGGCCAGGCATGGCCGAAGAGCGGAATTTGTGTGACCCATGTCACATTCCCGAGCAGATCGACATGCCGACGCCACATGACGAGAGCATACTTCCCAGCCCGTCTCAGCGTGTGCACCGCGCCATCGCGGCCTGCCTTACCGAATGCCCCAGCGCATCACGTTTCTTGTATTGGTAGCCGCCCTGATGGGCTGCCTGTGCATGCTCGACGTCGCCAGCGGTCCGGGCTCTGAAATGTGGTTGCTTTACCTGGTCCCCATCGGTGTGGCCAGCTTTGTGCTTGGTGCCCGCTATGGCTATGCCCTGACCTTGCTGGCGGGTGTGCTGCAGTTTCTGACCAGCGGTGTGCCTGGCAGCGCCTATCCTTCGATCGCCGTATTCGTGAGCGACCATGGCGCGGCAGCCTCGGTCTATGTGGTGGTCGCTTTCGTGATCGGCGTGATGCGCATGCTGAGCCGCCCAAGCGTCAGCGGCGGCCCGATCGATGCCCTTACGCGTCCCAAATAGGGCCGCGCCCCGCCCCGAGTCAGCCGCGTCCCGCCCCGAGTCAGCCGCTCCCCGCCCCGAGTCAGCCGCTCCCCGCCCCGAGTCAGCCGCTCCCCGCCCTCAGCCCCCGTTGAGCGACGCCCGGTAATCCGCAAAAGTAGCGGCGATGCCTTCGCGCAGGCCGATGCGCGCCGACCAGCCCAGCGCCTTCAGGCGCGATACATCGAGCAGCTTCCTCGGGGTGCCGTCGGGCTTGCTGGAATCGAACACGATGCGGCCCGGAAAGCCGCCCACCTGCATCACCGTTTCGGCCAGTTCACCAATGGTGACATCGGTGCCGGTGCCGACGTTGAACATGCCATCGACGATCTCTTCATGCTCCATCAGGAACACGCAGGCGTCGGCCATGTCGTCCACATGCAGGAATTCGCGCATCGGCTTGCCCGAACCCCACACCACAAGCTCGGCATCGCCACGCTGCGTGGCCTCGTGCACCTTGCGGATCAATGCCGGCAGCACGTGGCTGCCCGCCAGATCGTAATTGTCGTTGGGCCCGTAAAGGTTGGTGGGCATCACGCTCACGTAGTGCCGGCCGTACTGGCGGTTGAACGATTCGGCCAGCTTGATGCCGGCGATCTTGGCGATCGCATAGGGCTCGTTGGTCGGCTCCAGCGGGCCGGTGAGGAGATACGCCTCCTTCATCGGCTGCGGGCAGTCGCGCGGGTAAATGCAGGAAGAGCCGAGAAACAGGAGGCGCTCCACCCCCGCCATGTGGGCGGCCTGCATCACGTTGGCCTCGATCAGCATATTTTCGTAAATGAAATCGGCGCGGCGCGTGTTGTTGGCCTGGATTCCCCCCACCAGGGCGGCGGCCATGAACAGATAGTCGGGCCGCTCGGCCTGCATGAAGGCGCGCACCGCGGCCTGGTCGAGCAGGTCGAGCTCGCTGCGGGTGCGCGTAAGCAGATTGCTGTAACCGCGCCCGGCCAGGTTGCGCAGGATGGCCGAACCGACCATGCCGCGGTGCCCTGCCACATAGATCCTGGCGTGCTTGTCCATTTGCCTACTCGTGGTAATCGTAGGCGGCAAAGCCGTGCTTCTTCACCAGCTCGTCGCGTTCCGCACTTTTCAGGTCTTCGCGCACCATCTCGGCCACCAGGTCGGCAAACGGGGTCTTGGCCACCCAGCCCAGCTTGGCCTTGGCCTTGGTGGGGTCGCCCAGCAGGGTTTCCACCTCGGTCGGCCGGAAGTAACGCGGATCCACCTTGACGATGACCTTGCCATGCGCATCGGTGCCGGTTTCATCCACCCCCCGGCCGGCCCAGCTGACCTGCATGCCGAGTTCTTTCGCGGCGGCATCGACGAACTGGCGCACGCTGTATTGCACGCCGGTGGCGATGACGAAGTCTTCGGGCTTGTCCTGCTGCAGCATCAGCCACTGCGCCAGGACGTAATCCTTGGCATGGCCCCAGTCGCGCAGCGAATCGAGGTTGCCCAGGTACAGGCAATCCTGCAGGTTGAGCTTGATGCGCGCCAGGGCACGGGTGATCTTGCGGGTGACGAAGGTTTCGCCGCGCAACGGGCTTTCGTGATTGAACAGGATGCCGTTGCAGGCGTAGATGCCATAGGCCTCGCGGTAATTCACCGTGATCCAGTAGCCATACATCTTGGCCACCGCATAGGGGCTGCGCGGATAAAAGGGCGTGGTTTCCTTTTGCGGCACTTCCTGCACCATGCCGTAAAGCTCGGAGGTCGAGGCCTGGTAGAAACGGGTTTTCTTCTCCAGCCCGAGGATGCGGATCGCCTCGAGGATGCGCAGGGTGCCGATGCCGTCGGCGTTGGCGGTGTACTCGGGCGTCTCGAAACTCACCGCCACATGGCTCATCGCCGCCAGGTTGTAGATCTCGTCTGGCTGCACCTGCTGGATGATGCGGATCAGGTTGGTGGAATCGGTCAGGTCGCCATAGTGCAGCACGAAATTGCGGTGCGACACGTGCGGATCCTGGTACAGATGGTCGACCCGATCGGTATTGAAGAGCGAGGCGCGGCGCTTGATGCCGTGCACCACATAGCCCTTGCCCAGCAGCAATTCGGCCAGATAGGCGCCGTCTTGCCCGGTGATGCCGGTGATGAGGGCGACTCGGCCCGCTGTGGATTGCGTCATTCAGGTGCTTTCGTGCTTGGGCTAAGACGCGATTCTAGCATGCGCAACATGACAGCCGATACGGCGCCAAGAGGCCATTTCCCGCGGACGTTCGACACAACAAAGCGTTGCCATCTCGAGATCGAGGCATAGAATCAGGTGTTACCGATTGAACCCAGGGCTTGCGCAGGACGTACATGGTGTAGAACTTCAATCCATACAGATCGAGTTTGACCGCACTCCATGAATGCGACGCGATCAGTTCGCTGAAGTAGTCGGTCAGTTGCGCCTCGGTCAGGCTGTCGATCTGGTGATCGAAACGCACGCCGATGCGGCGAATGGCGTGCGAGCAGGCTTCGATGGTCTTCGGTTGCAGGCCCTTCCGCTTGAGGTGCTTGAGATGGGTTTGGTACTGCCGGTCGAAGTGGGCCTTCGATGCCGTGATGGCTGCGGTGATGATGGTGGCGTTTCCTCGCGAAAGAATGCACAATCACTTCCTCGAAAGTCGGGGAGTGAAGATGCAGATTAAATCGCGAGACCGCCGCTTGGGTTTCCTCCGCGTAGCGGCTTCGTCCAACCAACCCATGCACCGGACCCGCTACGACGGGCTTAGCCCGCCTACGCAGGCCGGTGACAGGCGGCGTGAGACCTCAACACGAAAGGAGTTTGTTGAGAAC